>Ga0307376_10000461_pt1 | contig 50414 bp, 34 predicted proteins | sample TR2MG_FD_202536 | JGI IMG/M metagenome (GOLD analysis project Ga0307376, IMG submission 202536) | Soil microbial communities from Risofladan, Vaasa, Finland - TR-2 | ecosystem: Environmental > Terrestrial > Soil > Coastal area > Acid sulfate soil | place: Finland: Risofladan, Vaasa | collected...
ATTCCGAACAGGGCCGTTAAGCCCGCCAGCGCCGATGGTACTGCCGCAAGGTGGGAGAGTAGGCCGCCGCCGGTTTTTTGTCCCGAGCTCAACTGAGCTCGGGACTTTTTTTTGCTCCATACTCACCAATGCAACAAATTGTAATCTTTTACAATAACTAATCTTTGGTCTCCAACATCATCTGTTTGGAACTAAGCCTAATTACATTGCTTCTTTATATTTATCTTTGCTTCAGTAAAAGTCAACAATTGAAGACCTTTCATACAATTATAATTGGCGGTGGCCCTGCTGGCCTATTCACAGCAATTTCTGTCGGACGAAGTGACACCCTGCTACTTGAGAAGAATTCTCAGCTAGGGAAGAAACTGCTTATTGCGGGATCTGGGCGCTGCAACATTACTCATGCAGGCGCTATTAACGACTTTTTTAATCGTTATGGTGAGCATGGCAAATTTCTTAAAAGTGCTCTAAAGGAGTTTACTAATGTAGATATTGTTAACTTCTTTAGTAAGCATGGATTGAATACTGTTGTTGATAAAAACGATAAGATATTTCCTGTAACTGACAGGGCTGAAGACGTTCTTTCGTGCCTCATGACAGCGTGTTTACATCTCTCTGTAAATATTAATGTAGAGTCCAGTGTAGTATCTGTCTCAAAAAGCGATGATCTATTTAATGTTGTTACTGACTCCGACACGTTTCACTGTAATAATTTGGTGATTGCAACCGGAGGTGCATCTTATCCGACTACAGGGTCCACCGGTGATGGGTATTCATTTGCAAAATGTTTTGGACACACTATTGTTGATCCCAAGCCTGCATTAACTCCTGTTTTTGTAAAAAAATATGAGTTAGCTAATTTGGCTGGCGTATCGCTTCATGATGTTTCAATTGGTCTCTACCGTAAAGACAGAAAAATTGCTGAACGAAGAGGAGATTTAGGATTTACTCATAAAGGAATAAGTGGTCCTGGTATTATTGATTTTTCGAGAAGTTTTGAGGTTGGGGATGTCTTAAAGGTTAATATTATTGGCTGTAATGAGGATCATTTTAGGCAACAATTCATTGACGCTTCAGCACGGCAGGGTAATATGACTATCCAAACGCTACTACGAAACTATAATTTGCCAAAAAGTTTAATGCGTATTGTGTTGGAGGAGATTGGCATTGAAGCGAGTGATTTTCTGTCAAATATTAACGCGCAAAAACGCACACAACTTGTTGTTTTACTTTGTTCGTATCCCTTTGAAATTGAGCGAGTAGGTAGTTTTAAAGTTGCAATGACCACTGCAGGGGGTGTGAACTTACATGAGGTTGATCTGAAAACTATGATGTCTAAACTTGTCCCAAATCTATATTTTGCTGGTGAAGTGTTGGATATTGACGGCGATACTGGCGGATATAATATTCAAGCAGCTTTTTCAACGGGGCATTTGGTTGGCAAAACCATTCGACTAAAGAGTTAGGCTGCTACTGATCTGGTAAAGATTAAAGCAAAAGAGGGATCACAACGATCCCTCTTTTGCTATGTATGTTTATTGGAGTTGATTTACATGATGTTTTCAAGATTATTTTTGTTGTTTGGGTTTTTGCCCTCCTGCGTGAAAAGGTAGGTAATAGTATCGGCATAGTGCTTTTCAATCTTGCCTCTGACGATCTTCATGGTGGAGTTTACCATCTGGTTATGCTCAGTAAATGGCTCCCGAAGAATTGCAAAAGTGGCTGGCATCCACCGCTCTGGAAACATATCTTCCAACTCACCACCCTTTTTGAACCGATTAATTTCCTGCTGAATTTTTTCAATGGCTGCCGACGCTGCTTCGGGCGAACCCAAAGTGTGCCCCTCAGCTATGACATGCCGTTTTAAGGCCTCCCTGTTTGGCGAAATTAGGGCGATAGTGTAGGGATTTTGATTGTTGTGAAGCATAACCTGGTCGATATACTTTGAATACTCAACCATGGCTTCCTCTATTCCTTCAGGGCTGTATTTCTCTCCATCGCTGGCAATAAGAAGGCTTTTAAACCTGCCCATTACATATAGGAAGCCATCGCTATCCATGTAGCCAAGATCTCCGGTGAATAGCCAACCATTTTTAAGTGCTTCGTTGGTGGCCTTTTCATTTTTCCAGTAACCCACCATTACATTTTCACCTTTGATGATAATTTCACCCTTTTGACCCGCAGGCAGCTCGTTGCCCTTCTCGTCAATAATTTTTAGTTCCAATGGCTTTACTAGGAAACCTGATGAGCCAAGCTTATGGCGCTTCAGCGAGTTGGATGAGATAATTGGTGTCGCCTCTGAAAGTCCATAACCCTGAAACATTGGGATTCCGATGGCATAGAAGAAACGCTGCAGTTCAATGTCGAGAAGTGCTCCTCCTCCAATAAAGAACTTAAGTTTACCCCCAAAGTTCTCACGGATTTTTGAGAATAGAATTTTATCGTACACCCAAATGATTGGCTTGTAGAGCAATGCTGACATCTTGGATTTATTATATCCTTCGCGGTTATGGGCATAGCACACTTTGAGCGCATGGTTAAACAACTTTTCCACCATTGGCCCTTTTGCTCGAATGCCACTTTCAATGTTTTTTCTAAAATTTTTGGCGAGGGCGGGAACACTCAGTAGAAGATTTGGCTTTATTTCCTTTATGTTTAATGGAATGTTTTTTAGTGTTTCCAAAGGACTTTTCCCCGTTTGAACAGTAGCGACGCTAGCTCCTTTTGCCATAAAAGAGTAAAAGCCTGCTACGTGTGCAAAGCAGTGGTCGAGTGGCAAAATAATGAGTGTTCGAAAACTTGTTGGAATTTCCATCAGGGTTAGTGCCTGCTCAACGTTGGCCGTGTAATTCCTGTGAGAAAGAATGATACCCTTTGGATCAGCTGTAGTTCCGGAGGTATAGCTTATGTTGGCGTAGTCATCTGGTTTTACCTTTGATTTAGCTATCTCAAGTTGGTCCTTTCCATTTGCAAGAATCTTGTCACCATTCCGAAGTAGCTCCGTAAGCACTATCTCCTTCTCCTGTAAGTTTTCAATTTCATCAAGGAGAATGATAGCTTTGATTTGGGGTAGATTTTTTTTGATGGCCCTAATCTTTGCGAGTTGGTTGGCAGAGCAAACAATTATTGACGTTTCCGAATGCTCGATCCGGAATTGTAACTCGTTGCTTTCCTCCAACTTAATTGAAAGAGGAACGTTAATGGCTCCAGTATATAAAATAGCTAACTCGCTTATTATCCATAGGTTTCTACCCTCAGAAAGCAAGGCAACTCTATCTCCATGATTTACTCCAAGATGCAGTAGTCCTGTAGCAAAGCGCTCTACCTCTTTTTGGGTATCGTGAAAGGTTGTTGCTACAAAAGCCCCGTTTCTCTTTTCCCACAAAAACGGATTGTTCTTAAATTTATTGACACTCTCCTCAAAGAGTTCGATGATGGTCCTCATGCTTCAAGGGTTAATTAATTTCTATTTTTCGAAAGAAGGTGGTAATATACTATTTTTGCATGAATTATATGTCTATGCAATTAACCTATGAAAGGGGTTGTATCCTATGTCCTAGAAGGTGTGGTGCCGATAGGTCGTTACATGACTTAGGATATTGCCAATCATCTGTTGATCCAGGAATATCCTCCGTTTGCCTTCATCATGGAGAGGAGCCGGTGCTCTCTGGAGAGGTAGGGGTATGTAACGTCTTTTTCCAACATTGCAATTTGCAGTGCATTTATTGCCAGAACTACCAGATTAGCAATAACAAGATAAAGGAAGGCTCTGCCTATACGGTTTCGAAAGCTTCCGATGAAATTGAGCGTTTGCTCGATAAGGGGGCTACCATAGTTGGATTTGTATCGCCATCGCATCAGGTTATAGCTATGGTGAACATAGTAGAAGAGCTGCATAGGCGAAATAGGCAACCTCTAATTTTATACAATACCAACGGATACGATAGTGTAGATACTTTAAAAGAGCTTGAAGGAATAGTAGATATTTACCTACCAGATATTAAGTATGCTTCCAACGATCTTGGCGCTCTCCTGTCGAATGTGCCGAACTATTTTACGGTAGCATCTGCGGCATTAAAAGAAATGTATCGCCAAAAGGGGAGTTACCTGAGCCTCGATGAGCACAATGTTGCTGAAAGCGGCCTGATTATTCGCCATTTGGTATTACCTGGTTACATTGAGAATAGCAGGCACGTGCTTGATTACATAGCAGAGGAAATATCTGTAAATGTTCATGTTTCGCTTATGGCACAATTTGTTCCACCTTTAAGCTTACCTTCTGATAGTCCATTAAATTGCCTGCTTAGCCAACAGGATTATGCTAGTGTTGTGGAGCATTTTTATGCATGTGGGCTTCATAAAGGTTGGATGCAAGATATGGAAAGCGCTTTCACCTATACTCCCGATTTTACAAAACAACAGCCATTTGAGAACTAATTTTTAATTTATTGCACTTTTTTTAAGGTTTAAAGATGAAATATTTAACATTGTTCTTAAATTTACCTAGTTTCGTATTTAGTTCATCACTATAATTGACTTGACCATGAAAAGAATTGTGACAATAATCCTCGTTGCCTCCTTGTTTGCGGGGCTAGGAAGTTGTAATTACATGAAGAAAAAGGGGTGGATTAAAGATAAGAATAGCGAAATGGCTGCAGCAGCTAGGGTGGATAGCATACGTGCCGATTCACTTAAGCGTGTAGAGGCTCAGCGGATGGAAGCAGAGAAGGCTGCTAAGGAAGCAGCTGATTCGGCTGATGCTGCTGAAAAGGCTAAGTTGCAAGGTTTTCATGTTATCATTGGCAGCTTTAAGGTTGGACAATACGCAACTTCCTTTGCAAAAGAGGTAGAGACAATGGGCTATAAAACAACCATAGTAACCTCACCTAATGGTTTTAACTTAGTTTCGATAGGTAAGTATAACAACTATTCTGCGGCCTTCAAGGAAATTAGGCGTATAAATGAGGGTAGTGAAACGCCAATGGAAATGTGGGTTTATTCTGCCAATTAGTCAATGACTATTTAAATGCTTTTTCAGTTTTTGTTCAGTTTTTGTTCCCGACGTTGTCCTTCGACATTGTCGGGATTTTTTTTAAATAAGCGAAAACAATATGCGGTTTCTGAGTGGGCATGGTATATACATAACAAGGATAGCATTGGTCATCATTGCATGAATAATACGGCACGTTTACTTTCATACTGGTGGAATGTCACCTCCAAAGCCGATACTGGAGAGTCTGTAGTTTTAAGATAGTAGCATGATGGTATTTTTTGTGCGTAGGCTATCAAGGTATTCCGTTCCTTATTTTCCTTTCCATTCAAGAGATAAAAATTAAAAGCCCTGAACTTTCAGGGCTTTTAATTTTTATGAATTGCTTAGCTTGCTAGTTTTTAATATTGGGTAACTCCAGACCATAACCCTTCTTTCTATCTTCTGCCTTAAGCAGGAAGGCAAACAGCAGCGAGAGTATGCTCAGCGAGGTAAAAATTACCAAATCGAAGAAGTAATCGTACCGAAGGTTCAACTTAGTTTTTGCAATTATTGGGTAGATTGCTTCCGCTGTTCTCATTTCGATTTCCTTCTTGAACTTTCCTTTATCTTCTCCCTGGTTAATACCAGACAGAGCGATAGCTGTGTTTGCAGCAATACTGCTTTTTAGGCTTCCCATGTCAACCGATGAGGTTGGAACAGCCTCGTATATGGTATTTTGCACCAGCGAATCGATGGTGCGGCTGCTTGCTTTTTCGGCGAGCTGCGTAATTTCCTTACCGGTAAGACCGTAAGTTTTATCGGATAGCACCTGTAGGTAACCACTTGCAACGGCATCCTTTATAACCAGCTTGTTGGGGGTTACCTCCGGATTGGTTGCATTCAGAACTACACCCAACAGCAAAGGAATTGCCCACAGGCCAATATTCTGAATCCAGAAAATTACCGCATACGCGGTTCCGAGCTGCCTTTCAGGAATAATTTTGGGAACCGAAGGCCACATGGCGGCCGGAACCAACGAAAAACCGATTCCAAGGATGATTACCATTGCTGCTGCCAGCCACCATGCATTTAGGAAAGGAACGGTGAGGATACCGTGAACAAAAATCAGTATCAGCGCTCCAATAATCATGATTGTTGCCCCCTTTCCCTTCTTGTCGTAGAAAGTTCCAAACAGGGGGGTGAGGAAGATGGTACCAAAGGGGAGCAAGGCCGGAATTGCGCCTGCCAGGTTGGGGTTAACGTGGTACTTGTTAATCATCAAGTCGGTTGCGTAGAACAAAAACGGGAACACGGCCGAGTAGAACAGCACGCAGAGGATGGCGATATACCAGAAGCCCTTGTTCTTTATGATGAAGAGGATATCCTTCAGCTCGAAAGCCTCCTCCGCATCGTTTCCGTTGCTGCTCTGGGCTAGCGAAGCATCCAGCTTCTTATCCATAACCATGTAGATGATGAAGGCGGTTAGCGCAATCAGCATGAATACAAACGCTAGCAATACTGGAGAGGAGTAGGAGTAGGTTGTTGCCAGCGGCAAGGCAATGCCAAGCGCAACGGCGGTTCCCAAACGGGCAATGGACATCTGCATACCCATGGCCAGGGCCATCTCCTTGCCCTTAAACCACTTTACAATAGCCTTGGAAACGGTGATTCCTCCCGCCTCTGACCCAACGCCAAAGATTCCAAACCCAATTGCGGAGATTACTACCTGCGTTTTAATTCCAAAAATCATGGCGCCATCGGGGAACACGTGTATCAGCGCCCAGTAGTTAAGCCCGGTGCCAATAACCATCATTAGGGTGGCCATAATACCGGTAAAGCGGATGCCCATCTTATCGAGGATAATTCCGCTGAAGATCAGCATGAACAGGAAAACGTTGAACCAGGTGTAGGAGGAGGTATATATCCCGAAGTCGGAGCTGTTCCATCCTAAAATGCTCTCCAGCATCGGCTTAACCGGCGAAAGGGCATAGTTAAAATAGTATGCACCAAACATTGATAGCGATACTATTATCAGCGCGGTCCACCTCGCCTTTTTCGAGTCGCGTAATGTAGTAATCAGGTGTTCCATAAATACATCAGTTAATTGTTAATTTTTGGTTGGTAAATTTAGAAAATAAATTGAAGCAAAACCTATTATTACACTAAAGTTTCCCAACCTTGAAAACATTGAAATACAAGCCTAGGCGAGGGTAGAGACGTATTGAAGAATGATGTAAATTGCTAATTGTTAATTGGATAAAAATACTATTGTTGGTTTATAATTAGATTACTGCAAGTGAAACCAAAAATTCCAACTTGCCCGAAATGGAAAGTGCTTTGTGAAGCGTTGAGAAGATTTTGCAGGGAGATTTCCTACTTTATCTCAACCGTCACATAAAACTTTTTTTGTTTCAATATTATTTGTAAGACATTCTGCTCCTGTAAAGAAATTTAGATGAGCATATGAAAAAGGAGCGGGTTAAGCCCGCTCCTTTTTCATCCAAATATTGATTTTGGTCTATTCTTTAGGTCGAAATATAGTGGCTTCCCTGTCTGGTCCAACCGATATAATGGTTATGGGAACCTTAGTCTCAGCCTCAATAAACTTAACATACTCCATCAAATTTTGAGGTAGTTTGGAAACTTCATGAAATGAAGCTATCGGGGTATCCCAACCTTTGAATTCCTTATAAACAGGTTCAATTTTAGCCTCGATATCGTAGGGCAATTCTTGGGTTTCCTTACCATCGACCTTGTAGGCAACTGCAACTTTAATAGTGTGGAAGGAGTCAAGCACATCGGCCTTGGTCATAATTAGCTGGGTAACACCGTTGAGCATGATGGCGTATTTGAGGGCTACCAAATCGAGCCAGCCACAGCGGCGAGGGCGACCAGTAGTAGCACCAAATTCTGCTCCAATTTTCCGAAGTTGCTCGCCAGTGGCATTTTCTTGCTCGGTTGGGAATGGCCCGCTACCAACTCGAGTGCAGTAAGCTTTAAAGATTCCAAAGACTTCACCAACCCTGTTTGGTGCAATTCCGAGACCAGTGCAAGCACCTGCACATACTGTATTTGAAGAGGTGACATAGGGGTAGGAGCCAAAGTCGATATCGAGGAGCGAACCTTGAGCACCTTCGGCAAGAATGGTTTTATTATTCTCCAAATGGCGGTTTATCTCGTATTCACTGTCTACCAACATCATCGATCTAATTACCTCAATGCCTTGCATCCATTGTGTTTCGTATTCGGAGAGGTCGTAGTCGTAGTTGTATTGGCGAAGAAGATCTTTGTGCTTGTTAGTAAGAAAGGCATACTTCTCAGCAAAATTTTTAGAAAGAATATCCCCAATGCGAAGCCCGTTTCGGCCTGTTTTGTCCATGTAGGTTGGGCCTATTCCTTTGAGCGTTGATCCAATCTTAGTTTTCCCTTTGGCCGCTTCAGATGCGGCATCGAGTATCCGATGAGTTGGCAGTATTAGGTGGGCCTTTTTTGAGATGTAGAGCGTTTTCTCGGGTACTACCCCCATTGCCTGCAGTTTGCTGATTTCATCAGCAAATATTACTGGGTCTATCACCACTCCATTACCAATGAGATTTACCACCCCCGGCCTGAAAATGCCTGAAGGAATAGTGTGTAGCACATGTTTAATGTTGTTAAACTCAAGCGAGTGTCCTGCATTAGGACCTCCCTGAAAACGTGCAATAACATCGTAATGCCCAGCAAGCACATCCACAATTTTACCTTTACCCTCGTCCCCCCATTGGAGGCCAAGAAGAACATCTACTTTCATTCTCAACTCTGTTATTAGTATGGTGTAACTCTAATTGCTAACAATAGAAACTGTGCAATTGGTCCAACGATTGTTAATATGGAGGCTTTCTTATGATTTATTCGCGTTAGTGCCTGATCTTCAACACTATTCCGTTGGGAATTGCAGCCCAAGTTAGCGATTTTTTGTCAAATTGCCAGCATGTTTTTGAGCAGGGTAAAGGGATGTATCTTTTAGGACTAGCAAAGACCTGAGATCTAGATGATCGTCATTTTTTCTTGTCCATGCAATCCTTGCAGAGCCCATAAAAGTATAGGGAATGGTAAGAAATTCTGAAGTTCATAAGGCTGCCTGCCGTTTCCTGAATTTCCTGAATTCGGGGGTCACAAAACTCAATAACTGCGCCACAGTTGGTGCATATAAGATGGTCGTGCTGGCGGCATTCGTATGCTTTCTCGAATTGGGCCATGTTTTTGCCAAACTGATGCTTGGTAACTAGGCTACATTCCAGAAGTAGCTCGATGGTGTTATAGAGAGTTGCTCTTGAGACCCGGTAATTCTTATTCTTCATGAAGATGTAGAGAGTCTCAATATCAAAGTGCCCATCGCGAGAGTAAATCTCATCCAAGATGGCAAACCGCTCCGGAGTCTTTCGGTGGCCACGTTTTTCAAGAAAGTCGGTGAAAATCTTTTTTACTGTTTCTTTGGAATCGATGCAAATCATGGCGTTGCTCCTGCTTTTCAATATCCGAATGTAGTAATGTCACTACAAACCTAATGCTAATTTAGATTTATTTAAAGAAAGAACACCAAATATTTACAAAAAGTTTAGCGAGGGCAGCATAGTTTTGATCAATCTTCTATCTTTTCGATTCTCTTTACGGCATCAATACCCTTGATTTTCATGACGTTCATTATAAGATTGTTCAGGTCGCTAGCGCTATGAACATAGAGGTCGATAAAACCTTCAAAAATTCCATCATGGCTATCGATGTGGAGCTTGCGAATATTTACGTTTAATTCGTCAGATATTACCTTGGTAAGCTCTGCAACAATTCCTATGCGGTCGATTCCTCGAATCTCTATGCTTGTAAGGAAGGAGAGGATTTTATGAGTAGTCCACTTCACGGTAAGCATTTGGTCACCATATTGTGAGGAGAGCCTTACTACCTCGGAGCACTTGGTGTTATGAACAGAAACTTTCCCATCGCTGTCGATGAAGCCAATGACGTCGTCACCGGGAATGGGGTTGCAGCATTGAGCAATGCGATAATCGAGGTTGTCGTCGGAGATGTCTTTTAGAAGAAATGGTGTTTTTTTATCGATTTTTGTGGGCATGGTGGGGGTTGCCGCCTCAGAAATTTTGCGCTTTCTGGGGTTGTTGAAAAGTGATAGGCTCCAGTAACGAATCCATTTGTTCTGGGCGTTCTTTTTGAGGATCTTCTTCAGGTCATCAAGGTTAATAATGCCGGCGCCAAGCTTACTGTAAAGCTCATCTTTGGAGAGACATTCGTAGGCAGGAAGAAGCTTTCGAAATACACGGCTACTTGGCTTTACACCATTTTCAAGAAGTTTCTCCTCAAGCATCTTCTTGCCAACTCCAATTCTATTTTTCGTATCCGCCTTAAGCGAATTCTTGATGGCCTGCTTAGCTTTGGCAGTTGCGACAAATTCCAACCATTCTCGCTGTGGCCGTTGCAACTCTGCGGTAAGAATTTCTACTTGGTCACCGCTCTGCAGAGTTTGGCTGAGGGCAGCCAACTTGTGATTCACCTTGGCGCCAATTGCCCTGTTGCCTATTTCGGAGTGAATCTCGTAAGCAAAATCGAGCGCAGTGGCACCTGCGGGAAGTGTTTTGGTTTCCCCTTTAGGTGTGAATACATATATCTCAGCAGCGAAAAGGTTGAGCTTAAACTCGTCGAGGAATTCTAGGGCGTTCGATTGAGGGCTCGAAAGGGTTTCCTTTATTCGAGTAATCCACTTGTCAATCTCCGATTCATAGGATACGTGTTCCTTGTACTTCCAGTGTGCGGCAAATCCTCTTTCGGCAATGTCGTCCATACGCCTCGACCTGATTTGCACCTCAACCCACGTGCCTCCTGGTCCCATAACTGTGAGATGGAGCGCTTCGTAGCCGTTTGCCTTTGGGGTGCTTACCCAGTCGCGAAGCCTATCTGGTTTTGGCTTATAGATGTCGGTTATTATGGAGTATATATGCCAACATTGCGTTTTTTCAGGAATACCTGGATAGGGATCGAAAATGATGCGGATAGCAAATAGATCGTATATTTCCTCAAATGGAACATTCTTGGTTTGCATCTTCTTCCAAACGGAGTAGATGCTTTTGGGTCGGCCGCTTATCTCAAACTCAATACTGCTTTCCTCTAATTTTTGAATAATGGGAAGCGAGAACTTGTTGATAAACTGCAGGCGACTTTTTTCGCTTTCAGCAATTTTGTTTTTTATCTCCTCATAAATGTCTGGGAATCGATACTTCAGACTTAGGTCCTCCAACTCTGTTTTAATGGCATAGAGGCCGAGTCGGTGAGCAATTGGGGCATAGAGGTAGACTGTTTCGTTGGCAATTTTAATCTGCTTATGTCTTGGCATGAATCCAAGAGTGCGCAAGTTGTGCAACCGATCGGCCAACTTTATGAGCATTACCCTTACATCGTCGGTAAGGGTGAGCAGCATTTTGCGAAAATTTTCTGCCTGGAGGGAGGAGTTTTTGTCAAATACCCCAGATATTTTGGTAAGCCCGTCAATGAGTGAGGCAATCTTATCGCCAAACATGTTGCGCATGTCCTCAAGCGAATACTCGGTATCTTCCACTACATCATGCAGAAGAGCAACAGTAACAGATTTAGCTCCTAGGCCAATTTCTTGAGCACAAATTTTTGCGACTGCAATTGGGTGCAGAATATAAGGCTCGCCCGATTTCCGTCTAACTCCCCTGTGTGCTTCGTTGGCAAGATTGAAGGCTTTGGTTATCAGCTTTACATCTTCTTCTGAATTGCACCGAACGCAAGATTTTAAAAGGTCTTCAAACTGTTCCTGAATCAGCTTGCGTTCACTTTCAGTTTGGAGAGAATGCTCATCACTAACTTGTAATTTCATATTCTTGGTAAGGCTCGCAAAATATTACTGTTTACGGTAAACAACATTCACGGTTCCGTTTTTTTCCACCACATCACCATTAGGGAGAGTCACTTTTAGCAAGTAAATGTAAGATCCTGGTCTTGCAAATTCTCCATGGTTAATACGCCCGTCCCAACCGGTTGTTCCATCGTAAAGAAGCTTTCCGTTACGGTCGAAAACCTGAAGCGTGAAATCTGCCGTAAAACCAATAATTGGTTCGAATCTATTGCGCCGTTTATTGGTGGTCGGATTTATCATCTCACTCAATGGGTCAATTGCATCGGGCATTATTATGTCGGGTGTAATAACCGCACACTTAACTTGAGATTGGCTAATAGTTTGAATATTGTTCTTTTGCCAGTGTGCTTCAATTTTGTAGCACACCTCAGGGGCCATGTTTTGACCTTTGAGCGATGTGAGATCGTCGGTGTAAGTTTCAATGGAAAGGTTGTTGGCAAGTTCAATAAAGTCAGGATCGACGGAGGTTTTACGCCATACTGAGTAGCTGTAAGTTCCGCCCTGGCTTGGATAGGGTAGCCAGAAGAGAATGTTTTGTTCGCCGGCATTGCGTATGGTTAACGATTCACTACGGGCAGTGTCCGATTTTGCTACCACGTTGCCGCATGCGTTGGTGGCGGTGAGATAGTAGTAGTATGTTCGTCCTCTAGCCAAATTTTGGTCAGTAAATTCAACCTCAAACTTGTCGGAGAAGGTATGAATGTTGCTGAATAAGTTTGCGAGATTATCGCTCCTGAAAATTTCAAAATTGGTCACCTCTGTTTGACTGTCGATGTTGTAATGCAGCCTAACCTTTGTGTCCAGTGAAACAAGAGAATCAAAGGCAAGTGTTGCGGGAGGAAGGGGCATGTGTGTGAACTTGGAAAAGTGATTCGACCAAGAGGAGATGCTATCGACATCATCCTTGACGGCCAAGATGGCGAAATGATACCATTCGTTTTCGGTGGCATTTGTCAATGCGTAAGAGGTATCGGTGCCAGCTACAGTAGCTATTTTAACAAGGGAGCTCGGATTGAAGTTTTGAGCACCATTGCTGGAGTAAACGTAATAATGCTTGATGCGATTGCCCCAGCCAATGTATCTAGTCCATCGAATGTTTAGGGTGGCTTTGCAGCTGTCATACTGGGTAATGCCCCACATGGTTGTGTGGAGATCGGTGAGTTTGCTTGGTTCGGTTTTTCCCTTGGTCGCCATCTTGTAGGTTTCAGACTTCAAGGAGCCATCAACGTTTATATCGGTATAGGTAAAAACATTGCTAGCAACTGAGTCGATGGCAATATAGGCCATGTTGCCGAGCTGGTCTGTTTCAAGATGGTAGATAATATATCCGAAAATTAATGAATCGGGACTTGGGCTTCGGTTCCACCCCAAGGTAATACGACCAGTGGTGAGGTTGTTGGTAATATACTTAAAGACTGGAGGATCAGGTTTTTGCGCAAAAGCGCATTGCGTAATGGCGCTCAACAACAGGGCTACTGCTGTAACCCTAATTTGGTTCGTTACTTTTTTGTTTAGCCGGCGAACCCATGCTTGTGCTTGGTGTGCTTCCATGGCATACTATCCTACAATGCAAATTTTTAAATCGTTGGGCGAAAGATACTGCTGGGCAAGCAGTAATAGCTCATCTGCAGTGACAGCCGCCGTCTCCTTATAAGCCTCTGTAAGGTAGCTAAAATCTTGATCAAACATACTCAAACTTTCAAGAATTTCTGACAGCGCCATTGGGCCGTCCACGCTGCGAATCATCTCTCCCGCTATGTAGTTCTTAACTAGGACTAACTCTTCATCAGAAATTTTTTCAGTCCGCAAGCGTTCAATTTCTTTCATCACCTGATCGATGGTGTCTTGCTGATACTGTTTTCCGACCTCAGTGCTGATTACAATTATTCCTGCTTCCTTGAAAGGTACAAGTGAGGCGTATATCCCGTAAGTGTATCCTTTATCTTCCCTAATATTTTTCATTAATCGTGAGCCAAAATAGCCACCCAAAACTGTTATTAAAATACTCAGTTTTACGTAATCGGGATGATTTTGGGTTATGGAAATTTTGCCTATTCTGATGGCCGTTTGAACAGCGTTATCCTTTGTAAACGTAAGCTGCTTTTCCGATGCCGATGAGGGAATGGGAAAGCGTTTGGGCATGCCGGGCGTTGTCTTTAGCCATGCTGCATTGCCAAAAAAGTGTTCGAGTAGTGGTATCTGCTGGTGGCACGACTTTCCTGCTAGAATAATAAGACACTCTTCAGGCTTATAGTACTCTTTATGAAAATTGACTAGATCCTCGAGCATAAGTTTGCTATAGCTTTCTGGCGTAGCATATGAACCATAGGGATGCTTTTCACCAAAAAGCATTGCTTGGTGCTGCTCTCTTGCCAGATAGGCAACCTTTTGTCGCTCAACAGTTAGCTGCTGCATCCTCTTGTTAGTTAGAGTTTCAAACTGTTTAGCAGGGAATGTTGGGTATAAAAGGATCTCCTGCAGCAATGGTAGGAGATTCGGTACATACTTCCCCAAACAGTATAGCGAGATTCCTGCTTTGTCGCGGTCAATGCCTTGATCGGTATAGGCTCCATGGTATTCCAACAATTCTGCTAGCTGATTGGCCGTGTGACTTTTTGTTCCTTCTGTGAGCATCGATAGGGTCGTGGCTGCAACCAAAGGTTTAGTTTGGTAGCGCGTTCCAGCATTAAACAAAAAGGTAATTCGCAGCACATCCTGCGTGCCTCCTTCCACCATGTGAACAGGAATTCCATTGCTCAGCGTATGGCTATGGCTAGAAATTATATCCAGTGATTCAGGTAGGGAGAAAATGGGGGCTATAATTCTATTGAGCATGGCGGTCGTTTGAGTTTGTTTCAGGTAAATAATAGAGGATAGAACACTTCTCCGTTTTAAAGATGCTTTGTGAAACGCGGACGATGTCGGCAACGGTAATGTTTTGGTATAGTTCTACCTCGTGGTTGATAATGTCTGCATCACCAAGTAGCTCATAAAATCCAAGGTTCATTGCTTTGGAAAGAATGGTTACCTCCGAAAACATGATGCTTGATTCAAATCGGTTTTTTACCTTTTGCAGCTCATAGTCTGATGGTGGATTGGTGCTCATTCCAAAAAGTTCATCCCACAGCGCTTGCTCTGCCGTCTCCATAGTAACTCCATCGGCTAAACGTCCAGTAACAACCAGCAATCCCGGGTCAATATCGCCAGTAATAAAGGCATTTACTTCGGAAAAAAGTTGTCTGTTTTGAACACAGTTAACAAACAGCCTTGAGGACTTTCCGTTCGAAAGAATATCGGATATTAGATCTGTAACTTGGTAATCCCTGTTTTTTCTACCCGACATAGGAAAGGCCATGTAAATGGAAGAGTAGGGTACATCCCTGGTAACCTTGAGGTGTCGAGCCTCCGCTTGTTCTGGCTCAGGGGGTAGGTTGCGTGGTTTAACGTTGCGATGCTCAATGTTTCCAAACCATTTTTCTACAAGGCTAAAAATCTCTTCTGGGTTTACATCACCTGCCACCGTAAGAATGGCATTGTTGGGTGCATAGTGCGAGAAGAAAAAGTTTTTCACGTCCTCGAGCGAGGCATCTCTAATGTGATCCACTGATTTGCCAATGGTTGCCCACTGGTAAGGATGCACCTTGTAAGCAAGTGGGCGGAGCAATAGCCAGACATCACCGTACGGTTGGTTTAAGTAGCGCTGGTTGAACTCTTCAATAACGACGTTTCGCTGAACCTCCAAACTCTTTTTGGAGAAGGCAAGGCTTAGCATACGGTCGGACTCTAGCCAAAATGCAGTTTCTATATTTTCCTTGGGAAGTGTTATGTAGTAGTTGGTAAGGTCGTTGTTGGTAAAGGCATTGTTTTCGCCACCCACCAGCTGTAATGGTTCATCGTAGGATGGAATGTTAACCGAGCCACCAAACATAAGGTGCTCAAACAAGTGGGCAAACCCAGTTTTGTCCGGAGCCTCATCCTTTGAACCAACATTGTAAACAATGTTCACGGCAACGAGTGGTGACGAGTTGTCGGTATGTACAATAACAGTTAAACCGTTGGAAAGTATTTTTTTTTCGAATTCGATCATGCGTTAATGAGTAAAGTTGTATTTGCTACTGTTGGTCAAATCGTAAAATGCTACTTTGTAATCGTGAAGCAACTTGCCAAAGATTTCACCTGCTGGAAGTATTTCGGTAAGAAGCGCGGAGATTTGTCCTATTTCCAATTCTCCGTTCACCATATCACCCTCAAAGATACCTTTTTTTGCTCTCCCCTTTCCAAGCAGCTGCGATAGTTCTTCAGCCTTGGCTCCATTCGCTTCAGCCTGAGTTACACTTTCGAAGAAAGCATTTTTTATCAGCCTTACTGGTGCTAACTTTTTGAGACAAAGCATGGTGTCTCCCTCGGTAATGTCAATTACTTTTTGCTTGAATGCGGGACTAGCAGAGGATTCTTTTGCAACGGCAAATGCCGACCCGATTTGAACGCCATCGGCACCCAGAAGCATGGCAGCCAGTATTCCTTCTCCAGTACCAATTCCACCTGCTGCCAGAAGTGGAAGATTTGTTGCTCTGCGTACGGCTGGAATGAGGGTCAAAGTGGTGGTCTCCTCCCTGCCATTGTGACCTCCTGCTTCAAAGCCTTCAGCTACAATGCCGTCTACGCCGGCCTCCTCAGCTTTCTTTGCAAACTTGGCGCTCGATACTACATGCACTACCGTAACACCATTCTCTTTTAGCTTTGAAGTCCACGTTTTTGGATTTCCAGCAGAGGTAAAAACAATTTTAACTTTCTCCTCTATGACAATGTCTATTAACTTTTCCACTTCAGGGTAGAGGAGCGGTATGTTTACACCAAATGGATTTTGAGTTGCTTGTTTCGCCTTTTGAAGGTGTTCTCGCAGGGTGTCGGGATGCATGGAGCCAGCGCCTATGAGGCCAAGACCTCCGCTTTGGCTAACTGCGGTGGCAAGCTTATAGCCGCTGCACCAAACCATTCCACCTTGGATGATAGGATATTTTATACCAAAGAGGGTACAGATTTTGTTTGCCATGGTTAGTTTTTTTGCAAACTTACTAAAATAATAGTGTTGGGACCTCAGGCATCACGTGAGCATGTCGGGTAACATATTCACAAATTGGTTTGATAATGCTACCTTTGCTGTTTCAAATTTTTAATCTGCAATCTGTGCTGTTCCTAATATGATAAGGGTAAAAAGTGTGTTTATAAGATTGCTCTTTGTGCTACGTCGGACTGAGCCAAAGCGGTTAATCCTTATTTTGAGTTTTGTTGTAGGTATCTTAAGCGGGTTGGCTGCTGTTATTCTCAAGAACCTCATTCATCTAATACAGCACCTTCTTATCAGTTGGATTCCTATCGATCATGGGAGTTTGCTATTTCTTGCCTACCCAATGCTAGGTATTTTGCTTACCGTTTTTTTTGTTAAGTACTTTGTCAAGGATAATATTTCGCATGGCATAACACGCATTTTGTATGCCATATCGCGCCGCGACTCCCGCCTAAAGAGGCACAATACTTACACATCGATGGTGGCCTCGTCCCTAACCATCGGTTTCGGAGGCTCGGTAGGTTCTGAGGCACCGATTGTGCTTACCGGTGCAGCTTTGGGCTCGCAGGTGGGACAATATTTGGGTCTCGACTACAAAAAAATAACGCTATTAGTAGGTTGTGGTGCTGCTGGAGCAATTGCAGGGATTTTTAAAGCTCCGCTGGCAGGTTTGGTATTCACCTTAGAGGTGCTTATGCTTGACCTTACCATGGCATCTATTATACCCCTACTTATATCAGCGGTTTCCGCTGCTACCATTTCAAGTTTTTTGCTTGGAAGCCAGGTTCCTTTTGAGGAGAATCTTCTGGAACCCTTTCACATGTCCAACATTCCATTATACATTATCTTGGGAGTGGTTTGTGGTTTGGTTGCCTATTACTTCACCGAAACAACGTTAAAAATTGAACGCAGCCTATCTAAAATTGATAGCTGGGTAAAACGGTTGCTAATTGCTGGAGCCGCATTGGGGCTTCTTATCTTTTTATTTCCGCCACTTTATGGAGAGGGTTACGATACGCTAGAGGCCTTTTTTAATGGTCATGCAGTAAACGTTTTTGAAAACACTTTTTTCTATGCCTACCGAGATAATTTTTGGATAACCGTCATTTTCTTAACGCTAGTGCTGTTCCTAAAGGTTTTAGCTATGGCATTTACTAATGGCGCTGGTGGTGTTGGTGGTATATTTGCACCATCCCTATTCATGGGTGGTGTGGCTGGATTTGTCGTAGCAACTATCATAAATGCTACTGGCTTTGTGCAGGTTTCTGTGGTTAACTTTGCAATGGTTGGCATGGCCGGTATGATGTCGGGGGTAATGCATGCACCGCTGACATCAATGTTTTTAATAGCTGAAATTACGGGTGGTTACGAAATGATTGCTCCGCTGGCAATTACTGTCACACTTGCCTACATTACCATTATTTACTTTGAGCCTCACTCGTTGTATACCAAGAGGTTGGCTCAACAGGGCGACCTTATTACGCATCACAAGGACAAGGCGGTGCTCACCTTGCTTCGATTAGACAAAGTGGTCGAAAATGATTTCTTACCGGTTAACCCCAACGATACTTTAGGTGAGCTGGTGAAAATAGTTTCTAAATCGAAACGGAACCTTTTCCCCGTTCTGGATGATGATAAGCTGCTTCTTGGTATTGTGCTGCTCGATGATATTCGCCATATCATGTTTGATCCTGAACTTTACCATACCATGCTGGTAAAGGAGTTTATGACCCTCCCGCCCGAATGGGTGAGCCTTGATGAACCGATGGAATCGGTATTGAAGAAATTTGAGGAGACTGGAGCTTGGAATTTACCAGTTGTTACTAAGGGTGAATACCAAGGATTTGTTTCAAAGTCGAAAATATTCTCGGCCTATAGAAATATGCTGGTCCAGTTCTGTGACGAATAAGCCTAGTTAAGCGTTTGTAAAAATATTAAAGGGAGGGTAGCCATAAGGCATCCTCCCTATTTTATTTGCGTTAACGGCTTACTCGTCTTTTCCAAGAAGATGAAGCATGAATGCGTAGTTGAAAGCAACTTCGTGCAACGACTTGAACCGTCCCGATGCACCACCATGTCCAGCATTCATGTCAATTTTGAAAAGCAAGAGGTTGTTGTCCGTTTTCATATCGCGGAGCTTTGCAACCCACTTTTCCGGCTCAAAGTACTGCACTTGAGAATCGTAAAAACCACTGGTTACAAGTATATTAGGATACGCCTTCCTCTCAATGTTGTCGTAGGGTGAATATGATTTTATGTAGTCGTAGTATTTCTTTATTTTGGGGTCACCCCACTCGTCAAACTCCCTGGTGGTTAGAGGTATGCTTTCATCAAGCATGGTTGTAACTACATCAACAAAGGGAACTTCGGCAATTATTCCCTTGTATATGTTGGGATCCATGTTAGCAATGGCACCCATGAGTAAGCCTCCTGCACTACCTCCTTCGGCAAATAGTTTGTTGGAACTGGTGTAGCCTTGTTGTATCAAGTATTTTGAACAGGCGATAAAGTCGGTGAATGTGTTTTTTTTATGGAGAAGTTTACCATCTTCATACCACTGCCGGCCAAGAAACTGTCCGCCACGGACATGAGCAATGGCATAGACAAAACCACGGTCGAGAAGGCTAAGGTAGGAGGCACTAACGTATGGGTCAATCGTGAATCCATATGAACCATAGCCATAAATAAGAGTTGGGTTGGAGCCATCAAGTTTTATACCCTTGCGATAAACAATGCTTATTGGGATCATGGTTCCGTCTGGAGCTTTGGCCCACAACCTTTTTGCTTCATAGTTTTCAGGTTTGAATTTGCCCCCAAGTATCTCTTGCCGCTTTAGCAACTCCTTCACACCCGTGTTCATGTTCACTTCATAAGTTGAGTTTGGTGTTGTTAAAGAAGTGTAGCTATATCGGACTTTGTCGCTGTTGAAGTTTGGGGTGTAGTCAAGATAGGCGGTATAGGTTTCTTCACCAAAAGTTATTGTTTTTTCCGCTTTTGTTTTCCAGTTAATTATTCTAATGTTTGCCAACCCTTGCTTGCGCTCTTGGACTACTAAATAGTTTTTGAAAATGTCGATATTTTCGAGAAGAACGTCAGTTCGGTGGGGAATTACCTCTTTCCAGTGCTGCTTTTGAGGAGCTGCAATAGGCGTTTCCATCAGCCTGAAATTTTGAGCATCAAGGTTGGTTATGATGTAAAACTTATTTCCAAAGTCTTGGACGGAATAGAGGAGGTCTCGCTCTCGAGGTTGAACAACCGTAAATGGCATATCTGGGGTGTTGGCATCTACGTATTGATATTCCGTTGACATGGTTGAGAATGATACGATGTAGACGAACTTGTCAGTCTTGGATTTATCCAAAGAAAGGTCAAACGTTGAGTCCTTCTCGTAAAACACGAGCTTGTCATTCGCTTCGTTGGTTGTTGTTAATTTATGCTTAAGGATTTTAAAGGGACGTAGAGACTCGTCTTTGATACTATAAAAAATGGTGTTGTTGTCGTTTGCCCAAACTGTTTCCCCGGTGGTGTTCGCAATTTTTGTTGGAAGGAGCTTACCCGATTCAAGGTCCTTGAAATAAATGGTGTATTTCCGCCTACTCAATGTGTCTATACCATAGGCTAAAATATGGTTGTTGGTACTCACCGATAAATCGGCTACATCACAAAAACTATGTCCTTTAGCGAGGTCATTCACGTTGAGTAATACCTCTTCGGGTGCAGCCAAACTACCTCTCTTCCTACAGTATATGGGATATTCCTGATTTTTCTCAAATCGTGTATAGTAATAGAAATCTTTGTAGAAGTATGGCACGGTTGCATCCTCCTCCTTTATTCTTTCCTTCATTTCGTTGAAGAGTTTTTCTTGAAGATGTTCGGTTGGCTTCATCACTGCATCGGTGTAGACATTTTCGGCCTTGAGATTGGCAAGAACCATTGGGTTGTTGCGCTCGTTCATCCAAAAGTATGGATCAACCCGCGTGTCTCCCATAGTAACCATCATGTGGGGTATTTTCTCTGCAGTAGGAGGTTTTACTCTTGCACAAGAGAAAAGAATTCCACCAATTAGGAGCAGCGTGATAGTTTTTAGGTTAGCCCTTGTCATTGCCTTAGGTTGAGGTTAAAGAAAATTACAGATGCTGCGAATCGTCTGTCAACTTACCAAAGTTAGTGCAAGCGATGTTACGGGTCAAGTTTAACAGAGATTATGTTCTGCTTCCTTCCTGATTTCCTTGTTTTATTTCTGCTTGTATTTGAGCCTATTCCTCTCACCATAAATGGATGGAAGCGGTTAACCTGTGGTTTTGATGAGAACACTAGGCTTGCTAATTTGAAAACTTAAATAAAACTTCCCAAATTCGTTTTGTGAGGCATCCTTTTAATGTTTTTTGCTTTATATTTGGGTAGGTTCTAGCTATTCGTTAACAACATCTTCGGTAGGTTGGGGCTAAATAAATTCGTTTGTCAATCAAATAAATCGATTAGCCAAAATGCATCGATTGTATGAGTTATGTGATTTCAATTTGTCGTTGTATAAGAAGCTATCTGCTATTTTTGCGGCAGTTTGCTAAATAAGTATTTATTCCCTAGAAGGTTGACGGAAAAAGAACAGAGTGAGAAGATAAAGTATCTTGAGCAGGAACTTGCTGCATTGAGGTATAGAAATCATTCGATTACTATGGCACTGGACGAATGTCCCGAAGCCATTGCCATTACCAATCCGGATGGCCATATCGAGTATGTTAATCCAGCCTATACAGCAATTTCAGGATATTCTCGAGCAGAGATCGTAGGCAAAAATACTTCCTTTCTGATTAGTGGTGATAACAATGAATTGGTATATGCAGATTTATGGAAGACCGTTTTAGAAGGTAACCGCTGGGAGGGAGAGATTTCTAACCGGAGAAAGGATGGGACCACCTACTGGGAGAAAAACACTATTGTTCCCTGCAAAAATGAAAAGGGCGAAATAACTCATTTCGTTTTCACCAAGGTTGATGTTACCCCATTTAAGGACAAGGTGTCGGGACAGCAGGAGACGCTCTTCTGGCAAAAAAAGATTTTAGAGACACTCCCTATTGGAATGGCTATTGAATCGGGCGGAAAGATTATTTGGGTAAACGCTAATTTTGAAGAGATTACCAGCATTAATGTGGATGCAATAATCGGCAAACCAATAGAAGAACTTTTTCCAGTGCGCAAGAGGCTAGAAAATCTCAGCACGCGGGCGAAGGAGGAAATCACCAAGGGCAGAACATTTCAAACTGAGCTTAAACTCAAGCATCAAATTAGTGGGGAAATATGGTGTGGACTTAAGGCTATTGGGCTTAATTACGACAACCTTCAGGTAGAAATTGTTTGGCTCCTTCAAGATATAACCAATCGAAAGCAGGTAGAGAAGAAGTTGAGTGAGAGTGAGGAGCTGTATCGTAATGCATTTAGTCGCAATGCCAGCGCCATGTTTGTGGTTTCTTATCCCAATGGTAAAATCTTGGAGGCTAACGATGCTTTTGAAACGCTTACTGGATTTCAGAAAAAGTATGCTATTGGACGTACTACCAAGGATCTTTATATCTGGAGCAATCAGGGTCACCAGACTATCTACTCTCAAATTGAAGCACAGGGCATTGTACGCGATTATGATGCTCACTACTACACCAAAAATCGGCATAAACGAAGCTGTCGGCTTAATGTAGCCTTGGTCGATAACCATAACGCCAGGCGGTTATTTGTTTCATTTGTAGATACCACTGCACAAAGGCAAGCAGTTAAAGCACTCAAGGAGAGCGAGGAGATGTTTCGCTTTATGGCGGAGGGTATTAGCGATGTTATCAGCTTGCATAATCCGGACATGGCAGCAACCATAAACTATATTTCGCCGGCAATAAAACAGATAACAGGACGCAGTCCAGAAGAGCTTATAGGTAAATCACCTGAGGTATTGATTTTCCGTGACGATTGGATCGACAACGTTACAAATGCTATGCTTCGGATGTATACAGGTGGTAGCCTTCTCGAACTGGTTGAGTTTAGAGTATTCACCACCGGCGGAGATATTCGATGGGTTGAATCTACGCTTAAACCAGTGTCGGATGAGAGTGGGAAAATTACATTGATTATTGCTGTATCGCGAGACATAAGCCATAGAAAGGAGATCGAACAACAACTTCGGGAAGTGAATAGCATGAAGGACAAGTTCCTTTCAATCATCGCCCATGATCTTAAAAATCCATTCAATGCCTTACTGGGCTTCTCCAGCCTGCTCCTAAGTAATTTAGCGGAGTATGATCGTAATAAAATCATGGAGTTTGTGTCTGAAATTCATGATGCCGCACAGGGTGGGGTAGAACTTCTTGAAGAGTTAATGCAGTGGGCCATGGTGCAGTCAGGGGCAATGACCTTTGCACCCGAATTGGTGAAGTTGTCAGATATATCAAAGGAAGTCTTTGAACTTGCATCCATTCAGGCGGCTACAAAGCATCTATTCTTAGTCGATAATATTTCCGAACGATTTGAAGTGTTTGCTGATAAGCGAATGGTTGCAACTATCCTCCGAAATCTTGTGACAAATGCCATTAAGTTTACTAAGCCTGGTGGTGTTGTGAGAATTACAGCCGAAAAGATGGATACGCAAATTGCAGTCACAGTAGCTGATTCTGGCGTTGGTATTCAGCAGCACGACCTTGAGAAACTCTTCCGAATTGATGTTAAGCCAAGTGAAATAGGTGCCAACTCCGTGGGGAAGGGCACCGGTCTTGGACTCATTCTGTGTGATGAATTTGTGAAGAGACACGGAGGAACAATTTCTGCCAAGAGCGTTTTTGGACAGGGTGCCGAATTCACTTTTACTCTGCCAGCTCCTCCAAAAGAACCATTGTTGTTGGTTGCTGGCAAGAAGTTATAGCTGCTACCGTTCTCCACTGCTGATGCCAATCAGAAAAGCAGCATCCCAACAAAATTCCACTTTTCAGTCACCATTTTCCTCGCATTTATAATAATCATCGGTGTATCGATATATGTTAACTTGTATATGTCGTCGATATCTTTATTTTTGCATTTCTAATCTGTAGAATTGAAGGCATAATAGAACTTTCAAAGAAGTTTATTGTTTAAGATTTGAATTCATTTGAACGACAATCGCAGAACTTTTTTTGAAATAGTTGATATACAGAACAAATTCACTGCATTATGGTTTTCGACATTGAAATGATAAAGTCGGTTTACCGCCGACTACCGGAAAGAGTTACAAAAGCACGTCAGGTGCTTGGGCATCCTCTTTCTTTAACTGAAAAAATTTTGTATTCACATCTATGGGAAGGAATTCCCTCCAAACCATTTGCCCGTGGTAAGGATTATGTGGACTTTGCCCCAGACAGGGTAGCCATGCAGGATGCTACGGCTCAAATGGCGTTACTTCAGTTTATGCAGGCGGGAAAAAGCAAGGTGGCGGTTCCTTCTACTGTCCATTGCGACCATCTCATTCAGGCAAAGCACGGCGCCATTGACGACCTTAAAGTTGCATTGACTACCAACGAAGAGGTTTACAGTTTTCTGGCATCGGTTAGTAATAAATACGGTATTGGCTTTTGGAAGCCCGGTGCTGGAATCATTCACCAAGTGGTTCTTGAAAACTATGCTTTCCCAGGTGGATTAATGATTGGAACCGACTCTCATACGGTTAATGCAGGTGGTTTAGGCATGGTGGCCATTGGAGTTGGTGGTGCCGATGCGGTGGACGTAATGGCTGGTATGGCCTGGGAGTTGATGTTTCCGAAGTTCATCGGCGTTAAGCTTACCGGAAAGTTGAGCGGTTGGACATCTGCCAAGGACGTAATTCTAAAAGTTGCTGGCATTCTTACTGTGAAAGGTGGAACTGGCTGTATTCTTGAGTATTTTGGAGAGGGTGCCAAGTCTATTTCTGCCACAGGTAAGGGGACCATTTGCAATATGGGTGCAGAAATAGGTGCTACTACCTCACTGTTTGGCTACGACGATAAGATGAAAAACTATCTTGCAGGTACTGGTCGCAAGGAGGTTGCTACTCTTGCTGATGGAATTGCTGAACATCTTACTGGAGATGCGGAAGTTTATAGCCATCCTGAAAAATATTTTGACCAGATAATTGAGATTGATCTTTCAACCTTAGAACCACACATTAATGGACCATTTACTCCAGATAAGGCATGGCCGCTATCACAGTTTGCCAAGGCCGTAAAGGAAAATGGCTGGCCACAGAAGCTCGAGGTTGGTTTGATTGGTTCCTGCACCAACTCTTCCTACGAGGATATTACCCGGGCAGCTTCAGTTGCAAAGCAAGCACTGGCTAGTGGTCTTAACGTTAAGTCTGAGTTTACCGTAACTCCTGGTTCGGAGCAGGTGCGCTACACCATTGAGCGAGATGGACTTTTAGGCGTTTTTGAAAATATTGGAGGAACGGTTTTGGCAAATGCCTGCGGACCTTGTATTGGGCAGTGGGCAAGGCACAATTCCGACAAGGGCGAGAAGAACTCAATCATAACCTCGTTCAATCGGAACTTTGCAAAGCGTAATGACGGGAATCCGAATACCTATGCATTTGTTGCATCGCCTGAGATTGTCACTGCTTTTTCCATTGCTGGCGATTTAGCGTTTAATCCAATGACAGATTTTCTAACCAATAAAAAGGGTGATAAGATCAAACTTGCCGAACCAGAAGGGATTGAAATGCCACCTGCTGGTTTTGCAGTAGGCGACAATGGCTATCAATCTCCCGCAATTGATGGTTCTGCCATTCAAATTGCAGTTTCTACAGATTCAAAACGCCTTCAACTGCTAACGCCTTTTCTAGAATGGAACGGGAAGGACTTTCTTGGCTTACGGCTGCTCATTAAGGCAAAGGGTAAGTGTACAACCGACCATATTTCAATGGCTGGCCCATGGCTGAAATACAGGGGGCACCTCGAGAATATTTCTCAAAATATGCTAATTGGAGCAGCCAATGCCTTTAACGATAAGGTAAATCTGGTGAAGAATCTTCTTACTGGCGAATATCTTCCCGTACCAACTGCTGCGTTGGCGTACCGTAATGCCGGTATTGGCTCCATTGTGGTTGGTGATGAAAACTATGGCGAAGGATCATCTCGCGAGCATGCTGCCATGGAGCCTCGCTTCCTAGGTGTGAAGGTGATTTTGGTTCGGTCGTTCGCTCGTATTCACGAAACGAATCTCAAGAAGCAGGGGATGCTTGCGCTGACCTTTGCCAACAAAGCCGACTACGACAAGATTCGGGAGGATGACGCCATAGATATTGTTGGGCTAGAGCATATTGTGCCCGGCAAGAACCTCGTGGTTGTTTTGCACCATGCCGATGGTTCCACCGAAAAATTTGACGTTGTTCATACTTACAACGAAAATCAGCTGGAGTGGTTCCGTGCTGGTAGTGCCTTGAACTTGATAAGAAAAATGGAAAAGCATTAAAGTAACTTAAATCACGAATAGCTATGAATAACCTTGAGCATTGGGCCTCTTTGGCCGAAAAGTCTAGCACAATAGATAACGATCTTTACGCGAAATTTGACGTTAAGCGTGGATTGAGAAACGCTGACCAAACGGGTGTGCTTGTTGGACTTACTAACGTTGGTACCGTTGTAGGTGTGGAAAAAACAGAAGCGGGTGCTGTCCCAGTCCAGGGCCGCTTGGAATACAGGGGAATAGGCATAGATAAGATCGTCCATGGATTTCAGCAGGATAAGCGACAAGGCTACGATGAAACCGTGTATCTGCTTCTCTTTGGCAAGTTGCCTACTTCTGGTGAGTTGGCTGAGTTTTCGGCATACCTTGCCCAGCAGCGGTACCTTCCAAAATACTTCACCAAGGATATTATTCTGTCATTCCGTGGTCGTGATGTTATGAATATGCTTGCCCGCTCGGTACTTTCGCTATATACGCAAGATGACAACCCCGATGATGTATCCACAACTAACCTTTTACTCCAGAGCTTAAGCCTCATTGCTAAGTTTCCTGCGATTGTGGCCTACTCATTCCACGGCATGCGTTACCACTACATGAACAAAACGTTGGTAATTCGTCATCCAAAGCCGGAGTTGAGCTCTGCTGAAAACTTCCTTTACATGCTCAAAGGTGGCAACAGATACTCTCCACTCGAAGTTGAAATTCTTGACCTCATGCAGGTTTTGCATGCCGAGCACGGTGGTGGTAATAACTCATCCTTCACTACACACGTGGTGTCGAGCTCGCTTACCGATACCTACTCAGCCATTGCTGCTGCACTTGGTTCGCTCAAGGGACCTCTTCATGGCGGTGCAAATATCAAGGTTATGGCCATGGTAGACGACATAAAGAGTAACGTTCGTAATTGGGATTCCGAAAAGGAAGTTTCTGATTATCTGCGCAAGATTTTGGACAAAAAAGCTTTTGACGGCTCTGGTAAAATTTATGGGTTGGGGCATGCAGTTTATACCCTCTCCGATCCACGCGCAATTCTGCTAAAGGAAAAGGCTAGAGATATTGCTAAGGAAAAAGGTAAATCGGATGAATTTGACCTTTATGACTTGATTGAGAGGATTTCTCCGGACCTTTTCACTGAGCGCAAAGGCGACGGTAAGGTAATTGCCCCTAACGTGGACTTTTACTCTGGCTTTGTAAATTGTGCTCTCGATATCCCACCACAAATTTACACTCCTCTATTTGCTATGTCGCGTATTGCTGGTTGGTGTGCACATCGTATTGAGGAGATTAACAGCGCCAAGCGTATAATCCGTCCCGCTTACAAGGCTGTTGGGCCAAAAATTGACTACGTTGCACTAAATAAAAGGTAGACATTTTAATTTTTTTTGCCGGTGAGCTTTAACTACAACCGGCAATTTTTATTTATCGATTAATAAGTTGACAAGATGAGTAGTAAAATACAGATGAAAAACCCTCTGGTGGAGGTCGATGGCGACGAGATGACCAGAGTATTATGGCCCATAATTAAAGAGAAACTTATTCAGCCTTTTATTGATCTTAAAGTGGAGTATTACGATCTCGGTATCGAAAATCGTGATGCTACCAACGATGAAGTAACCGTTGAGGCAGCCAAGGCCATTAAAAAATGGGGTGTTGGTGTTAAAAATGCAACCATTACTCCAAATGGTGCACGAGTAAAAGAGTATAACTTAAAGAAGCAGTGGTTGTCGCCTAATGGAACAATTAGGGCGATGCTTGATGGAACTGTGTTTCGCAAACCCATCTTGGTGAATAATATTGAGCCATCAATCAAGAGTTGGAAAAAGCCTATAATTGTTGGCCGTCATGCATATGGTGATGTTTATAGGGCCGTGGAAACATTTGCTTGCAGGGCTGGTAAGGCGGAGTTGGTGTTTACCGAAAAATCGGGAAAAGAGAAGCGCGTGACCATTCATGAGTTTGAGCATGCTGGTGTTTTGCAAGCAATGCATAATACCGAGGAGAGCATCCAAAGTTTCTCCCGTAGCTGCTTTAACTATGCACTTGATCAGAAGATGGACCTTTGGTTTGCAACAAAAGACACCATCTCCAAAACTTACGATCAGCGTTTCAAAATTGTTTTCCAGCGGGTATTCGAAAAATACTATGCTGAAAAGTTTGCTGCGCTGGGCATTCATTACCACTATACCCTTATCGATGATATGGTGGCTCGCCTAGTTAAGAGCGATGGTGGATTTTTGTGGGCTTGTAAGAACTACGATGGTGATGTGATGAGCGACTTGGTTGCTTCCGCATTTGGATCGCTGGCTATGATGACCTCTGTACTCGTTTCACCGAAAGGCTATTTTGAGTATGAGGCTGCCCATGGAACAGTTCAGCAGCACTACTATCGCTACTTAAAGGGTGAAAAAACTTCTACTAACCCAACAGCGCTGATATATGCCTGGACAGGAGCGCTTCGAAAGAGGGGAGAGCTGGACTCCATTCTCGCCCTGCAACAATTTGCCGATAAGCTCGATAGAGTCTTGGTAGAGACTGTGGAGGAGGGTGTCATGACAGGTGATTTGGCTCGTCTTTGCAATCCTCCTGCTAAAACAATTCTTTCGGGAGAGGACTTTATTATTGAGCTAGGTCGTCGCATGGCTTTATAGCAATACTACAATTCCAATACTAAAACGGCAGTCCCTTTTTAAAATGGGGCTGCCGTTTTTATATTTAGTTGTTTGGTGCTGTTGAAACTATTCTTGTTTCAATAGAAATTCCAATGGAATATTCAACCGATGGTTCCAAGACCTTTCTGAATGGTTGTCGCCCGTAAATTTTCGAGTAATCCAGTTAACGTTTGAATACCCTTTGCTTGCAATAATTTTATCTGCTTGGAGTTGGTAGGGCTCGTAAAGGGAATCTAGCGTTTTGGTTCCATAGTCGAAGTATAGCTTGTGCGTTTTTGGAGAGGGTAAATGACTTTTCATATAGGCCAAGAAAGCCTCTGGTATTGGATTGTTCTTTGTGGAAAAAGTTCCAATCCAGTGAGTGGAAAGGCCGGCAGCCCCACCAAAAACTCTGGGGTATTCACAAATGGCATACATCGAAATTAGCCCGCCCATGCTCGATCCGGCAATAAACGTATTCTCTCTATTGGTGAATGTCGAGAAATGGCTGTCGATGTAGGGCTTTAATTCTTTTACTATAAACTTCAGGTAGCTATCTGATCTTACCTTGCCATCGAAAAGGGCACTCTCACCGTTGCGCTTGGTGGAGTTTATTAGGGAGTCCTTAAATGTTTTTGGGAGCGATTCGAATGGCTTTTGTGGGAGGTAGTCGGAATGCCGTCCCTTCCCTGAGTTCCATATACCTATAACAATACAGCTTCGAATCTTTCCCTCATTCATCAACTTACACATGGTTTCGTCAACGCCCCACTCCTGATGGTTCCATGTTATGGTGGAGTCGAATAGCATTTGACCATCGTGCATGTAGAGTACGGCGTATTTTTTAGCAGAGTCGTAGCTCTCTGGGAGCCAGACATCTACATTGCGGGCAGCGATGTATTTTGATTGAAAATTCTCTATTTGAATGATCTTTCCACATGATGCAGTAGGTACTTGACCTTCGGCAATGATTGTTGCAAGCGCAAATGCAGTAAGGAGGGGAATAAACTTCTTCATACTTAAAAGATTGATGTTACTATTGTGTGCAACATAGAGTTAATTCTACAAAGGTATTTATTGTGTTTAATCGGGAAGAGACAACCATTATTTTCCTTGATTAAAAAATAGGATGCACATATTGAACCTTAATTATTGCGCTATTCACTTTCATTGAGTTTGTGGTATTTCTAGCTATTTTTACCATCTAAATAGTAGGTATGACAACCTGGCTTAGCGGTGCAGTAATTTATCAGGTTCTGGTGGATCGGTTTGCAAATACTACCGAAATGAAACCTGATAGAGGCGAAAATGAGTTCCTTGGGGGAACTCTTAACGGAACACGAGATAAACTACCCTACCTGCAGACCATGGGCGTTAATTGCCTTTGGCTATCGCCTTTCTATCAAACAGATGCATACCATGGATACCACATTACCAACTTTGATGAGGTTGATCCTCATTTTGGAACGCTTGCCGATTTAAAGTCTTTAGTTGACGATTGCCATAGGCGGGGAATGAAAATAATTGCCGATTGGGTTCCCAACCATTGCTCAACTCAGCATCCCTTTTTTCAGGCAGCGCTCAAGGATAAAGATTGCCCGTATCGGGAGTGGTTTTACTTCAACAAGGGTACCAAGAGCTATCGATATTTTTTGCATTATCCAGAGTTGGCCAAGCTTAATCTAAATAACCCTATGGCGCGCCGCTACATGCTAAACAATGCTCGTTACTGGCTTAGCATAGGTCTTGATGGGTTTCGTATCGACCACGCCATTGGGCCAGGAATGGGCTTTTGGAAGGCGCTTCGCCGGTTGGTAAATAAGGAGTTTCCTGCGGTGGTTCTGTTGGGGGAGGTGTGGGGTGCCGGAATTGCTCCAGCCGATTTCTCAACACTTGGAATGCTGCACAAGCAGCGTCGCCGCCGATGGGGCATTAACCAGCAAGAACTTCAGCTGGACTACCAGGCGGTGTTCCACGGGGTGCTCGATTTTCATTTCGCCCACCTGCTGCGCACCCATTTTTCAAAACAAGGCAAGGTTAATGCAGATTTAATGGCTGCCTGTTTGGACCATTTTTCGTTAGGCTATTCCAACTCGTTTCTGCCGGTTCTCTTTCTCGATAATCACGACCTCGATCGCTTTTTGTTTGAGTGCGAAGGAAAAAAAGCTAGGTTGGAGACCGCGTTGTCGTTTTTGTTCTCATTTCCTTATCCTCGAGTAATTTATTATGGAACGGAGGCATTGATGACCCAGCGTCAATCCATTCTTCTGCCTTTGCCCAATGCCGACTTACAGGCACGTCAGCCAATGGATTGGAAATCAGTTGATACCAACATGGTAGATCTTATCCACCAATTGACCTCCATCACTTGATATTGGATAAACATATTTTCAAGTATAATGCATAGGCTAATTAATTATCGCAATCGATGGAAAAGGCGGTTAATCTGTTGTAAAAAATCTTTTTATAGTTTCAAACTCGAACCAAAAACTATACTTTTACCTCAAATTCAAAAGTAGTAAACATGACTAGAGATACGCAGATATTTGATCTTATTGCTAAAGAGCGCGAGCGTCAAATGCATGGTGTTGAATTAATTGCTTCTGAAAACTTTGTGAGCGAACAGGTGCTGGAGGCAATGGGCTCTGTGCTTACCAACAAGTATGCCGAAGGTTATCCGGGTGCCCGTTACTATGGCGGTTGCCAGATTGTGGACCAAACTGAGCAGCTGGCTATTGACCGGTTGAAGAAACTTTTTAATGCCGAGTATGCCAACGTACAGCCACACTCCGGTGCACAGGCAAACATGGCCGTATTCATGGCCTGTCTAAAGCCTGGCGACACATTCTTGGGTTTAGACCTTTCTCACGGCGGTCACCTTTCACATGGTTCGCCAGTAAATATGTCGGGCATTCTCTACAATGCTGTTTCCTACGGAGTAAAGGAAGAGACAGGTCGTGTTGACTATGAGATGATGGAGCAAATGGCCATTGAGCATAAGCCAAAACTTATTGTGGGTGGAGCCTCAGCCTATTCTCGCGAATGGAACTACGAGCGTATGCGTGCAATTGCCGATAAGGTAGGTGCGTTGCTCATGATTGACATGGCCCATCCGGCCGGACTTATTGCAGCTGGTTTGCTCGACAATCCGCTCAAGTATGCTCATGTTGTTACCTCCACCACCCATAAAACGCTGCGTGGTCCAAGAGGTGGCATCATTTTAATGGGTAAAGATTTCCCTAACCCCTGGGGTTTAACCACACCAAAGGGTGAGATTAAGATGATGTCGCAGGTGCTCAACTCTTCTGTTTTCCCTGGTATTCAGGGTGGGCCGCTGGAGCATGTAATTGCCTCCAAGGCGGTTTCGTTTGGTGAAGCATTGCTTCCCGAGTATAAAGTTTACCAAGCACAGGTTAAAAAGAATGCCGCTGTTATGGCAAAGGCATTTATGGATCTCGGCTATAAGGTAATCTCCGGTGGAACCGATAACCACTCCATGCTCATCGACCTTCGGACAAAATTCCCGGATATTACTGGAAAGAAGGTTGAAAATACCTTAGTGTTGGCCGACATCACCATTAACAAAAATATGGTTCCTTTCGATAGCCGCTCACCTTTTCAAACCAGCGGATTACGCGTTGGAACACCGGCTATAACCACCCGTGGGTTGAAGGAAGCCCATGTGGAAAAGGTTGTTGAATTTATCGACACTGTAATTGCAAATATTGATAGTCAGGCTACTCTCGATTCTGTTAGGGCAGAGGTGAATAAGCTAATGAACGATTTTCCGCTTTTTGCTTGGTAAAAATAGTCTGTATTGCAAAATTAAGAACCGGGTATTTCCCGGTTCTTTTGCTGATAACCCATTCATAAGATACCCTTATCGTGTAGTAATTAGGCTGGATGTTGTATAATCTCTAGCATTTTTTTTAAAAGGGAAAAAATCTTCACATAATCAATAAGTTAGAATCAAATTCTCTAAAGGTTGAAATAGTTAAACATCGTTTATCTGTTTAAGAAGTTTTTTCAATAACTTAGAGTCCTTAAGCAAGGCTTGCATGAAGCACATTCTACACCATCGCATGATTCGGATTTCACTTATGCTGCTTGGCTTTTTGCTATTGCAGACAAATACTTTTCCACAGAAAGTGGGCGGTAATGGCTATGATTATTTTGGCGAGTTTGTCAATGGACGGGCATTTGTTTACTCAGGAGGTTACTGGGGCATTATCGACGAAAACGGGAATGAAATAGTTCCCCCAAAGTATACTAAAATCTATCCGTTCTATAAAGGTCGTGCAAATGTGCTGGTTAATGGTAATTGGGGAGTCATAGGTGAGGATGGAAAGGAGATAATTCCACCCATCTATACAAAAATATATCCCTTCGAAAATGGAAGAGCGTTGGTGTTGGGTGATGGTAAGTTCGGCATTATCGATGAAAGCGGAAAGATTATAGTTCCGGTAATATATGTTCGTATTGCGCCATTTGTAAGGGGGCGAGCTATGGTATACCGCGATAAGCATTGGGGGATGATTGATTCCCTAGGACGGGAGGTTATTCCGCCAAAATATGATAAGGTTGGTCCGTTTAAGGAGGGATATGCCGAGGTATGGCTAAATATGAAGGTTGGTTTGGTTGATGAGATGGGTAAGGAAATTGTTCCTCCACAGTATGAGAAGATAACCGAGTTCCAAGGAGGTAAAGCTTTGGTATTCATCGAAGGCAGAATTGGAGTAATTGATCAAACTGGCAAAGAGTTGGTTCCATCGGCTTACAATAAAATTGGTCCATACGTTAATGGACGGGCCATAGTAGTTAAGAGTGGCAAGTTTGGTATTCTTTCTCAGGATGGGAACGAGATACTGCCTCCAATTTACGATAAGATTGGTCCATTTGAAGATGGTCGTGCAGTGATTTATAAAGATGGTCTATGTGGAATTATTTCGGAGGAGGGCAAGATCACTGTTTCGCCCCGTTACGATAAAATAACCTTTATTAAGAACCATCGTGCCAAGGTGCTGCTGAATGGGCGTTACGGAATTATTGATGAGGCCGGAAACGAAATAATCTCTCCAAGGAAGAAGAAGAAAGAATATTAGTTCATGGAGTGGTATACCTACCTCTTAATAGTGGTTGCTGGCTTTATTGCTGGATTCATCAATACGCTTGCCGGTGCAGGATCGTTGCTCATTTTACCCTTGCTCATTTTTATTGGATTGCCGGCTACAGTTGCGAATGGAACTAACCGCATAGGAGTTCTACTTCAGAGCATAGTGGCAACAAGAAGTTTTAAGCAGAGGAAGCTTTTTGTATGGTCAGAAGCGGTAGAATACCTAATCCCCGCTTCTGCTGGGGCATTAGTGGGTGCCTCACTGGCTGTATCGCTCAACGAGCATTTAATGCAGCGCATTATAGGTGGGTTGCTGATATTCATGTTTTTTGTTGTGCTCCACAAGCCTGAGCGGTGGATATCTGATGCAAAACCATTGAACTTAAATCCGTTAATGCGTATTCTTCGCGGAGGGGTGTTTTTCTTGGTGGGTGTTTACGGTGGATTTATTCAAGCCGGAGTAGGATACTTTCTTTTAGCTTCATTTGTTTTTCTTACGGGGTCCAATTTGGTTAAATCCAATGCACTGAAGGTACTTCTTACCATGGTTTTCACTGTATTTGCCTTGGTGATATTTATGATCAATCACGAAGTGGACTACTTTATTGGTTTACTACTTGGGGTAGGTAGCATGACCGGTGCTTGGCTAGCTGCAAAATTGGCAATTACTAAAGGAGCAATTTTTGTTCGATATTTTCTGTTGGCAACGTTGCTCCTGTTTTCAGTAAAATTGCTCTTCTTTTAGTTGCATAAAATTATAGAGACTAAAAATCCAGAAGATTAGGGATTGGTTTGTTAACCTCACAATTTTTTTTGGAAAATGCTATTGCAATCTGAAGTTGTAGGTGATAGTCCCAGTTTGATATGGTGGGGCATCTTGTTTTACGTTAAACTTTGCTTTTAACGCGGCATCCTTAGCTGCTTCAAAAAGTTTTTCATCCTGCACAGTGGATCCTTTGATGGTGGGACTTGCCTTTACCACATTACCATTTCTATCAACGGTGATTTCAACCACTACTTTGCCCTCGGCTTGTGAATTGTATTTTGGTGAGGGCAAGGTTAGGTAACCTCTACCCGCAAGGCTAAACGAGGGAACATTACCATTTCCGCCACCAATTCTGTTGCCAGTAAGCGGTGAACCATTGGGGTCGCCTTGGTTTCCTTTTCCACCAACTTCGCCTTCACCTTGGTTGCCACCGTCGCTCTTCTGTCCCGGAAATAGTGCTTTGGGATTAACCTTTGGCTGAGGTTTGGTTTCGGTATCTTTGCTTTTATTAGTTTCAGTAGGCTTTGTAGCTTCCTTCGTAATTTTCAGTTTTGGGTTTTTCTTTGTTTGCTGTTTTTTTACTATAACTGGCGCATCTTGGTAGTCCTGAGTCATTGGAGTTTCTTCGTCGGCTGGCTTAACTGCTGCAGCAACTGCTAGTTTTGGCTGAACATCGGTTGCTGGTTCAATCCGTCCTAACCCAGTATTGTCTGTGCCAAAGTTGATGAGAATACCAGCATTATCCTGTGGCGGTGTTGATGCGCCAAGGTTTATGAGAATAAGTATTAGCAGCAGTGCCACATGAAAGGAGATGGTGGCTGCTAACCCTTTAATTCTGTCAACTGGTTTTGTCTCTGTCATGCCTATTGTTCTGCGCTAGTTGCTAGTATTAGTTTGTAGCGATTGTTTCGAGCAATATTCATTACCTTAACTACCTCATCGATGGGCACGCTCTTATCTGCATGCAAGGAAAGCGTTGGATCTTCATCATTCATCAACTTCTGTTGAATAACGCTTTCCAACTGAGAAAAGGGAACGGGGGTGGACTCAACATAATAGGTCAAATCCTTGGTGATGGAGACGGTGGTCATAGGTTTCCCCTTCACCTGGCTATTGCTGCGAGGAAGCTGCAACGGCAAGGCGTTGGGCGAAATAAGGGTGGAGGATAGCATGAAAAATAGAAGTATCTGAAACACCATGTCCGACATGGCAGACATACTAAACCCACTTTCAATCTTTACACTTCGCTTTAGTCCCATTGGAAAATAATTTAATCAACCGGTTCATTCAGGAGGTCCATAAACTCAGTGGTGTTGCGCTCCATATTAAAGACTACTTTTTCAACCTTAGCAACAAGGATGTTGTAGCCAAAGTAAGCGAAAATACCAACGAATAGCCCACCAACGGTGGTAACCATGGCAGTATAAATACCACCAGACAATAGTCCCATTTCAATATTACTTCCCGCTTTCGACATTTCAAAGAAGGCCTGGATAAGACCAATTACGGTACCTAAAAATCCAAGCATTGGTGCTCCACCAGCAATGGTTGCCAAGGTTGGAAGGCCTGCCTCCAACTTGGATATTTCGAGGTTACCCACATTTTCTATGGCAGTGTTTACGTCGGGAAGTGGTCGTCCTATTCGCTGAATTCCCTTCTCAATCATTCTGGCAATGGGTGTTTCCTTCGATTGGCATAAGGCTTTTGCTGCATCAATCTTATCGTCGTGAATGTATTCCTTTATCTGGTTCATAAAGTTGAAGTCAACCTTTTGAGCCTTGTAGATGGCTGAGTAACGTTCGCTAAAGATGTAAACAGCAATTACCGATAGAACGGCTAGCACAATCATTATCCATCCGCCTTTTACGGCTAGATCCCAAAGACCAAGAGTGTTTTGGCTTGCTGGAAGGCTTGTCGCTACCTGTGTAAGTGGTTGCGCTTGAAGCAATAACAAAGAGATACTCATATGTGTAGTTGTTTTTAATTGCACGAATTTACAAAAAAAACGACAGTTGAACGTTTTTATTTTGTTCCAACACCAGTGGTGTCTGCGCTGCTTTGGTCTTTAACTCTAGGCTCTACCGGTAACGTCCCATTTTGATTGGTTGTGTCGGCTGGCGGAAGGTTTTTCTTGGCTTTTTTGTCTTTTTTACTTCCGAAAATCTTCCTCCTTAAATCGCCAAGGTTGTTGAACTCCTCCCGGTAGGAGATACCAATGCCTTGAGTATTGGGTGAACGCTCATAAATTAGGTTGTCGTTGGACCGTGTAAACCCCTTTACACTAAGTTTCGGGGTAATTTTGTATTCAATGTCAAAGTCGCCACCTAGTCCATTCCCTGATGTTTTGCTATTGCCACCCATATCCACATTGCCGTTAACGGTCACCCGATCGTTAAATAGCTGGGTGGAGATGGCTACCTCAACCTCGTCGTTAGTTACTTGGTCTCCTGGGCGATACTTGAATCCCACATCGAATGTTTTGCTTAGCTGTGAGAGCCAGTTGCTCAGCTGATTCGATAGGAACTCGCTTGCGGTTACACTTACGCTGGCTGCTCCAAAACTTTGGCCTGATACTCCGTTCTGGTTCTGCATTTCGTTGAAGGCCATGTCGGGAAAAAAGCTATTGATGACCAGCAGGGAGAGGAATTGTTTACTAACTTTTTCATCGGTGTTCAGCGCATTCAAAACCTTACCTTGGGTTTCTGCATCAATATTTGGAATGTTGATGTTGAATTTAATGGTTGGCTGCATTAACTTATCGGTCATCAGAATTTGGCATTCCACAGGTATCCGACGTTTATACACTGCGCTGGTATCGTTGAGCAAATCGCTTAACGCCGCTTTTAGCTTATACACTGCTTTAATGTCGACGCTGGCATTAGAAGCGTCTCCATTCCAGCGAAGGGTGCTGCCGTTATCAATTTTAAAGTGTTTGTTAATTACGTTCTGTAGGGTGAAGAGGTAGTCTCCTTGGTCGATAGTGTAGTCACCATATATCTTGAAGATGTCCTGATTAGGGTTGATCTCCATCTTTAGATTGCCATTGCCGGTAGCCTTGATTATGTCACCAACTTTTGGGTCGATAATGATCTGGGCCTCTGCGTTCGTATTAACGTTCAAGTTTAAATTAATATTTAGCTGCATCTGATCTTCCGCTTTTTCCTCCTTCTTTTCCTCTATAACAATTTCATCAGTTTTTGGTTTTACAATAGTTAAGAAGTCGGAGTTGCTTACCTCGTTGGCTGAATTAAGCGGAATCATCATACTGGTGTTCTTATCTGTAGTGGCATTGGCCTCTATGAGCAGGGCGTCGGCATTTCCCGATATTGTTGCTGTTCCGCTTGCGTATGCAAGGCCATAGAAAAGTTCGTTGTTGCGTTGGGTAGTGTTGATGCACTGTAAGTTTTTGAGGCCTAGATTGATTTTGTAAAAAATATTACTGAAGTTATTATGGGTAAAAGTTGCATCCAAAGAGGCCTTGCCCCCCTTAGAATCTAATAATTTCCCATTTTTTATGGACACCTGTCCATTCCTGATCTCAATTGGGGCATCAACTTTGTAATGCGTATTGAGGTAATCCACCGTGAATCCAAGGTTGTTCGTCTTTAGGTTGCCATTGATTACCGGTGACGAAAGTTTGCCAGTAACGCTTATTTCCCCTTCAAGCCCACCTTCAGGTTCAGAGAGAATGTCGGCAAGGAATGGGCTGAACCTCTCCATCATAAGTGAGTGAATTTCTGCTTTCAAATTCAGGTTATCCTGCTTGGGCTCGTAGCTTCCATCCAGCGTAAAAAGGGTGGTGTCGTTTCTCACTGTGGTTACGGTAACCATAAACTTCTGCGATTCATCATCCCAAAGGCTTTGGATTTGAGATGTGCCCACCAATTTGTCGTTTACTTTAAGATCTTTGAGATAAAGGTTCGAGGAAAATATTGGATTGTCAAACAAATCTCCAATTTTAGCATAGCCGTTAATGATACCCTGGAAGTTGTAGCCTGTTGATTCTGTCAGAAAATTGATGTTTGAAATGTCGATGTTGTTAAATGAAACCTCAATGGAGTCAGTTACCATGCCACCGGCCTTTCCGGAAATGGCAATGCTCTGATGCTTGTTGTATAAATTGATGTTGTGGAAGGCGATTAGGTTAGAGTCAAGGTCAACGGAGGAGCCTCCAATGCTCCATGTAGTATCGTTTAATATCAAGTCAGATGGATCGAAGGTGATTCTTGCTAAAGGTTTGGTTGAGTCACCTCTTTCTAGGAGGTTTATTCTACCCAATATAGTTCCACTATTTTTTTTGTCACTCTGATTATCCCAGTCTAATTTGAATTTTGAGATATTATTGGCGGTAGTGGTGGCAAAGTTCACCTGCTGAATTTGAATACCACCAGCGTCGAGTTGATTTGCTGTAAAGCCAACTTTCAGCAATGAGTCAACTGTTTGGGCTGTAATGGTGAGCTCTTTCATTTTATTGTCGTCGAGGCCAATTTCGGGAAATCGAGCTCTGATATTGACGGTCTGGAGAACAGGGTTGTAGATAGAAAAAATTGTTGAGTTGCTGCCAATCAAAAGGCCGGGCACAATGTCGCTAAGCATTTCGCTACCAGCTTTTTTGACATTTATTCTCAGCATGTAAGTTTGGTCGGAATTTCCCTCTTCAGATTCGGCTACAGTAGGTGGTTGTGAGCTTTGCTTAGCTTGCATGGCCGGTAAGTACTTCTGAAAAAAATTGACCAATGATACAGAGATGTTTGCAAAGCTATATTTGCCCCGAAGTTCTGCATCAACCATGTCCGATTTAAGGCTCAGGCTATGGCTGAAGGCACTGCTGGCTGCTTTGAGCTCAATGTTGCCAAGCTTATGGTTATGGGAAGAGGAGCGATAAATTGGGTTCTGAATACTCAGCTCCCCGTTGAGGTTGTCGAGGCTGTTGCCCGATAGTTTGGAGGAGAGGCCAAACGACAGAAGAGACAAGGTATCTTTGTCGTACATATTAAGATGGAAGAGGTCGGCTTTTGCCAAAAAGAGAGAGAAATCGAATACCGGCAGCTCCTTTGAAAAATCGATTTTACCGTTCAGGTTAAACTTTAAATTGGGGTCCTTGCTCACAATACTACCATCAAACGAACTTTCAGTAGCCTTTCCATCGAAGAAAATGTCACTATAGGAGTATCCTTGAAGATCGAGTCTATCAATTTTGGCAGTTACATTGGCTTCAACGTGCTGCTTGAAGTAGTAGCCTTTTCCCTTAATACTGGCCGTTACCTTTCCGAGCAGTGTGTCTGCCAGCAACTTTTCGGCATCCAACTCCTTAAATTGTAGGCTTCCATCAAAAATTGTTCTTTTGTTTTGAGGCTTCATGTAGAAGTTGGCGCTCAGAAGGCCAGCGGCACTGTTTAGCTCTCCAAAGGTTACAAAGTTTTCTATGTAGCCGTTGAAACTCCACGAGAGATTGAAGGGGCTGTCCTTTTGTAGGTTGTTGGCAAACTGTATTCCATTTCCTGGTATTAGGTTATTGAGGATGGTCTCAACCTCTTTGGGTGTTGATGTGAGCGATTCAATGTTGCATAGGATGAGCGTGCGATCAATGTCGGGTAGCCCTCGCATGATGAAAGAGGTTTCGAGAGAGGTTTTTTGAAGTGTTCTGACCTTCACCTTTTTAGCGTTAAGGTTTGCCACAGGACCATCCACATCGAGGTCGATAAAGTAAACACCTTTTATCTTTTCAAAATCAGGAACGAAGTAGCTAAGGGTTTTCATATCGAGCACCGACTGTGGTATCAGTCCTCTCATTTTTACCTTGTTCACAAAATCATCAAAGTTGGCGAGGCTGTCGTAGGAGAATTTTAGTTCTTGTAGATGAAGGGACGTGTTACCCGCAATTAAATCTCCCTTATAGATCGACATCGATTTTGGGGTCATTAGGTAAAAGCCGGAAAGCTTATCGAGCTTAAATCCCGATTTTTCTTCCAAATTGATATAGTCTATGTAGCACGAAAGGCTATCACCGCTTGTTCTAAGGTCAGAAATATTAAGGTTCAGGTGGCTGACGCGTAGGTCATCATAGTTGACTCCCCATTCTGGTTTATCGTTATTTTGCTGTTTGTATACAAAGTTCAAATCCTCAATGGCGAGGCTATTTAGCTCAATTTTCCAGTTGGGGTTTTCCTTGGAGGTTGAGGTGGTATCGCTCGGAGAGCTGAGGGCATCCACCAGAAAATCAAAATTTGTCTTGCCTGTGGAGTCAGCATAAAGTTTTCCGGTGGTCGATTTTAGGAGAATGCTGCCAAAGGTAACGCTCCTCTTTTTGAAGTTAATGCGTGTTAGTTTTGCTGCTATTTCTTTGGAAAAGAGCAATGTATCCCCGTTTTGATCGGCTACAAAAACATTTTTCAGAACAAGGCTGTTGAATGGTCGAAAGCTTACTGCTCCAATGGTTATGGTTGTATTAAGCCGGCTGCCAAGCCCCTCAGCAATAGTTTTGGTGAGATATGTTTGAACCTTGGGACTCTGGAGAAGCAGGAAGCTCCCCCCTGCTAAAAGCAGGATGATGCACCCAAAGGTAATGGCCGAAATTCTTAGAATTTTTTTGATACTTTTACCAAGTATTAACTTTACAAAAAAAGCAAAAAAAAAGGTAAACTGAACCATGATTAGTAGTGAAAAGTGTGTTGTTGTTCTAGGTATTGAGAGTTCGTGCGACGATACCTCTGCTTCGGTCCTTCGCAATGAGTATATTTTGTCAAACGTGATTGCCAACCAGGACGTGCATAAGCAGTATGGTGGCGTAATTCCAGAGCTCGCTTCTCGGGCACATCAGCAAAATATTATACCAGTTGTAGATCGTGCATTGAAGTTGGCAGGGGTTGCACATGAGGAGGTAGACGTTGTTGCGTTTACTAGAGGTCCTGGACTTCTTGGATCGTTATTGGTAGGTACATCCTTTGCAAAGGGGTTGGCGCTCGGTTTAAATATACCCATGGTGGAGGTTAATCACCTTCAAGGGCACATTTTGGCTCATTTTATTAAGGAGGAGGGAAAGGAATTGCCCCATCCCAAATTTCCATTTATTTGTATGCTCGTTTCCGGAGGTCATACTCAGCTGGTGCTGGTAAATGATTACCTCAACATGGAGATTTTGGGCCAAACCCTTGACGATGCTGCCGGAGAGGCTTTTGATAAGTGTGCTAAGGTGATGGGACTACCTTACCCGGGTGGACCAGTTATTGATAAGCTGGCAAAAGAGGGAAATCCCAAAGCATTTGTTTTTAATAAACCGTCCATCAAGAATTTTGATTACAGCTTTAGCGGTTTGAAAACATCGTTCCTCTACTTCTTGCGTGATGCTGTGGCTACCAATTCCAACTTTATTGAGGAGCACAAAGCCGATCTTTGTGCATCGCTGCAGGCTACAATAATTGATATCTTGTTTGACAAGTTGGTGAAGTTGGCGAAGGAAAAGAATGTTAAGGACATTGCAATTGCAGGTGGAGTGTCTGCAAATTCTGGTATTCGAGCAAGACTAGTTGAGGAGGGAGCAAAGCGGGGATGGAATGTTTTCATACCTGAGTTTCGCTATACCACCGATAACGCTGCTATGATTGCCATTGCAGGATACTACAATTATCTCCAAGGCAACCGCGCGGGGCTTGATGTTGCACCACTGGCCAGAATGGCTCTTTAACGGTTGTTCTCGTTAATTTTTACAGAAAATTCCAGCAACTTTTGAAATAGTTCTTCCTGTATTATGGGTTTTACTATGTAGTCGTCGCATCCAGCCTCTAGGCAACGGTAACGATCCTCCTCCATGGCGTAGGCTGTTTGAGCAATGATTGGCAAGTTGGGCTTCTCCTTTTTTATCATTCTGGTAGCGTCAAGGCCATTAATTTCAGGAAGTTTAATGTCCATCAACACCAGCTGGATCTGGGGGTTAAAGAGCGCAAAGTCGACAGCCTCACGACCATTTTTAGCAATAATGACAGTGGCACCCCTTTTTTCGAGCATAGCCTTCAGCAAAAGGCTGTTGCTGGGATCGTCTTCAACCACCAGAACAACAAGTTTTTCGAGCATTTTGTATGGGTAAACCCCCTCTTTGGGCTGCGGGTGTTGCTGTGTTGCAGCGATAAATGGAATGGAAATGTAGATTGAGGTTCCATTTTCGGCGCTTGTTTCGAACCATATGTTTCCGTTGAGCAACTTAATGAGTTCCCTCGATAGCGATATGTTTAAGCTGACGCCCTCCGCTAACGGTTGCATTGGTTCAGTGTAGACATTCTGGTCCTCGAGCAGCTGCCGCATCTCGTTTTCGGAAATTTCTTTATTTACTTCGCGAAGAATAAAAATTAGGTTGCCCGAATCTTCTTTTATTAGCAGTGAAACTTCTCCTTCTTCAATAATGCGAGAAAAGGAGTTTGCTAGGTTACATATGGCTTGTTTAAGTCGTCGCTCATCTGTTCTTATGTAGATTGGATTTGAAGGTGCCTCGATCTTAAATTGGACCTTGTCACGCAGCAAGGGCTCAACCTCCTCGTGGAGATAAGTAATGCACTCCTGCATAAGTTTGTCAATGCTGATTCTGCTTAGGCTAACCTTTAGATTCCCTGTTTGGATTTTTGATAGGTCAACAAGGTTATCGATAACCTTAAGTAGGTTTAGGCTGTTTTTTTGAATTATATCAAAAACCTCATGATACTTATCTTCTTCAATCTGACCCTTTTGCACAAGGTTGGAAAAACCTACGATTGCATTCATTGGGGTTCTAACTTCGTGTGAAAGGTTTGCTAGGAAGGTATCCCTCTGTTCGGCAAACCGCTTACCATCATGCATATGTAGGTTGAGCTGATTTCTCGACTGGAGAAGTTCTGCCATGGCCTTTTCCTTGTCCTTGCGTTCAACCTTGAAAAGAGCAATAGCTCTTCTCATATCTTTTCGGGTATTTTTTGTGGCAAAAAAGTAATAAATGGTCAGACCAATGGCAAGTAACATTAACCCGAAAAAGGTAAGGCTCAGTGGTATTAAATTTTTTGCGCGGCGTTCGTCTTTTTTAACGTAAATGAACTTGTCGAGCGACTTGTCCGATTTTGCTAGGCCAAGTTTATAGTAGGTTTGGGCTATCTTATTCCATCGCTTCTTATCCATGTGTCCAACTTCAATTATTCCCGGCATAATGTACTTGTCCAGCGTTTGAGCCTCAAAAAGCAAATGGTCCTTGATCTTTGTTGGGTTATATTTTTCAAGAATTAAATCGGCCATCTCCTCCTGATGGCTAAGCGCGTAATCCCAACCCTTCAGTGAAGCTTCAAGAAATTTATCAGCAGTATTGGCATGTTTACTGATGTAATTTTGGGTGGTAAAGAGGCAATCAGCATAAAAATTAATACCGTAATCATCGGGTGAAATGGTTACGTAGTCGATGTCGAACTTCTGCAAAAAGTAAGGTTCGTTAGATACATATGCATTGAGCGCATCTACCTTTCCCGAAAGTAGCTCGTTTAAGCTGAAGGATGGAGGTACAACTTTGTAATCCCCTTTATTAAGTCCTGCTTCCTTAAGCATGGCAAATATTTCGCCCGCATAGCCCGTTTCACCGACCATGATTGTTTTTCCTCGAAGATCCTTTGCCGAGGTAATGCCCGATGATTTTTTCACCAACAGCACCGAAGGTGAACGCTGGCAGATGGCGGCCATTACTACCACTGGCTCCCCGTTGAGGTAGTGCACAACAATACCTGAATTAGCTATACCAAAATCGTAGTTGCCCTTAACTACCTGATCAATGGTGTATGCTTCCGAGTCAGCCTCCTTAATTTCAACATCAAGACCGGCTTTCTGGTAGTATCCCTGAGCAATGGCTGCGTAGTATCCTGCAAACTGGAACTGATGCTTCCATTTAAGCAGGAGCTTTACCTTCTCAAGCGCGAGTGAGTTGGATGGGATTAGAGCAAGAAAAAGTGCTATAAGCGCTACAAAAACATGTTGTTTAAACTTTGTAGCAATAGACAATAAGTGGATATTTATTAACTTTCGTGTGAAGTTTCTGTTTCCCATGGGAACGTTATATCAACGCTAATTATTTGGCAAGCAAAATACTAAAAAAAGCTATGTTGACAATTTTATCACCGTCAAAAACAATAAAATTCACACCTCCAGAATATAAGGTTTCGGGGTCTCAGCCTAGGTATTTGCGCTATGCAGCAAGCCTAGTTCAACGAATGAAATCCATGGATATGGATGAAATCTCCACTCTCATGCAGATTAGTCCTGACCTTGCCCGACTTACTGTTGAGCGGTTTCAGCAGTGGCATACTCCTTTCACGGAGGCAAATGCTACTCCAGCACTCTTTACCTTTAGGGGTGACGTGTACGAAGGGTTCGAAGCCAACTCGCTATCTCTGGAGGATGTAGAGTTTGCTCATGGGTCAATTCGAATACTTTCTGGGCTGTATGGCGTTTTAAGACCGCTCGATTTTATGCAACCCTACCGATTGGAGATGGGGCGCAAGGTCACCACGAACGGCTTTGCCAATCTTTATGAGTATTGGGGCAATATGCTGGTAAATGATTTACTAAAAGAATTGGAAAGCCAAGTTATACCCGTGCTAATAAATCTTGCGTCGCAGGAGTATTTCAAATCCGTTGCGCCCATTGCAAAACAGATAAGGGTAGTTACCCCCAACTTTTATGAGTTGACTAGCGGAAAACCGCGAATGGTGGCCATTTATGCAAAGAGGGCCAGAGGGCTAATGGCGCGATTTGTCGTGAAGGAGCGTATTGAAGATCCTGAGCAACTTAAATTTTTTGAGGAGGAGGGTTACGTGTTTAGCCCAAATATCTCCAACGGCGACGCTTGGGCCTTTATTCGCTAGCACCTTGCTTCTTAAAATCCTTCTCTGTTGATTTATCTACAATTGCCTCACTTAACTATTCAACATACACTACCAATCCTTTAAGGTATTCTCCCTCAGGATGGTAAATGTTGATGGGATGATCAGCAGGCTGCGATAGCTGATGTAGAATACGCACCTTACGGCCAGCAATGGCGGCAGCCGTAAATACGGTATTCCGAAAATGTTCCTTGGTAACTACCTGAGAGCAGCTGAAAGTGAATAAAATTCCACCCGACTGGATTTTTGAAAGCGCAATGGTGTTGAGCCTTTTATACCCTTGGAGCGCATTGCCCAATACTTTGTTGTGCTTTGCAAAGGCGGGTGGGTCGAGTACAATGAGGTTGTATTTTTCCTCCTCCTTTCGGAAAAAGCTGAAAGCATCCTCCGCGAAAGCTTTATGTTGGGAAGCGTTTCCAAAGTTGCGTTCTACGTTGGCATTGGTCAGCTCAATGGCTCGCTTGGAGCTATCCACGCTATGCACTAGGTTGGCTTTGCCACGCAGGGCATAAACAGAGAATCCACCAGTATAACAAAACATGTTGAGCACGTTTCTTCCGGCACTGTAGCGTTCGAGCAACATGCGGTTTTCCCGCTGGTCGATATAGAAGCCGGTTTTTTGTCCTTCAGCCCAGTCAATGTCAAAATGCAAGTCGTTTTCTCTTGCCCACGAGGTTCCCAACTCACCAATAAGGAAGCCATCTTGTGGGTTGAGCCCAGCGTTAAAGGGCAGGGTGGTTGAACTCTTATCGTACACGGACTGAAGCTGCATCTCCGGAATGGCCATCAGCGATTCGGCAATGATTTGGCGGTTGCGGTACATGCCAACCGTATGGGCTTGTATTACGGCAGTGGTATCGTATATGTCGACGATTAAACCAGGTAGCCCGTCTCCCTCTCCATGGATAAGCCGAAAGGAGTTGGTGTGGCTGTTTTGCATTAGGCCTATTGCCTTACGCAGCTTTATTGCTTCCACAATTCTTTCGTGCCAGAAGTTATCGGTGAACTTTTCGGGTTCAAAGGTGAGCATTCTCACAGTTATGGAACCAATTTGGTAGTGTCCGGTTCCGATGAAGCTGTTTTCAGCAGTGAATACCTCTACTAGATCACCTTCAGCAGGACTTCCCTCAATGCGGGCAATTGCTCCAGAGAATATCCAGGGGTGAAACCGGAGCAGCGACTGTTCCTTGCCTCTTTTTAAGATTATGGTGGCTATCATGCAGGGGTAACTTTTTTATAACAAGAAAGTTTATTGTAAATCTGTAGGCACATGTATGCATCTGTTGCTGCGTAACGTTTTTGTGCCTCGGTAAGCGTGGTGTTTTCCCAGTTGGTGAGCTGCTGCGATTTAGAAATTCGCACGCCAAGCACAATGGCTGAAAGTTTCTTTAGGCTCTTGCCTTCAATACCAAAGGGAGTGCTGTAAGTTTGCAGTTCCATAAAGCCTCCTGGCGAAAATTCGGAAAGAGCACGCAGCGATCGTATATCATCTTTAATGCCTACGCCAATTTTCAGGATATTATTGCTGGCGAGCACTTCCTTTAACTGTTGAGGCATACCAGTGCTTCCTAGTTGAAATAGAAAGGCCTCTTCGGCTGTAGATAGCTGTAGAAGTGCCACATGGTTGTTTGTGCCTTTTCGAAAAGAGGGTCGAGTTTCTGTATCGAACCCCAGAGCGTCTTTTTCTAGCAGATAGTTAGCGGCACTCACAGCCTCCTCGGGCGTATTAATAGTTATGATTTTGCCTTCGAAGTGAAAGAAGGGTAGCAGCTCTAACTCCTCTTTCTCAATATTTTGTTTAAAACCTAGAACCATTATTTCTTTTTATACTCTTCTTGTTTCCTTGAGATTATCCAGTTGCTGGTGTCTTGCTCAACATTTTTTGCTTCTTCAGAACTAGAAAGGCTTTCTGGATTTTCGAGTAGCCGGTGTATGGTGCTCATGGTGGAGAGTACCTTTATACCCCAGTATCGCTGAAAATTATATTTAATCTCCCAGAGAGCATCGTTCATTATTTGCTCAGCTCCAATTTGGAAGAGGGAGCTGTAGTCTTTCAAGTCTTGGTATATGTCGGCAAGGTTTTCCGAGATAGAGGATACCTTGGCCTCATCGGTTTCGCTCTCCTCGTCCATGAGTTCCAAATAGCTGTCGTATTTGCCAATAATTGCGAGCAGACGATTGTGGATTGCTTGCCACTCTTCTTCTGTGACAAACTTTTCGTTGCCATCATCAAAGAGCAGCTCTGTTTGAGGAAGAAGCGTTGCTTTCATATATAGGAATGGCAACACTTTCTGGAGTGTGCTTAGTAGAGAGGCAACCTCTGTGCTCGTGGGATTTTCAATAAATTTACAAACCTCATTAGCAACAGTGGTAAATTCCAACACTGGCTTTGAATATACTAGCTGCCCGGCCCCTTCAAATTCTGTCATTATTCATTTTTTTATGGCGGCAAAGATACAAAACTATTGCGGATTACTCCAATGAAGATGGTTGTTGCTGAGTGTTAGCTTCTCATGGTCAAGTAGCCAACGAATAACTTTGGTGGTTTTATCTGAAGGAAATGCAAGGCTATCGGTTAGTTCCTCCACCGTTTGGCTTTTTGCAGCAAGGGCATCCTTAATTCCATTGAGGATGTTGTCGAATTCAACCTTGCTGAGGTCTATCTCGTTGCGCTGCTTGCATACATCGCACAGCCCACAGCGGTAGCTTGTATTTTCACCAAAGTAGGAGAGCAGCTGCTGGCTTCGGCATTTGGTAGTTGTCTCAGCATACTGAAGCATGGCTTCAATTCTGCCCTGGTAGCGTGTTTTGCGGTTCAGGTAGCTCTCTGGAGAGATGCGCAGGTTTTTATCGTCAAGCCGTTCCTCCTGCATAATCAGTAATGGAGTCCTTTTTTGTTGAAAGTAGCTAACAACGTGCAACTTATCAAGCATTTTTATCAACTCCTTCATCTCCAAACCTGTAATGCTTGCGCGCTTTGCAAGCGTATCTTCCTCTATTCTCACAAATCCGGAGAATAGGCCAGGGTAGGTTCTCAGCAGGAGCTTAATAACTTTGTCGAGGGCGGGGTTTGTTACCTGCAACTTGTAAAGCTCATTACGCTCCATAATAAACATCAACCTAGAGGGGTTGTCAATCTCTTCGGTTAGTTCGAGGTAACCCTCCATCTCCAAAATCTTGAGCGAGTTGAATGCTCTGAGTGCATTTAGCTTGTATGAGGATGCGAAATTTTGCAACTTAAAGTCGTGGACCGTCTCTTTCCCTCCGCCTAGGGGTAGCTGCAGGTAGTTACCCAGCGCATGGTAGGTGCTCTTTACCTCCTCAATGGGAGGGAAGGTGGTTTCAATCCGTTGTTTTAACTTTAGCTTGTCGCTAGGGCTATAGAGCAAAATGGCAAAGGCGGTTTTCTCATCACGGCCTGCTCTTCCTGCCTCCTGGAAATAGGCTTCTGGAGAATCGGGCAAGTCGGTGTGGACAACAAATCGCACGTCCGACTTATCGATGCCCATGCCAAAGGCGTTGGTAGATACCATGATTCGGATTTTTCCCTGCTTCCACTGATCCTGCTTAATACTTCGGGCGTCGGAACCTAGCCCAGCGTGGTAGTAATCGGCGGAGAACCCATGGCTGACCAACAGCTCAGCCATGTCCTTTGCCGACTGGCGATTCCGTACATACACCACACCGCTGCCGGGGATTTTCTCCACCAATTTAACAAGCAATTTTGGCTTATCTTCGGTTTCCCTTACTACATAAATTAGGTTCTTTCGCTCAAAACTTTTTTTCAACAAATTCTTCTTGCTGAATTGGAGCCTTTCCTGAATATCGATGGACACCTCTGGCGTTGCAGTAGCGGTGAGGGCTAGGATAGGAACATTAGGTATATAGCTCCTTATCTCCGCAATCTTCATATAGCTGGGTCGAAAATCATAACCCCACTGCGAGATGCAGTGTGCCTCGTCTACCGCGAGGAGGTTTACATTCATTCCCTTCAACTTGTCGGTAAAAAGTCTGGTACCCAGCCGTTCGGGCGATAGGTAAAGGAATTTGTAATCCATGGTAGCCGCTTTTTCCAGCACGTTGTCAATTTCGCGACGGCTCATGCCAGAGTGCACAGCTAATGCCTTAATACCCTTTTTTGCAAGGCTTTCTACCTGATCCTTCATTAGGGCAATGAGAGGCGTGATTACGAGACAAATACCCTCCTTGGCTAACGCTGGAACCTGAAAGCAGATGGATTTACCCCCGCCAGTTGGCAGCAGGGCAAGGGTGTCGTTGCCATCGTATACCGACTGAATTATCTCCTCCTGAAGAGGACGAAAAGAGGCGTAACCCCAGTAGCGTAATAGTATTTGGTTGAAGTTGTCCATTAATCACAAATGTAGGGTTTAACCACAACTTGAGCAAGAAGGATCAAGTGTTAAAAATAGTTATTTTGGGTTGACTCCAAGGCCTTTTATGTCAAGGAGGAAAATGCTTTGCGTATTTTTTTGTACTTTAGCGCAATTTTTAACAAAAACGCTACCCATGTCATTCCTTAACGAAAAGTTGGTGGGCGAAGGGCTAACCTTTGATGATGTTCTTTTAGTTCC
>Ga0307376_10000467_pt1 | contig 50122 bp, 65 predicted proteins | sample TR2MG_FD_202536 | JGI IMG/M metagenome (GOLD analysis project Ga0307376, IMG submission 202536) | Soil microbial communities from Risofladan, Vaasa, Finland - TR-2 | ecosystem: Environmental > Terrestrial > Soil > Coastal area > Acid sulfate soil | place: Finland: Risofladan, Vaasa | collected...
CCTTTCCGCGTGCGGCGTCAGCAAAATGATTTCATGAGTTGAGATCGCGGAGCGGTGCTGAGGGATGTCTGGAGTCAAGGGACAGCGATCGGGTGGGCACAACCGAAAAAGTGCGCGACTGCACGTGCTCCAGGGCACGTTTCGCTCGGATCGGCATGGCAGTGCCGAGGTTCCCGCGCCGCCGGCGGGGAAACCGGAGCCGCGGATCGCCCTCGCCGGTCTCGCGAAAGCCGAGTGGGCCCGTATCACCAAGGAGCTCGAGGACGCCGGCGCGCTCGCGATGACCGACGGCCCTCGGCTCTATGAATACGTGAACCTCTTCGCCGAAGTCGAAGCGATCAAAACGCAATCCGCCACGACACAGATGCTGATCGGCAAGGCGAAGAAAGCCCTGAAGGGTCTAAATGGCCTCGAGCTGCTCCAGGCGGTCGAGCAGATCGTGAAGCTCCAGCAGCTCGCCGTGCGGCAGACGACCCAGCTCCGCCAGGGTCGGATGGCGCTCCGGCAGTACATCAACGACTTCGGCCTGACGCCCGTGGCCCGCCACGGGAAGGCGCAGGCGGGTAACCCGAAGAACCGCGTGGACCAGTTCCGCGCGTCGAAGGCCGGCGCATGAGCACCGCAGTAGCTGAGCGACGGCGGAGGACGGCGCCGGCGCGCCGCGCGAAGGCGTCTCGCACGTCGAAGCGCCCTCCCAACCTCGACCCCGTCACCCAGTACGCCCATGACGTTGTCACCGGCCGGATTCTCGCCGGCCGCGCCGTGCGCCTGATGTGCCAGCGGCACCTCGACGACCTCACCCACCAGCGGACCAAGGCGTTTCCCTACGCGTTCGACGTCGCCGCGGCTCAGCACATCATCGACTTCTTCCCGATGTTCCTCACGCTCGAGAGCGGCGATCCGTTTGTGCTGCCGCCCTGGCTGCAGTTTTCGTATGGGGCGATCTACGGGTGGAAGCGCACCAGCGACCAGGAGCGTCGGTTTCAGTACGGGTTCTTCGAGACCTCGAAAGGGTCGGGGAAGACACCGAGCGGCGGCGGCATCGGGCTCTACGGCATGATCTTCGACAACGAGGCCTACGCGGAGATCTATAGCGCCGGGTACGATGAACGGCAGGCCTCGATCATGCTGAACGACGCGATCCGGATGGCGGAGCAATCACCGGACCTGCGCGGGATGCTCGAGATCAACAAGTACAACATCGCGAATCCGGAGAACGGCTCGTTCTTCCGGGCGGTGTCGAAGGAGCCGCGTGGCAAGAGTGGTCCGCGGCCGTACTACGTGTTGGCTGACGAGATTCATGAACACCTCGACGGCCGGGTGCTCAACCGCCTCCTGGCTGGGTTCAAGGGCCGTACCCAGCCCCTCGCCCTGCTCTACACCAACTCCGGCAGCGACAAGACGTCGATCTGCTGGGAGTACCACCAGAAATCGATCGCCGTGCTTGAGGGCGCGGAACCCGACGAACAGTGGTTCGCGTACGTCTGCCAGCTCGACCCGTGCGACGCCTGCTACGCGGAGGGCTACCGGCAACCGAAAGACGGCTGCTCGGACTGCGACACTTGGACGGACCCCACGGTCTGGCCGAAGATCGCGCCGGCGCTCGGCATTGTCATCCAGCCGAAGTACCTGCAGGACGCGATCGCGCTGGCGCGCAGTATTCCGAGCGAGTTCTCGGAACGCCGCCGGCTGAACTTCTGCCTCTGGACGGAAAGCCACCAGGTCTGGATCCCGTCCGACCGCTGGGACGCCTGCCGCGTCGAGTCCGTGCACGAGGCGAACCCTGAGCTGTTGCCGTGCGCGGCGGGTCTCGACCCGTCGAGTGTGCTGGACCTGTCATCGCTCGTGGTGGCGTTGCGCATCGACGATCCGCCTGACCAGCGACACCAGGCTGAGCAGGTCGAGATTCAGGGCCTGGACGAACACGGCCAGCAGGTCCGGCTGGCCTACCGGTTGGATTTCCACGTCGAACTGATCCCCTACTTTTGGCTGCCGGCTGAGACCCTGCAGGCGCGCGTCCAGGCTGAGCGAATCCCGTACGATGTGTGGGCGCGCACGCCCTCACGTGAGACGCCGTACCTGTTCACCACGCCTGGCCCCGCGATCGACCACAACGCGATCTATGACTTCGTCATCAAGGACGCGGTCCCCCGCTTCAAGATCCAGCGGCTGGGCATGGACGAGAACAGCGGGCGGTTCCTGTTCATGAAGATTCGGGACGAGGGGCGGATGGGCGATCGGATCGTCTCGGTCGGCCAGGCCAAGAAGCTCTCAGAGGCCTTCAAGTTCATCGAGATCCTGATCGCCCACCGCCGCCTGCGGCACAATGGGCACCCGGTGCTTGGCTGGTGTGTCGCGAATGCCGAACCCAAACGCGATCGCATCGGGGCGCTCTGGATTGAGAAGCCCTCCGAGGTCAAGCGCATCGACGGCGCGGTCGCGTCGGCGATGGCGATCAAGGAGCTGATGGCATTGCCGGCGACGCGGAAGCGATCGAAAGGAGCGTTCGTTGCCTAAGACGATTCCCGCCCTGCCGGTTCCTGTCCCACCGCCACTGACGTGGCGGCAACGACTCGGCCAGATCGTGGGTCTGAGTGAGCTGCTAGTGGTCGTCGGCCTGGCCCTCTGGGTCGTCGCCTTCTGGACGACGGCGCGGGAGGCGGCGCTCGGCGTCCCCGCGGCCATTCTCGTGTGGTACGGCCTGCCGCCTCGGCCGTGGTTCATCAGCGATCACGAGCGGAAAGGGTAAGGACGATGGGATTTCTCGCACGTGTCCACGAACCGCGTTCGTCCGTCCTTGGGCCCCATAGCTTGCAAGACCCGGCGAGCGCGCGGCTGTACGGGCGCGCGCCGTCGGACGCCGGCGTGCATGTGGATGAGGTGATTGCCCTCACCTATTCCGCGGTGTGGGACGCCGTGCAGCAAATCTCGTCAGATGAGGCGAAACTCCCACTGTCGCTCATGAAACGGGAGCAAGGGGACATCAAAAAGCCGTACGTCGAGTCCAAACTCTACCGTCTCCTCCATGACGAGCCGAACCCAGAGATGTCCGCGTTCACCTTCCGTCGGACGATGACCGCGCACGCGCTCACGTGGGGCAACGGCTACGCCGAGATCGAACGCGACCTAGCGGATCGCCCTAAGGCGCTGTGGGTGCTGACGCCGGATCGCGTCGCACCCTTCCGCGACAAGGTCTTCGATAATGGTACTGGTCGCGTCCGGTTGGGACCCGTGCAGTACCGCATCGACGGGCGCGAGGACATGATTCTGCAGGCGCGTGACATCCTGCACCTCCAGGGCCCGGGGTTCGACGGGTCGATGGGCTACAACCTGGTGAACCACGCGCGTCAGGCAATAGGGCTGGCGCTCGCCTCGGGACGGTTCGCGTCGACGTTCTTCGCCAACGGGTCAACCTTCGGCGGTGTCCTGACGTATGCGGACGACCTCGACGACGATCAGAAGAAGGAAATCCGCGACGCAATCGAGGCGTTGCACCAGAGCGCCGATCGCGCCCATCGATTCCTGATTCTCAGTGGCGGGGCGACCTACGCCAAGACAGGTGTGAACCCGAACGACTCGCAAATGAAGGAGACGCGCGAAGCGGCCATCGAGGAGGTCGCACGCTTCTTCAATATGCCGCTACACAAGCTCAAGCTGAGCAAGCCCGGCTCGGTGAGCTATGCGTCGGTCGAGATGTTTGATCTCGACTACTACAAGGGCTGTCTCCTGAATTGGATCACGAATTGGGAACAGGAACTGAATCGCAAGCTGATCTCGCCGCTCGAATACCGGCGGCAGTACTTCAAGCACAGCGTCGAGGGGTTCTTGCGCGGCGACTTCAAGACACGGATGGAGGGGCTCGGCATGATGCACGATCGCGGCATCATCAACGCCGACCAATGGCGGGCCCTCGAGGATTGGAACCCGATCGCCGATGGGTCCGGCCAGCTCTACCTGGTGCAGGGCGCCATGGTGCCGCGGAGTCGACTGAACGAGATCGTGGACAAACAGGTCAAGCCGACGCCCGATCCGCCCCCGCCGCCTGGCGACGTCGACGCGGATGTTGCGGCGGCGGAAGCGAAGGCCGCGCGCGCGGAGGCGCTCGCCGCCGAGCTACGCGCCGAGGCGCAGCGCGAACGCGATGCACGGGTCGCCCTCGAGGCAACGGGCCAGGCGACTACCGACGCGTTAGCTGCAGCGCTGGCGACGGAACGGGACGCTCATGCGCGGGCGTCGCACCTCGAGATCGTCGCCGCGGACCTGCGCGCCGAGCATGCGGCGCTGGTTGCCGCCCGCGACGCCCTCGCCGAACAGCTCGCCGAGCAGAGCACGGCTCGCACCGCGGCCGAACAGCGGGCGCAGCTCGCCGAGGAGGCTGCGGAGCGGGCCGATGCCGATCGTGTCCAGGCCCACGCCGAGGCCCGCGACGCGGTGGAATGTGAACAGCAGGCCCGGGAGGCGCTCGAGGCGGCGGCCCAAGAGCTCGTCGACGCGCAGGCTGCCGCGCAGGTCTCGGGCGAGCATCAGGCCGAGGCTGAGGTGGCGCGGCAGGCGGCCGAGGAACGGGCCGAGGCGGCGATTGCGGCGGCGAGCCAAGCGACCGAGGAGCGTCAGGCGCTCGAAACGACCGCCGTGGCGGCGAGCGCCGCTGCTGACGCCGCGCGCGCCGACGCTGACCGGCTCGTGGCCGAGGCGCATGCCGCGACGGAGGCCGAACGGACCGCGCGCGCACAGGACGCCGAGGCCCGCGCGGCGGCCGAAGCGCGCGCGGCTGAAGCCACGGCCGCCCTGGTGGCCGCCGAGGCGAGGCGAGTGGCGGCGGAGACGGCGGCCGCCGAGGCCGGTGCCGCGGCCTCTCAGGCCGAGGGCGCCCTCACGGCGGCCGCGGCGGTCCTCCAGGCGCAGCGCGCGGCCGAACTGGCGCGGATGACGGGCATGCTCGGCGCCGTCCGTGGGCTGGTCGAAGACGCGGTCGGGCGGATGATCCGATGGGAGGCCGACAAGGCCCGGCGGAACCAGACGACACCCGAGAAGCTGCGAAAGTGGCTGGAGGCCTTCTACGTCACGCACGAGGACACGGTCGCCGACGCCCTCCTGCGCCCCGTGCGGGTGCATCTCGCGTGGCAGCAGTCGGCGGACGACCCGGCCACCGTGGCGCGAGGGCTGGCCCGCGCGCATGTCGCGGAGTCGGTGCGGCAGGTGCGCGCGGTGGCCAACGGGGATCCAGAGGACCTGCACGTCACGCTCGAGCGGATGCTGCAGCGGTGGGAAGAGGATAGGCCGGCCGCACTCGCGGACCGGATTCTGCGCGAGGAGGTCGAGCATGTACGTCGGTACCAGGGCTGATCATCGGGCGGCCGGCGACGGCTACGAAATCAGGACGTGTGGCGAAGTGCGGGTGGACCTCTCCGAGGATCGGCGGATCCGCGGTCACGCCATCGTGTTCAACATGCGGTCAGTGAACCTCGGGGGATTCATCGAGATCATGAAACCCGAGTCGGTCGACCGCACCCTCCGCGAGGCGCTCGACGTGCGCGCGCTCGTGGACCATGAGACGTCCAAAGTGCTCGGCCGGACGAAGTCGGGCACGCTGGACCTGAAAAAGGACCGGCAGGGGTTGAAGTTCGCGATCGATCCGCCCAACACCAGCTATGCGAAGGACATCATGGAAGTGGTCGATCGGGGCGACGTGTCCGGCATGTCGTTCCGGTTCCGCACGATGCCGGACGGCGACGAGTGGGACGTGGACGAGGAGACCGGTATCTACATCCGGTACGTCACGGACATCACGATCGATGAAATCTCGATCGTGACCTTTCCGGCGTACCCGGACACGGATGTGTCAATCGCGAAGCGGTCGCTGAAGGCCTTTCAGGCGGCGCACGGCAACTCGCGCGTGGATCAACTGCGCCGGCAGCTTCGGAACACGCTGGCGCGGTAGGAGGACCACTCATGTCCAGGCCGACCACTTTCAGCACACCCGCCACCGAGGCTATTCGCGTCAGGGTGACGCCTGAGCAGCGGCAAGAACTGCGACAGGTGGCGAAAGAGAATCAGACGAACGTCGCGACGGTCATCCGTGAGGCGGTCAATACCTACGTGGCGGACTACCGCGACCGTCCGCCGGGTTTCGTGGTCCAAAACTCACGCCCGGGCGGATAATGTCCGCGTCGAAGAGCTGAGCCGCGCCCGCCGCGTGCAGGTGACCCTGCGCGGCGCGCGGTGACAACAAGGTGTGGCGGCGCACCCGGTGATCCAGGGCGCAACCCTCCGGCGAACTCGGAAACGAGCGAGATTTCGCCTGTGTGTTGCGCCCTGACGCATGTACGGGCCTTCCCCCAGGCGAGGACACGAGGGAAGGCCGATGACTCTGAACCGATTCACTGTGACGCCGTTTCTGCTGGCGCTCGTCGCCGGCCTGGCGGCGATGCCCACCCATGTCTACCGGATCTGCGCCTGGAACGTCGGCACGCTGAAGATCGATCCGTGGCGCCGGCGGACCTCGGGGACCCTACGCGCGGTCACGCGAACCGTCCTCAGCTGGTTCGCCAGCCTCTGGAGCCCGCGCCTGGCGTTCGTGGCGTCCGCCGTTCTGCTGGCGCTGCTGCTCGACCATCTGAGCGGCCCCCATGACGGTCTCCTTCTGGCGGCGATTCCCGGCTTGGCCGGCATGTCGCTGCCGGACCTGCGGCAGCGCAAGGGCGAACTCGCCCAGCAAGCGGACCAGTGCCTGACCGACGCGGCCTCGCGGGAGTGGACCTCGGAGGACGAGACCAAATTCACCGCGCTCCACGCCGACATCGAGGACATCAACAAGCACATCGCGCGCCGCGAAAAACAGGAGGCGGTGAGAACCAGCCTGGAGGACGGCCAGGGCCGGCGGACCGACCCGGCGCAGCCGACTCAGACCCAGCGGACCGAGACCTCACAGGGCCGTGGCGTCACGCGCGCCTCAGCGGCCGACCACGCCATGGCCCTCGTCGGCTGGTTCCTGGCCGGGTCGAACCGCCGCAGCGACGCGCACGTCGCCGCGGCGAAGCGCTGCGGCATCGACATCGACGGTAAATCGCTCTACCTGGGCCTCGCGGCGCGGCCGCCGGCCAGTACGCGTCAGGGCGATCTCGAGGACTGGGAGAAGCGGTACCTCGGCGTGGCCATCGAAAGCCCGGACAATGGCGGGCACTATCTCGTGCCGGACGAGACAATGCGCGGGCTCGAAGTGGCGCTCCTGGCCTTCGGCGGCATGCGCAGTGTCGGCACGGTCCTCCGGACCGACACGGGCGCCAATCTCCCGATCCCGACGATGAACGACACGGCGAACGAGGGGGCGATCATCGCGGAGCAGATCCAGGAGACGACCGACCTCGAACCGACGATCGGCCAGCTCGTACTCGAAGCGTTCACGTACAGCTCGAAGAAGATCCCGGTGTCCGTCGAGTTTATGCAGGACAACGCGATCAACTTCGCCGCCCGGGTGGGCGAGCTGCTCGGTACCCGTATCGCGCGGATCACGAACCGGCACTTCACGGTCGGCACCGGGAACGGCCAGCCGAAGGGTGTCGTGACGGCCGCGACCGATTCGGGCGTGACGGGCGCCAGCGCGACGTCGATCAGCTACGACAACATCGTGGACCTGACGCACTCGGTGGATCCGGACTACCGGAACAACGGGGCGCGATTCATGTTCCACGACAACATGCTGAAGGCGCTGAAGAAGATCAAGATCCCGCAGTACTCCGGCGACACCGCCGGTCAGCCCCTGTGGCGTCCGGGTCTCGCGGCCGGTGTGCCGGACACGATCGACAGCTACCCGTACTCGATCAACCAGCACATGCCGCTGCCGACCTCGGGCCTGAAGGCGATGATCTTCGGCGCGCTGAGCAAGTACCAGATCCGCGACGTGCGGCTCGTGGAGGTGATGCGGCTGAACGAGCTGCGCGCCGAGTACCGGCAGGTGGTCTGGCTGGCCTGGTCGCGGCACGACGGCGACCTGCTCGACGCCGGCACGCACCCGGTCAAGTACCTCACGATGGGCACGTAGGCGGAGCATCGCTGATGAGGCTGCAATTCATGACGTCGATCTCGGACGGTTATGTCGAGGGCCGCGTGATCGACGTCGCCCGTCCCACGCCGCAGCACCTGGACTGGCTGCGGCGCGGGATTCTCAAAGCGCTCCCCGACCGCGAGGCGGAGACCGCCCTGGCGCCGGCGGCGGTCGAACAGGCGATCGCCCGCCGCACGGGCCGCGGGCGGCGGTCCCCGCGGCGGTCCCCGCGGCGGGCTGCGCGACCGGCGGCCGACGCCTCCGACGAGGGCGACCCGGTGGTGCCGGTGCTCTGTCCGGGCGGGACCGTCGTCTGTCTGGGCGGCGGACCCAGCCTGACCCGCGAGGACGTGGAGGCCTGCCGCGGCAAGGCCACGGTCCTCGCGATCAACGACGCGTACCGGCTGGCCCCGTGGGCCGACGTGCTGTACGGGGCCGACAGCAAGTGGTGGGGATGGCACAAAGGCGTGTCGTCCTTCGCGGGCCTGAAGTTCTCGCTGCAACCGGACGCCGGGCAGTGGCCGGGCGTGCAGGTCCTACGAAACACCGGCGAGGGGGGGCTCGAGCTCGACCCCTCCGGTCTGCGGACGGGCCGAAACTCCGGCTACCAGGCCATCAACCTGGCCGTGCACTTGGGAGCCACGCGCGTGCTGCTGCTCGGGTACGACATGGGCCCCGGCCCGAAGGGCGAAACGCACTGGTTCGGGGACCATCCGGACCGGAACGTGTCCCCGTATACGACCTTCCTCGCGCGGTTCGAGGCCATCGTCGAACCCCTCCGCCAGCTCGGCGTCGAGGTTATCAACTGCTCGCGCCGAACAGCCCTGACAGTCTTCCCCTGCCAGCCGCTCGAGGAGGCGCTGCCGTGATCGAGTCCGTGGCCGCCTTCTACGCGCGCGAGCTCCAACATCCCGAGCGCGCCACGACCGCGCATCTGCCGCGGCTGCGGGCGCTCGCCGAGGGGCTGGAGCTGGCCGTCGAATTCGGCGTCAAGCGCGGGGCGTCATCCTCGGCATTGCTGCTCGGCGCGCACGAGGTCGTCAGCTACGACGTCGTCGAGACCGCCGACGCGCGGCTGCTCGAACGGCTGGCCGGCGAGCGGTGGACGTACTGCCTAGCCGACTCCCGCACAGCCGACGTGCCCCCCTGCGATCTCCTGTTCGTCGACTCGCTGCACACCTACGACCAGGTCGCGGCGGAACTTACGGCCCACGCCGGCAAGGTGCGGCGCTGGCTCGTCTTCCACGACACGATCACGTTCGGGTCGATTGGCGCGAAGGGCGAAAGCGGTCAGCACCTCTGGACCTACGCGGCGGGGCAGTCGGTGCCGCGCGGGGCGCTCGGGATTCGGCCGGCGATCGACGAGCTGATGATCCGCGATCCCTCCTGGCGGCTGCGCGCGCACTACACCGACAGCCACGGGCTGTTGGTCCTGGAGCGTCATGCGATCCGTTGATGACGTCGTCGCCCACGCCTCGACGGTGCCGGGCTACATGCACGCGCACGAGCTCCGCTGGCTCTGCGATCAGGCACGCCGCCTGACCGTGCCGGCCGCGTGGTGCGAGATCGGGTGCTGGCAGGGGCGCTCGGCTACGGCCGTGGCGGGGGGCTTACCGCCCGGGCCGGGCACGCGGCTGGTGCTGGTCGATAACTTCTCTGGCCCGACGACCCGGGAGATGCCGGATCCCGCCGCGTGCCGGCGCACGATTGAGGCGGCGATGGCCTCAATGCGCGTGTTTGCGCCGGGCGTGGACATCGCGCTGGCCATCGGCGACAGCGCGGCCCTGGCGACCACCTATCCCGACGGGACGTTCGACGTGGTGTTCATTGATGGCGATCACCAGTACGCGAAGGTGGTCGCCGACATCACGGGGTGGGCGCCGAAACTGAAACCCGGGGGGCTGCTCTGTGGGCACGATTTCACGAATCCCTGCGGGGTCGAGCAGGCCGTCCGTGACCTAGTGCCGGGGTTTGCCCTGGTCCCGACGTCTTCCCTCTGGCACGCGCGAGTCTAGGGCATGGCGACCTTCAATCCTCGTCCCGACCGCTTCGACGCCTACCTGCAGGCGCTGCAGACACGGGTGCCGTTCGCGCTGTCGCGCTGGGGCGATGGGGAGTGGCAGTGCCTCCTCGGGCACCAGGGCGCTAACTGCGACGGCCAGCCCTACACGCTGGCGCTGCGGCGCGACCTGATCGCGGTGCTCCGCGACCGGCCGCGCTACGACCTCGGTCTGCAGGGATTCGCCCTCCAGCGGTTGGGCGACGCGATCGCCGCCTGGCTCGACAGGGAGGGCATGGACGTCTCGTGGGTGGACGCGGACAGCTTGGCGCGGCGGTCGCGCGATGGCCGGTTGGCCCCGTTCGTCTACGCGCTCGCCGCGCGCGACGTCGTGCTCGTCGGGCCGGCGTATCTGCGCATGCTCGCGCTCTTTCCAGTGGTCGCGCACGTCGAGGTGCCGGCGCGGGCGGTGCATGAGGACGTCCTCGAGCGGCTCGTGCGTGAGACGGCGGCCGCGATCGCCGCGTGGCCCGAGGCGGTCGTCGCGATCAGCGCGGGGATGAGTGCCAACGTGGTGGTGCACCGCCTCCACGCCTCGTCGCCCGCCGCGACGCTGCTCGACTGCGGCTCCCTGTGGGAGCCCTATGTCGGACGGGTCACGCGGACCTATCACCGCGCCGTCATGGCGGCGCGCGCACAGGCGCCGGCATGACGATTACCGCCTTCACCTGCGTCATCGGCCCGACACGGGATCGCCTCCGCACGCCGACGGTCCGCAATCCGGCCGTGCGCTATGTCTGCTTCACCGATCGCGCGCCCGCGCCGGAACCCTACGAGCACGTGCTCGTCGAGGTGCCGCCCAACGGCGCCCGGAGCGCCGAACTCTTCTCGCGCCAGCTCAAGATCTTGGCCGACCATCCCGCGCTCGGCACGCCCGATGTCCTCTTGTGGCATGACGCCGCCTTCGAGTTGCAGTGCGATCCCGTGGCTGTGGCGCGTCAGCATCTCCAGTCGTTCGACCTGCTCGCGTTTCGGCATCCCCACCGCACCCGCATCGAGGACGAAGGCACCGCCATTGCCGCGCTGGGCTACGCCGCGCCGGAGGTGCTGGCGCAGCAAGCGGCCAGCTATCGCGCCGAGGGCTTCACGGAGGCGTCCGTGATCACCTCCACCGGCTTCAGCCTGCGCCGCCTCACACCGGCCGTGCGGGCGTTCAGCCGTCTCTGGTGGGACGAGGTGCGGCGCTGGACGTGGCGCGACCAAATGAGCGTCGACTACGCGCTGTGGAAGACGGGCCTGCGCGTGGGCTACGTGCCCGGGCACTATCGCGACAACCCCTTCGCCCGGTGGTATCCGTCATGACGGTCTCGGTGATCACCCCCACGGCGGATCGGCCGGTGGCCGTCGCGCTCGCCGAGCGGTGGATGGCGCGGCAGACGCGCCCGCCGGACGAGTGGATTGTGGCCGATGGCGGTCTGGTGCCGGTCGCGTGTTCGCAGGGGCAGGTCCATCTCCATGCGGCCGCCCCCGCCGGCGCGCAGAACTTTCTCGCGAACCTCCTCCGCGGCCTGGATCGCGCGCGCGGCGACCTCATTGTGTGGTGGGAGGACGACGACTGGTATGCGCCGACCCATCTGGACACGGTGTGCCGCCAGTTCACGCCCGGCGTGCAGGCCGCCGGCGACGACCTGCAGCAGTACTACCACGTCGCGCGGAGACTGTTCCGGACGTTCCACAACCGGGGCGCGTCGCTCTGTCAAACCGCGTTCACGCGCGAGGCCGCGCCGATCTTCCGCGCGAGCGTCGACCGGTGCCGACGCCTGAACACGTACGGCGTCGACGGGGGCTTCTGGGCGGCTGTCCCCGCCCACGCGCAAGCCCTTCGGCGCACCCAGACGGTCATCGGCATCAAGGGCCTGCCGGGTCAAGCTGGCCTCGGCATCGGGCATCGGCCAGCCCCAACCCAGTGGTCCGCTGACCCCGACCTCGTGCAGCTGCGCGCCTGGATCGGGGATGACGCCGATGTCTACGCCGCGCTCTGGCGGGCGGACGAACGAGGAGCGGCCTGATGGCGATCATGCGCGACGTCCCGTGGCACTTCGAGCTGCTCGCGCCGCCCACGCAGGAACCGGTGACCGTGGCGGTGGTGCGGGACGACCACCTGAAGTCCCCCAATGGGTCGCTCGAGGACGCGTACATCGCGCGGCTGATTCTCGTGGCACGACGGATGGCCGAGCGGACGACGCGCCGGGCCCTGATGCCGCAGGCGGGATCCGTCGTGCTCGACCGGTTCCCGAGCGGCGAGATCGTGCTCCCGTGGCCGCCGCTCCAGCGCGTGGAATCGATCACTTACGTGGACACCGCCGGCGTCGAGCAGACGCTCGCGGCCGAGGCCTACCAGGTGAGCGCGCCGCAGGGACCGACGGCGCCGCGCGGCCGGATCTGGCCGGCCTACGGCACGACCTGGCCGTCCACGCGGTCGCAGATGGACGCCGTGGTGGTGAGCTTCGATATGGGCTACCCCCTGACCGACCCGGGTAGCCCGCCGTCGAGTCCGCCGGAGGAGCCGCAGCCGACCACGCCTGACGACATCGTCCACGGCATGCTGCTGGTGATCGGCGAGCTCTACAAGCAGCGGAGCGAGTCGGTGCATACGACCCAGACCCCCGCGGTGATCCGCGCCCGGGACCTCTGGATGAGCTACCGGGTGTACTGACCATGGCGCAACGCGACCTAGCACTCGGCGGGGCCATCCCGATGGACCCCGGCGCGCGGGATCGGTCGGTGACGATTCAGCAGCTCGCGGAGTCAGTGGGCGGGTCGAACTATCCGGTGGGCACCTGGTCGACGCTGACGACGGCGTGGATGCGCAAGCGGGATCTGAAGGGCTGGGAGCGGTTCAAGGCCGCGCAAGTGTCGGCGCCGGCCGAGACGCTCTGGGAGATGGGCTACCGCCCGGACATGGACCCGGACCTCGTGGACGTGCCCAAGACGCGGCGGCTGGTCTATGAGGGTCGGATCTACGACATCACGGCCGCCTCGCAGATCGGGCGACGCGAAGGGGTCGAGCTCATGACCTTGGGCAGCACGAAAGTGGCGTGACCGATGAAGTTCTCGATGACGGTCCTGAACGGGAACGAGCTCGCGCGGCGCCTTGAGGCGCTCCCGGAGGCGCTGACCAAGGCGATCCTCCTCGAGGCCTTGACGGCGGCCGCTGAACCGATTCGCAGCACGGCGGCGACGCTGGCCCCGCGCGGCCCGGGGCCCGGCCCGCATCTGGCCGACCACATCGGGATCAGCCGCGGGAAGACGGGACACAGCGTGGCGATCGGCCCCACCCATGCGAAGAAGGACAGCGAGACCGAGGATTACGCGGTGCGTGGGCTCATGCAGGAATTCGGGACCGTGCGTCACGGCGCCCAATCGTTCCTGCGGCCGGCCTTCGATGCGCACGGGCAGACAGCGCTCTCGATCCTGCAGCAGCGCTTGTGGACGGCCCTTCGCAAAGCGGCGGGGAAGACCACCGACCCCGGCACGATCGGTCAGGGGCGGCTGTAGATGACGGTGGAGGAAGCGATCTGCGAGCGAATCGAGCAGCTCGGCGCCGTGACGGCGCTGGTGGGCACGCGTGTCTATCTCGACAAGCTGCCGCAGGCGCCGACCTATCCCGCCGTGCGGGTGCAACTCGTGGACGATCTGTCGTCGCAACACCTCCGTGGGCCGAACGGGCTCGCTCGGGGGCGCGTCCAGGTCGATGCCTTCGCGCACGAAGAGAGCGGCGTCGATCCATACGCGCAAGTCGCGCGCCTGGCCGCCGCGATTCATGGGGACGGTCTCGGACCCTCGGCGAGCGGCCTCGAGGGGTGGATCGGGACGCTGGGGAGTCCGGCGGTTGAGATCGTGGAGTGCGCTCGGGTGTTGCGCTTGCGACGGTACGACCCCGACGAACTCCAGGTGCTGACGATGTCTCAGGACTACATCGTGGGGTACCGCGCGTAGAACCAACAACGAAGGAGCAGAGGCCATGCCAAACGTCACAGACACCTACTATCCGTCCGAAGGCTTCAGCGGGTACGGATCCCAGCTGATGGTCGGGGATGGGGCGAGCCCCGAGGTCTTCGAGGCCGTCGCGTTCATCGAGATGATCACGCCGGGCGACATGAGCACGGATGTGATCGAACGGACGCACCTGCGCAGCCCGGAGGCCCACAAGGAGAAGCTGGCGGGCCTGCGGGACAGCGGGCCGTTCACGATCGAGGGCATCTGGGCACCGGGGCACCAGTCCCAGTCCAACACCGGCGGTGGCACGGGCGCCTTCGCCGGGGGCGGCCTGATCAAGATGTGGCGGGATCGGCTGGCCCGGAACTGCAAGATCGTGCTCGCGGACGGGTCGCCGGCCACGGAATGGCCGTTCCGCGGATTCGTCTCGAAGTTCCAGCCGGGTGCGATCGGGGGCGGCGACAAGGTGAAATTCACCGCCGAGATCACACCGGTGGCCGACTTCTCGGCCGACCTGCCGTAGGCGAGCCGCGCGGGCGCGGGGTGGTCACGCTCCGGCACCGGTGCCGGAGCGTGTCGCAGGACGATGAGGGACACAGGTGAGGTATGGCGAATCGAGCCAAAGGGGAAGTGTCGCTGGAGATCGACGGCCAGGCGTACACGCTGATCATGACGACCGACGCGATGGCGCAGCTCGAGGCCCTCTTCAGCACGCCGGCACGCGAGGTGACGTTCCAGCAGATTCTCGATCGCGTCAACGCCGGCAGCGTGCGGCACATTCGCGGCTTCGTGTGGGCCGCCCTGCAACGGCATCATCCGGCCTTGACCGTCACCGCCGCCGGCGAGCTGATCGATGCGGCGGGGGGCCTGGAGGGGTTCGGCGCGCAGTTGCTGGCGCTGGCCGGGACGACGACGCCGGCGCCTGAGGATCTCCAGGCCCTCGGCGTGGCGCCCGAGGCCCGCCCTCATCCGGCTCAGGGGACGAAGCGTCAGCGTGGGACTGGCGGGCGCTCTACCGCCACGCCCGCCGCGTCAGCCTGAGCCGGGACGAGTTCTGGGGTCTGACGATTCGGGATCTCTTTCAGGAGTTTCGGATCGCCAGAGAGCGGATCGACGACGCACACGACCGGGACGTCGCGATGGCCTGGCGGATCGAGGCCCTGTCCCGGCGGAAACGTTTGCCGCGGCTGGAGTCGCTCCTCATGAGACGGGCCCAGCGTGGCCAGACCGTCACGCAGCAGCGCAGCATGTTGCAGATCTTGAGCGCGCAATACGGCATCGCCCTTCGGACCGCCGGCGCGCCGGCCACGAAGAAGGGCCAGGAGTAGTCAGCACATGGCGAACAGTGCGCTCGTCGGACTACTCCGCGTCCTCCTGAGTGCCAACACGGCCGAGTTCCAGGCCGGGATGAAGGCGTCCGCCGCGTCCGCCAAGGCGTTCAGCCGGGATCTGGCGACGACGGGGCGGCAGGCGTCACAGGTCGGCCTCGCGCTGACCAAGACGCTCACGCTCCCGATCCTGGCGGCCGGGGCGGCCTTGATCAAGGTCGGCGTCGACTTCGACAAGGGGACCGATACCATCCGCGCGGCGACGGGCGCGACGGGCAAGGCGCTCGACGGCCTCCGCGCCTCGTTCAAGGTGGTTTTTGCGAGCGTCCCTGCGTCCATCCAGGACACGGCGACGGCCATCGGCGACCTCAACACACGCACGGGCGCCACGGGCCCGGTCCTTGAGGGGCTCGCGACCCAGCTCCTCAACCTCTCGCGCATCACCAAGACGGAGGTGGCCGCGAACGTGGCCGGCGCCACGCGCCTGTTCGGGGACTGGAGTGTCGCCTCCATCGATCAGGCCGCCGCGCTCGACCAGGTGTTCCGCGCCTCGCAGTCCACCGGGATCGGCGTGACGGCGCTCATGGACCGCGTCGTGCAGTTCGGCGCCCCGCTGCGACAGATGGGGTTCAGCCTCGAGGAATCGATCGCGCTCCTCGGGAAATGGGAGAAGGAGGGCGTCAACTCTGAGGCCATCCTCGGAGCGCTGAAGATCGGCGTGGCGAACTTCGCGAAAGCCGGCATCGACGGCAAGGCCGGGCTCGAGCAGTTCGTGCAGCAGGTCACGGCGCTCGGGCCCGGGGCGGAGGCGACGAGCCTCGCGGTGAAAACGTTCGGGTCGCGCGCGGGCCCGGATATGGCGTCGGCGGTCCTGGAAGGCCGGTTCGCGATCAGCGACTACCTCACGGTGATCGAGGGCGGCACCGACACGATCAATGGCGCGGCGGCCGACACGCTGAGTCTCGGCGAGAAGTTCACGCTGCTGAAAAACAAGCTCATGAGCGCGGTCGAACCGCTGGGGACCGCGCTCGTGGATGCGCTCGAGTCGGCCTCGGATGCGGCCCAGCCGATCATCGGCGCGATTGCACTCCTGGCGAAAGGCTTCACCGCGCTCCCGGGGCCCGCCAAGACCATGATCGTCGGGCTCGGCCTGCTCGCGGCGGCCACGGGACCGGTGCTCTTCATCTTCGGGAAGCTCGCCCTGATGGGCTCGACGCTGGTCGGCGCCTTCACGAAGGCGGGGCTCGCGTCGAAACTGCTGGGCACGGATCTGGCGACCACGGGCATGAAGGCCACCGCGACCGGCAGCGCACTCGGCAAGCTGGGCGCGGCGGCCTCGATTGCGTCGGCGGCCTTCGTCGGGTGGCAAATCGGGCGGCTGATTGCGGACTGGACCGGGTCCGATGTGGCGATCGGGAATCTGCTCAACCGGATGCGCGGGATCAAACCGGGTGCGCAGGAAGCCGCCGCGGCGCAGGACACGATCACCCTCGCGCTGCAGCGCATGACGGCGGCGGAACGAGCCGCGAACGAAGGCACGCTGACCTACGCTAAGGCCGTCGTCTTCCTCACCGAGTGGGATCGGGCGCGCATCGAAGGCTTGAAAGCCACGGCCGACGAACAGCACCGGACCACGAGCGCCACGGACGACTTGACCGCGGCGCTCGCGGAACAGTCGGCGAAGATTCGGGAGGCCGATACCGAGATCGCGCAGCTCTCCGCCACGGCCCGAACCAAGCTGGCGGAGGCCATTCGGAGCGGTGCCTTCTCGATGAAGGATCTCTCGGCCGCGACCGGGCTGAGTGAACTCGCGCTCAAGCGATTCGAGGATCGGCTGGAGGCGGGCACCAAGGCCCTCGACAAACAGCAGCAGGCGGCCGAGAAGGCCCAGGCGGCGCAGAAGGCCCTGCGCGACGAGCTCGACACATATGTCCTCACGCAGGCGAGCCTCGACGCCAAGCTGGAGCATTTGTCGGTCCTGCTGAACCTCGCGGCGAAGGAAAGCACTCCGGCCCTGCGCGAGGCGCTCCGGACGCTCTCCCCGCAATTCCGCGAGCTCGAGACGCGCGCGCTCGCCGCCGGACTCCAGGTGGACCGGGTGCGGCAGGTCTTCGAGGAGTTCGACGTGCAGGCCGGTCTGCTGCAGTCGAGGAATCTTGGCGCGATCTTCACGAGTGTGCTCGCGCCGACGGCGCAGGTCGATGCCGCGACACAGGGATTGCTGCGCACGGTGCGCGAGCAGATCACCGCGCAAAACGACTTGAACGCCGCGTACGACTACTTCGGGCTGAAGACGCCCGAGGCGCTTCAGCGCGCCGCCGAGGCGGCCCGTCAGCACTACGCCGCACTCGTCGAGGGGGGCTTGGCGACGAAGACCGAGCTGACGGCGGCCTACGACCAGATGATCGCCGCGCAGCTGAAGGCCACGGGGCAGTTGCCGTCGATCTGGAAGACCGAGGTGTTGCCGGGCATCACGAGCGTGATCGGGACGATCCAGACCGCGGTGAGCGGATCGTTCGCGCAGATGCTGCTCGGCGCGAAGGGGTTCAAGGACGGTTGGCTGGACATCTGGCAGTCGATCAAAGCCGGCGTGCTGAACATCCTGAACAGCCTGCTGTCCTGGTTCATGAACAGCTTCCTGAAAGGCCTCCTGGGCGCGCTCCGGGGCCAGCAGAGCGCCTTCGCGCAGGCCTTCGGGGGGCTCTTCGCCGGCGCGGGTGGCGGGGGCGGCGGCCTTCCGGGTCTGGGTAGCGTGTTTGGTGGCGGTGGCGCAGCTGCCGGGGGCCTGCCTGGCACGGCGGTCGGACTCCCGGGCGGGCTGGGCGGGGGCGGGACGGCGGCCGGTGGGGGCGCGGCGGCCGGCGTGGCCGGCGGCGCCGCGGCGGCCGGGGCCGGCATTGCTCTGGGGTTACTCGGGAAGCAGCTGTTCGGCGGCGCGGGCTGGAAGGCGGCCGGCTTCGGGGCGGGCACGGGCGCTGCCTCAGGGGCAGCGATCGGCTCGATCGTGCCGGGTCTGGGCACCGCGATCGGCGCGATCGTCGGCGGGCTCGCCGGCGCCATCAGCGGGATCTTCGGGAAGTCCCAGGGCATGAAGACCAACGATCTGCGGGACCAATTCCTGGCCCAGTTCGGCGGGGCGGGCACGGGCGCGGGCTCCGGGTTCGGCACCCTGGCGGCCGAGTTAGCTCAGCTGTCCACCGCCAGCGGCGGCGGGGAAGGCGGCGGCACGCTGTTCAAGGATCTGATCAGTGCGAAGACGGTGGACGACCTGAAGGCGGCCGTGGACCGCGTGACGGCGGCCCTAGGAAGCGCGGAATACGCGGGCCTCAAGGTCAGGGATGCGTTCGACACACTGCAGCAGGAACAGACGCGCCTCGTGGACGGTGGCGAGGCCCAGGAAGCGGTTGTGGCCAGCCAAGCCGTGGCCTACAGCCAGCTGCTGGCGACCATCCAGGCCACGGGCGCGGAAGCCCCGGCGGCGATGCAGCCGATCCTGGAACAGCTGCTGGACATGGGCCTGCTGGTGGACGCGAACGGCGAAAAGATCACGACCCTGGCCGACGTTCACTTCCAGGAAGTGGCGACGGCGGGCCAGGAAGCCCTGGACCAGGTGGACCAAGCCCTGGAACTGAACGCGGACAGCTGGCAGACCTGGCGCGAACGCGGCGGGGTCTACGGGAAGGAACTGTCGGCGGACATGATCGCGGTGGGCGACGCGGCGCAGCGGTCGGCTGGCAATATCCTCAAGGCTTTCGACGTCACCGTCCCACCGATCGAGGTGCCCTATATCTACCAGCAGCACGGCGGCGGCATTCCTAATCTGCCGAACTCCTCACCGCCGCCCGGATTCGCCACGGGCACGCATGGACAGTATCCGGATTTCGGATCGGGGATGTTGGTGGAGCTGCACGGCCGGGAGCGCATCACGCCACTGGGTGAGCGCGAGAGCGACCGAGGGGGTGGGCAGGCCCCGGTCGCCCTCACCGTGACGAACTACTTCGATGTCACGGGCGTCCTCGATGAGGGCGCGTTGGTGCAGACGACGCAGCGGAAGATCGTACCGATCATCACGCGCACGATCGAAGACGGCGTGGACGGGCTTCGGACCAAGTGGCGCGAAGGACTCGGCGTGAGCGGGTGACAGTCATGTCAGAGGCATCGGCGATCTATCAACGGTACAGCGACGAGGTGGGGCGCCTTGCGACCATCACGATCGAGACAGGGGTCGATCCCGGCGACCCGAACTACGGGCCCGCCACGCTCGTGGACGACAATCCGGCGAAGGTCGCCAAGATCGACTCGACGACCGGGGCGTGGCTATTCAGCTACGCCGCGAAACAACCGGTCGCGATCGTGGCCCTGATCCACCACGCCTTCGACGCGGGCGCCGACGTGAAGATCCAGGGAAACGCGACCGACGACTGGCTGGGCTCGCCCGGCCCCGCGTTCGAAGCGAGCCTCACGATCCCTGCGTGGCTCGGCACAGGCGCCGGTCGCTGGCCGGTCAATCCCTGGCTGGACCTGACGGCGCAGCCCGGGTACGACGCGACCGGCTTCCAGTACTGGCGTCTTGTCATTACCGGGAACTCGCAGAACCTGCAGCTGGGTCAAGTCTGGTTCGGTTCGGCGATCCGTCGCCTGGATCCCGATCTGCGGTGGGACTTCGTGCGCACGCGCGACAAGCCGATCATCGAGAACAAGACCGCCTTCGGCGTCTCGACCATCTATGCGCGTGGCACGACGCGCTGGCAGCTGCAGGGTGATCATCGCGTGACCGATGCCCTTGAGGCGGACCTGGACACGCAATGGTTCGAAGCCGATGGGCGGGCTTACCCGTGGCTGCTGGTGCCAGACGGGCTGGAGAATCGATGCGCGCTCGTCCGCTGGGCTGAAACGAATCGCGCGGTGACCAAGCACTTTCTGGATGTCCATGACCATCGATTCGTCGCGGAAGAAGTGGCGCGCGGCCTGCGCCCCGGAGTCTGACCGATGCCGATGACTATCACGAACGTGGCGAAGGGTCGGATGCTGCAGATGCGGCTGAACACGCTGGCGCCGCAGGACCTGGTGCTGCGCCTGTACAGCAACGACAAGACGCCCGCCGTGGGCGACGTCGCCGGCGACTACACCGAGGTGACCGGCGGCGGGTACGCCGCGATCACGCTGGACCCGGCCGACTGGACCGTGACTGAGGCGAGTCCGGCGACCGCCGCGCTGGTCGAGCAGGTCTTCGCGTTCGCGAGTGCCGTGGGTAACGTCTACGGCTACTTCGTCACGGAGGCCGTGAGCGGCCTCCTCCTCGGTGCCGAGCGGTTCTCGGACGGCCCGTACAACGTGCAGGGGATCGCGGAGATCGGCGTCAGCATCGACACGCTGGACCTGACCGACGCGTAGGGGGCCATGGCGAGCGACCGAAACCTGTGCGGGTTCAACGCTGGTGATAACAGCGGCCTCTCGGCCGCGTCCGGCTTGGGCTCTGTGCTGTTCATCAGCGCGGCGGCGAAGCACCTGGGCGCCTACGGCCTGGAGCTGCTGAAGACGGTGGCCAGCGCCAGCGGCTACGCGCAGCTCCCGATCGCCACCATCACCAGCGCCAGCGGCTCTCACCTCTACGGCGCCTTGCGCGTGTTCTTCCAGGTCCCGACCGGTGGCCTGCCGAGCGCGGCCGATCACCTCGTCTGCGGCTTCTGCTCGATCGCCAACATGCAGCACGCCGCGACCATGGAACTGGACACGGCGGGGCACTTCCGCGCGCGCGCCGCGACGATCGTGTCCGCCTACTCCGCGGCCGCGCTGGCGGTCGACACGTGGTACGAGGCCATCGTCACCTTCGACACGTTCGACAAGAGCAGCGGCGTCGACACGATGGACGTCACGGTGTCCGTCTACGACATGGCGGGCGCGCTCGTGGAGGCGGTCACCGCCAACAACACCATCATCGGCTTCGGCCCGTACACGATCCAGCCGCCGACGCTCGGCTCGAACAACGCCGTCTCGGCCACGGCGCATTTCTTCTACGCGAACTGGGTCTTCGCGGCGGACACGGCGGCGCCGCCGACGCTGCCGGCCGGCAAGATCATCTACCCGTGCCGGATCTCCGGCCAGGGCGCGTCGGACGGGTGGACGCCGGCGGGCGGCTGGGAACGGATCGACGAGATCCCGTTCAACCCGAGCGGCGGCGCCAGCGAGGAGATCACGAGCGCGTCGGTCGTGGACACGACCTATACCCATGAGGCGCTGGGTGGGATGGCCGTCGCGACGGTCTACGCCTGGAAAGTTTACGCGAACGTGAAGGGGTCCGGCGCGCAGGCGGTCCTGCTCGATGGTGTCGAGTACCCGCACACGCCGATCGCGGCGTACTCCGTCGGCCCCGGCACCGGCGTGGCGCTGGACTGGACCGAGCGGACCGCCGCCACGTTCAATGCCATTGCATTCGGCTACCGCAACAAGACGAGCGCGGCGCTGGGGATGGGCGGGCTGACCTCCGAGATCCTCGGTGATCCGCCGGCCTGGCACTACGTGGGCGGCGGTGCGTTGGCGATCGGGGGGTCGTCGGTGGCGAGGTTCACCGAGGAGGCCGACTTCGGCGCCGCGGACGGGCGGACCTCGGTGCCGGTGGCCTGGGTGGAGTTAACCGACCGCGAAGGCACGATGACGCCGTTCGCGGAGGTCGACCTCAACGATCGCGCCAGCTACTACGGCGGCTACAAGCGGCCCTGGGTGCTCTCCTGGCTCCCGGTGAGCCGCGGCCTCTCCGACCGGGCGGGCCAGATGGAGCACGCCAGCTTCGGCGCGCTCCTGAGTGACGTGACCCGCTTCTTCCGCGCGCTCCTCGCCGGCCCGAAGACGCGCTACCTCACGAACCGGCCGCTGGTCGAGCGGATCATCGACGACGAGGCCCGCCGGGCGGAACGGGTCCCGCGCGTGCTGGCCGTGGGCTATACCGCGGACTATGGGCCGCGGTCCGACCTGAAGTTCGAGGTCCGCGGCAGCGACTGGCTGAAAAAGAAGTTCTCCCGCAAGGCCCAGGCCGGCCAGGCGTGGCAGCCCTTGATCACGCTGGAGGACTTCCCGCACGCCGCCGACGAGTACCTGACCGACACGACGGCCAAGCGCGCCGTCGGCGCGGTCGGTCTCCCCGTGCCGATCATCCTCGGCACGCTCAGCGACTACGCGCTGGAGGCGCGCCAGGTCCCGGACCCGGACGTGAGCACACCTGGCAATCCGGGCGACCCCGGACACACCACCGTGCTGCCGTACAACGCCACGCTCGGTCAGGTCCCGGCCGCGCAGGCCAACCGCATCACGGACGGGCTCAGTTCATTCGCGGCTGGGGAGCGCGTGAACTTCATCGTGACCGCGATCTACGCCGGCGTCGAAGGCGCGTCGCCGATCTTGTTCGGCATCAATGTCGGACCGGAGGCCGGCTGCACGGCGAAGGTGAACTTCAACGGCGCCCCCGGTGCGGACAGCTACCGCGTCTACCTGTACGACGGCTGGGGCTACGACCCGCACGGCGACGCCTACGACAGCACGCGGATCCGCATGCAGGAGCACGACAACAGCACGATGGACGGCGACTACGGCCTGGACCACGGCGTGGTCTGGCGCTCCTGGGACGACGGCGAGATGTATCCGAACGTCACGGGCGGCACGGCGCCCACGCCGCCAGTGGTGCTCTACAAAACGATCTACGTGGACGTCGGAAAGGGGTTGTACCGGCCGCGCTACGTGGGTGACTACGAGATCGGCGGCGTCGTGTACCGCGGCGCGCTCGTGGCTGGCCACGCCTGCGCCTACCTCGAGTCCGCCTACGTCAACGGCGTCGCGGTGGATCTCGAGAGTAACCCGGACTGGCTCACCCCACGCAACGCCGCCGCCTGGGCCGCGGCCGGCTTCGCCACGGACTACACGGACGTCAACGGCCGGCGCTACACCCTCATCTACCTCAAGGGCGCCGCGGGCGATCTCTTCGCCGGCGTGACGCAGCCGGATGAGGGCCAGGTCGCGATCGCGATGAACGTGTGGGGCGCGGAGACGGTCGGCGACGGCTCGGGCGCGGCGATCGAGACGCCGGCCGAGCAGGCGCTCTGGTTGCTCAACAACTTTCTGGCCCCGGACACGCCCTACCAGAGCGGCGCGTACCTCACGGCCGAGGACACGACCTACCCCCACGTGGCGAACCTCCCGCTCGTGGACGCGGCCAGCTTCGCAGCGGTCGACGTGGCCGCCGTCGAGCGGTGCCCGGGCGGCTACGTCTCGGCCGTGGCGATCCAGGACGTGATCACCGCGCTCGATCTGCTCGCCTGGTTCGCCGTGGGCGGCGATTTCGACCTCTACTTCAACCGGAAGTTCCAGGTCGCCGCGTCGATGGAGCCGATCTACCAGACCACGGGCGAGGCTGCCGTGGACGACGTCACGAACATCGTCGATCGGTCCTTCAAGATCGTGGACGAGGTCACCGGCAGCTTCTACAACATTCTCCCGTTCGCGCATTCCCGCGACGTCGTGGGGCGGTTCGCCGACGGCTGGAACGTGATCGATGAGACGCGCAGCGACGTGTCGATCGCGATGTACGAGCAGGAGCGCGTCGCGCCCCGGACCGAGCTGCAGATCCTCCGCGGCGAGACGGCCCAAGGGGCCGCGACGATCGCGGACGTCATGGCGCGCAAGCGCGGGCGCTTCCAAGATCCGCGCCGCCGCGTCACGCTGGCCCTGCCCTTCTCGGGCCTGGCCTACGAGCCGGGCGACGTGCTGCCCGTCACGCACCTCGAGGGCATCGGCGCCGAGGGCTGGACGGACCATGACGTCCGCGTGGTCCGCCATGAGGTCGACCTGGACGCCGGCCAAGTCCGCCTGGACTGCTACGACCTCGAGAGCCTCTGGGATCTGACCGGTCTCTGGGCGCCGGAGGACTGCCCGGATCGCGACAGCGCCACGGAGGAACAGAAGCACCTGTATCTCTTCTGGGCGCCCGAGGCGCCGGACAACTTCTACTCGGACGGCCCCGCCGTCAAGAGCTGGTCGTAAGCCATGAGCTACACGCCGCTGACCGCCGCCGATCTCCAGCCGAACAAGCCCGCGCGGGCGAGCCAGATCCTCCTTGTCCACACCAACGCCGAGAACCACGAGGCGCGGCTGCTCGGCCTGGCGGCCCTGTCCGTCATCCCGCTCGGTGGCGATCCGGGCGCGGCGTACGAGCAGGTTGCGTACGCGTCGATCAGCTTCCCCGTCTACGCCACGGTGGACGGGACCGCGCTGGGCGACCTGACGTTCCGCCTGCGCTTCATGGGCCGCGTCACGGCGGGCGACACCTGTTACGTGCGGCTCTACAACCGCACCGCGGCGCTCGAGGTCGCGGCGTCGGAGATCACGTTCGACAACACCGACTTGGCGCTGGTTGAGTCCGGCGCGTTCTCGCTCGTCGAGAGCGAGGCGGAGTACGAGATCCAGGTGAAGGCGACCACGGGCGGCGCGGCGTCGCCCTTCAACGCGTACGGCTTCGTGCTGGCGCTGGCCTAAGGGAGACCTGACGATGAGAAACCGACTGATGCGATACACGGCCGTCGTGGCCGCAGTGACCGCGCTCGGGATCGCCACACCGCTTTTGGCGCAGACCACGCAGTTTGCGTCCTGCCTCCAGCCGAACGCCACGCTCGGCACCGCGGGGGGGCGCGTCTGCTCTGGTGCGGGCGACCCGGAAGGCGCGCTCGTGGGCTGGGTGGGCGACGTCTACCTCCGTCGCGACGGCGGCGCCGGCGAGACGGTCTACGTCAAGGAGTCTGGCGCCGGCACGAACACGGGCTGGCAGGTCGTGCCGGGTGGGCTGTCGATTCCCGTCCCTGCCACGCAGGGCGGGACCGGGCAGACGAGCTACACGGTCGGCGAGGTGCTCTACGCCGACACCACGACGAGCCTCGCCAAGCGGGCGCTCCTCGTGCCAGGCACGGGCAACGCCGCCCTCGCGTGGGCTTCCGCCACGACGGTGGATCTCGTCGAGCGGGACACGGGCGCCGACCCCAGCGCGGACACGCCCGTGGTGCTCACCGTGGGCGGCCAGGAGCGGATCGTCACGGCTGCGCAGGCCGTGGTGCTCCCCACCGACCTCGACACCGGCGCGGAAGCGGCCGGCACGACGTACTACGTGTGGGCGACGCGTGATGGGTTGGACACCGGGATCGACCTGAAGTTCTCCGCCTCGAAGACCGCCCCCACTGGGTTGACCACGAAGCTCCTCCTGGGCGCGGTCCACAACAGCCCGAGTAGTGACCTGATCGCGAACTCGGCCTGGTCGCTGAGCCGGGGTGAGCGTGACAGGGACGGCATGGTCAAGGTCGGCGACCAGTGGGTGGACATCTACGAGGCGTCGGTCTGGACGACGATCACGGGCGGCACGCAAAAGGGCGCGTCGAGCGACGATTACGGCTGCGCCGACACCGGCAACGATTGTAGCGGCCTCTACGCCCGCAGCGTGTACAACGTGACGCCGTCGCGGTACCTCTCCTGGTTCCAGGCCGCGCGGTTCTGCGCGGCGAGCGGGAAGCACCTGATCTTGGACGCGGAGTGGCAGACCCAGGCCCTGGGCACGCCGGAGGTGGCGAACAAAGCCGTCACGTCCATCACGCGCGTCCTCCAGGTGGCGCATCTCACCACCACCGCGCCACACGGCTGGGTGACGGGGCAACAGGTCATCGTCGGTGGCGGAGACCAATCCGAATATCGAGGCGCCTATACCATCACCGTCATCGACGACGACGAGTTCGAATATACGATTGTCGGGACGCCGGCGACGCCGGGGACGGGCACGTTCACGCTCCAGGAGCGGGATGATTGCATCGTCGGCGCGAGCACGCCCTTCGGGACGGGCACCGCGACGAGCTGTCAGAGTTGGGCGGGGACCTACGACAGCGTCGGGAATCTCTGGGAGTGGACGGGGAACTGGTGGGCGGGCACCCGCGCCAGCGCGTCGCCCGCCGCCGAGACACCCGGGACGACCACCACGTGGGGGCCGGGGCTCATCGACACGCTCTGGAACATCCGCGGCGCGGCGTACGCCGACGGCAACGGATCGGGCTACAAGGACAACATGCCGGCCGCGGTTTTCCGGGGCGGCAACTGGTTCACCGGCGCGACCGCCGGGGTCTTCTCGCTGAACCTGAGCTCCTCGCCATGGAACGTGGACAGCGTCATCGGATTCCGGTGCGCCGGGCGGTGAAGAACCGCTGACCCTCTGTGTGTCTGAACCTCTTGGGGTGCGTGATGGGCGTACGACATAAGCGACGAGACGAAAGGATACGGAAATGATTCTCACCCTCACCCTCACGGACGAAGAGAGTCGGCTGCTCACTTACGCGACGAAGGCGAGCGGCGCCAGCGTCGAGAGCATCGCCCTCACACTCATCCGGTCCGGCTTGGACGGCTACAAGGCCCCCATGCTCCAAGCCGAGGCCGAGGACGCGCTGGCGCTCAAGGTGAAGTTCGACGCCGCGGCCGCCACCGACACCAAGGCGACAATCGTGTCGCGGCTGGCTACGAAATAGCCGGGGGGGGGGCGGGGGGTGGTCATGCTCATGTTGACATTGTTCCGCGATTCGCCGCGCCGCACGCGCTGGGTGGAAGGGACGTTCGTCGTGATGCTCCTGCTCCGGTTGCTGGTGGAGTGGGTGCGCTGATGCCGGAGTGGACGAGCATCGCCAGCGTGGCGCTGAACGTCGCGGTCATCGTGGCGGGCGTCGCCTACGGCGCGGGCATCTGGCGCGAGCGCGTCGAAGCGAAGGACATCAAGCGACGCCTCGCCGACGTCGTGAAGTGGCTAGGGACGCACGACAGGGCCGACGAGAAACGCCAGGCGGAGATCGAGGACCGCTTCGACGAAGCCAGCGGGCGCATGAGCACCCTCGCGAGTAAGGTCCAGGCGATGCCCGATCAAATCGAAGAGCGCGTGGCCCGGCGGTACTACGAGGCGGGTGTGGCGCGGGCGGAGATCGCGGCGCTCGATCGACGCCTCAGGATGGTCGAGGACCGCCTGACGATGCACAACGGGAAGGCGATCCATGACCGCTGACGCGGAGGCGGACTCGTGACGACGACACCGAACGGAGCACGGTCGCGTGGCGTGTGGACAATCGAGGCGTACGTCGCGCACAACGAGGCGCTCCGCACGGCCGAGGAGAAGTTCCAGGCCGAGCGCGACCGACGGTACGCTGAGGTCCAGATCGAGCGGGAGAAGGCGCTGCGGATCAAGGAGCGCGGGGACACGGCCGCGCTCCTCCTCGCCCGAGAGATCCAGACCTACAAGGACATGAAGGCCAACGAGCTGCGCGAGCAAATCTCCAGCGAGCGCGGCCTCTACGCGACGAAGCCCGACCTCGTCACGCTGTCCGACAAGTTCGCAGCGGCCGTGAAGCCGTTGGACGACTACGTCTCGGTCGCACGGGGTCGCGGCTTCGGCGCGCAGGACAATCGCACGCTCATTGCGTGGGCCATTACCGTCATCGCGTCCCTGCTGGCGATTGGCTCGTTCGTGCTCAACCGCGCCGATGAGGCGGTGCCCCCGCAGCAGCCGATGTACATCTACACACCGGCGTTGCCGGGGACGCTCCTGCCGCAGCCGTCACCGCCACAACCTCAACAGCCGGTGAAATGATGACGACGATGACCGGACCATCCGCGCACCTGTCCTGGCGAGAACTCGCCTGCCACGACCCGGCGCGCACCCCGTACCCGCCGGACTGGCGGTTGTCCCGCGCCGTGGAGCTGGCCGAGATGTTCGAGGCGTTCCGGCACTGGTGCGGCGACCAGCCGCTCATCGTCCTGAGCGGCTACCGGACGCCAGGCTGGAACGCGCACGTGGGCGGCGCCCGGCGCAGCCAGCACGTGCAGGGCCGGGCGCTTGATCTGATGCGACCGCGCTGGACCGCGGCGCGGCTGCACCGCGAGGCGCGCGCGTTCGCGGAGGCGCGCCCCGAGCTCGTCGGCGGGCTCGGCTACTACCCGACCTTCGTCCACTTCGACACGCGCCCGACGGACCGTCTCATCGTGTGGGGCGGCGGCCGACCCACCGCCGACAGGGAGACATTATGAGTTGGATCTTCGGTCAGCACGCGCCGCACCGCCCGCCAGCGCCGCCGCCGCCCGACCCCGCCGTGGTCGCGGCGCGGACGGCGACCATCACCGCCATCTACCAGGAGGAGTTAGGCCGCCCGCCCGACCCCGTCGGGTTGGCCGAGTACCTGCTCGACTGCGAGACCGGCGCGACGGCTGAGTCCATCCGGGCCAACGTGCGGACGAGCGACGAGTACGAGGAGCATTGGCTGGACCGCATCCGCGCGCTGTATCGCGAGGTACTACACCGACCACCCACGACCGACGAGTTGATCGAGGCGCTCGTGCGGTTCGACGGGCAACCGATCGCCGTCCTGTCCCCGACCACCTTCGCCGCCCTCGAGGCGGACGTGCGGGCGCTGGCGCCAACCCTGGATCGACTCGCGATCCAGGACACCGCGTTCCTCGCGGCGGGGGCGATCTGGAAGTGGCACGGCGCGTCCGACTTCCGACAGTTCCGGCACTATCTCGACGGGCTGGATTTCTCTCCACTGTGGGCCTGGGCTCGCGGCCTCGGCGTCAACATCTTTCGCGTGTTCACGATGCTCGACTGGGCCGACCTCTTTCCCGAGCAGTACACTGACGAGCAGCTGCGCGCCTACGCCGTCGAGGTCGGCGCGCAGGGCTTTAGATTGGAGCTGGTCGGGCTGGCCGATTGCGCGATCCTCAAATGGTCGCTCGCCGATCAGCAGCGACACATCGCCCGCGTGGCCGACGTCGTGGGCGATCTCCCGCATGTCATGCTTGAGCTCGCCAACGAGCCGTCACACCCGACGAACCGGGTGGACCCGCTCCGGTTCACGAAGCCGACGAAAGGGCTGTGGTCGCGCGGCTCCTCGCACGGCGACCAACTCGCCATCATGCCGCCGTGGGACTACGGCACCGACCACCCACCGCGCGATGGGGAATGGCCGAGAAAGGCGAAGAACCTCCTCGAATGGAGCGACATGGCGGGCGTGCCGTATGTCGGTGACGAGCCGAACAAGATCGTCGGGGCGCGCCTCACGCGCGAGGACTGCGCCGACTTCAGCGCCGTTGCGGAGTTGTTCGCGGCCGGCTCGACCATCCACACGCAGGCGCTCGGCATCGAGGGGCAGATCCCGACCGGGGACGAGCAAGCCCGCTGCGAGGCGTGGGCGGAGTCGTGGCGCATCGTGCCGCCCGAGGCGCAGCTCGGCACCTACACCCGAGGGGGCTTCGGCAACTGCCCGCTCATCCATTCCGACGCCACCGCGCTCCGCACGTTCGCCATGATCCACCAGGGCGGGCGGGAGGCGACGGCCGTGGTGGTGCGTCCGACGGCCGCCTACCACGCGGTCGCCGCGCCGGGTTGGCGGATCGTGACTCAGGTGGGTCACGTCGTCCGATTGACCCGAGGTTGAAAAAGAGAGGGACTCATGAACGCCGAAGCGATCATCCTGATTGGCGGTGCGGTGGCGGGTCTGCTGCAAGTATTGAAAACGTCCGCGTTCGTCAAGCGGCACGCGCTCCTATGGGTCTTCGCCATCTCGCTCCTCGCCACCCTCTTGTGGGGCTGGTCGGAGGGGACACTGATGCGGGAGACGGCCTTTCAGTTCTTCGCCGGGTGGGTCGCGGTGACGACGACGGCCGCCGGCGTGTTTGGACTCATCCGCGCCACGCCGGACGCCGTGGCGGCATTCACGAAGTGAGGCACTCATGAACGTCAGACGCTCCGCGCTCGTGCTCGTCGTCGTCTTCCTGGCCGGCTGCGCGGCCTCCCTCTCCCAGTACCACCACGCCACGGTCGGCGCCGTGGGCCTCCACGATGCCCTGGCCGTCGTGCAGGACACCGCCGACGTGCTGCACGACGCCGGGCAGATGACCGACGCCCAGTACCGGACGCTCAACGTCAAGCTCGTGCCCCTGCTCGAGCTCGGCGACGAGATCACGGTCACGATCCGGCAGTGGCCGGTCGGGGCGTCGATGCCCGCTATGCTGCCCGTCTTGATCGCGCAGGTGGACCCGTTGGTCCAGGCGCTCCTGGACGTGCTCCCCGACGGCGTCGCGCAATCGACCCTGCTGCGAAAAGTCCTGGCCGTCCAGGTGCTCATCACCCAACTGCTACTCGCCTGAGGTGCTCCGATGAAGGTGAACGCGAACGACGTCGTGGTCTGGATCGGGGTCGGCGAGAAGTTGTTTCGGGTCGGCGCCGGGGTCTACGACTCGGTGATGTCGGCGCTCCGGTCGGCGGGGGTCGAGGCCGACCAGCGGCAACTGGACGAGATCCACGCGGACTATCAGGCGCGGATCGCCCGGGCGAAGGCGGCGGCGGACGGCCAGTGACGGCGGGCCCCTCGAACGACAGAGAGCCGCTCGCCAAGCCGACGTGTCCAGCCTGCTCGTTCGGCCAGCTCCGGCCGGCGAAGGGCAAGCCTGGCGTCTGGGTGTGCAGCGTGTGTGGGAAGGAATTTCGCCCGCCGCGGTAGGGAAGTCGGGCGGGGGAGGGTTCCGGCCTCCCCGACCCGGCGGTCCTTGTCTCAGGCCCGCGTGCGCGCGGCCCTATATTGACACGGGTCGTATCAAGGTTGCAAGGCCGGGCGGCTGACCGCCTCCAAGCTGGGAACGTCGGCTGCCCCGCCGGCGAGTGGAGGTGGATCGGCCCCCGGCCTCCGAGGCTGGCCCAATCCGCTGGCCCAATCGCCAGCGGAGCCCACTGGATTCTACTGGAGAAACGTGGCGTGTTGAGGAATGGCGGCGGCGGCAGAAACCACGGGAAACGGCCTGTAAGTGCTTGGCGCGCCCGGCAGGACTCGAACCTGCGACCCCCGGCTTAGAAGGCCGACGGTGTGTCTCGAAGTGATTGCTCTCTCAGCCTTTCTTAGGCTGGCCCAATCGCCGGCCCAGCCAGTCCACTACTTTCGGGAGCCTCAGCGTGGTCGTGAGCTGTAGGAAGAACGCCCGTCCGGCGCGCGCGAGGTTGGCGTTGGCGGCCTCGAAGGAGTCGGGGTGCGGCTCAAGCCCAAGTTGCCAGCGCTTGAGACGATCGGGCCGCTCACGATTGTCGGTCATCGCTTCACCGACCGTTGCTGCGCATGAGCGCATCCACGGGATACATGCCGGTCTGGCGCGCTGCCCAATATGCCGCGCGCCGCGCTCGTGGCAATCGCCGAACCGCGGCGGCGACCCAGCGGCGCCCGGCTTGGCTCATGGCCGTGACGGCGGCGGCCGCGTCCGCGGCTCGCATTCCGTACACCTCAAGGTGCGCCGCCAGGGCGATTAGGTGAGGATTCATTGTTCTCTGGCCTTTCGCGTGATCGGGAACCCGTGCTCGACGTAGAACCGGACGAGCGCCATCAGGAGCCCGCGGAAGGTGCGCCCCTCAGCCGCCGCGCCTCGCCCATCGCGCCCGGGCAGCGTGACTGGCGTTCGCGCGCCTCGCCTCGGCCGTCATCGCCGCGCCACGCGCGCGCCCGCCGCGCGCCCGCGCGGCCTGATGATCGAGGGCGATGGTGAGGAGCTGCGCGCCCGCGGCGGACACGGCGAGTCCAGTGGACCGTGCGTAGCGCCGGACACGCGTCATCAGGCGCGGTGAGATGTCGATCAATCGGAGTGTCGGCATGGTGTGACGTGCCGGGGCCTACGTCCCCAGGCTGGCCGGTGCCACCGGCACGCTCGCCGCGCCCAGAGGCGGGCGGGATGGCGAGACCGGCGCTCAGTCCTGCGGCTCCCAGTCGCCGCTCGGCACGTGCCCATTCCATGGCTCGTACGGCTCGTCGTCGGCCGCGTCGTACGCCAGGACCTCGTAGCTCTCCGTCATATCGCTCTGGTCAGTCGTCCGGCGGAGGTACTGGTCATGCTCAGGATCGCTCGCGTACGCGATCTCGACGATCTGCCCCTGGTCCTGCGGCATCACCTGCCAGGTGAGGTTTGTGCGGCTGGCGATGTTCGTGCGGCTCATGGTGTCCTCCTACGGGGTGGCTCCCGCTCTGTGTCTATCTATATAATACGCGCTAGCACGCATGCTGTCAAGGGGAATCCGGCGGGGGGGGGCGATTTTTGAACAAACAGCGAAACCGCCCTGTGTTGGGCCTGTTTCTACTCAGTCTCTGCCGCGCGGCGCCACGCCGCGAGCTGCCGGAGCGCCTCGCGCCGCACGGGCACGAGCGCGGCCCCGGCGTAGCGCCGCGTCGTCTGGGCGTGCTGGTGGCCGGCGAGCTCCTGGGTGACCGCCAGGTTCTTCGTCGCCATCAGGACGTCGGTGACGAAGGAATGCCGGAGGTCGTAGGGACGCACGGCCGGCAGCGTCACGCCCTGGGCCCGGAGACGCCTGAGCGCGCGGCGCCAGGACTGATTAACGGCGCTGTTCGCGTACGGGCCGAACGCCTTCGCCGTCCGGAACGCCTCGAGGGCGGTCACCGCCTCCGGGTAGATCGGGACGAGCTCGCCGGCCACGCCCCGCCCCTTGCGCCGCCCCGGACGGCGCAGGAGCCCCTCCTTGAGCCAGCCGAGATCGTCGGGCGTGAGCTGCCCGATCTGCCGCGGCGTGAGCCCGGTCGTCCACATGACGCGCAGCCGCAGTTTCGTGAGGGACACCCCCGGCCGCCGCTTCCCTTTCGAGGCGGTGCCGCGATCGGGCATGGCCGCCAGAATGGCCGCGACGAGCGCCTGGGGCAGCGCCCGGGGCACGTCGCCGGGCTCCTGGGCCTCTGGGACCTCCGCCACGGGGTTGGGGGCCCGCCGGCCGTCCAGGACGGTGTAGAGATTCCGGAGCGCGCGCAGGCGATGGTTGACCGAGCTCGCCGCGTAGGGCGGCGCTTCGCGCGTGACGGGCCGCCCGTCGGGTCCCGGCCGCGTGACCCGCCGCGGCGTGGTGAGCCAGGCGTCGCGCGCCGCGCGGATCTCGGCCGCCGTGATCGTGTCCCGCCGGCGCCGGCCGAAGATCGCAATCCACTCCTCGACGTGCTGGCGGCGCTCCGACCAGGTCGCCAGCGCCTTCACGGCCGTGAGGTAGCGGCGCGCGTCGGCCTCAAACGTCCCCGTCGGTGCGCGGCCGTTCGTCTCCCCCTGGCGGACCCGTAGCCGCGCGCGCGCGTCCTCGCGCCACGCCTGCATCGTCCGCGGGTCGGTACCGAGCGGGAAGTGGCGCAGCTCGCGCCGGCCCCCGCGGTAGACCCGGGCCTGCCACCCCGCGCCGTGCCGGCGGATGCCCGTCCAGTCCCGTGCTGACGTGGCCACGTCCGCGTCCCCTATCGCGGTCGAATGACGTCCTCGGCGACCCAACCCGTGCAGTCGCCCGCGGTGATCCGGAGGAACCGGCGCCCCTCCGCCATCTGGACGTCCCGCACGCGCACCGTGGAACCGCTTGCGAGCGTGCATCGCACCGTCGGCTCCCCTGCGTACGCCGCAATAGGGATCCGACTGGAGCCCTCGAGTCGCGCGTTGCCCGGAACCGTGAGCGTCCCGTGGGCGGTCTCGACGACCTGTTCCTGGATGGCCGAGAGCGCCCGCTGGGTCGCGGCTGTGGCCGCGGTCCGCTCGCGCGCATCCTTCCGCCACGCCGGGATCATGATGGCCAGGAAGAAGACGCCCAGAACGGCCAGCCCGATGAGCCCGCGCTTCCATTGCCGGCGCTGCACGAGCCTAGCGTGTGCGAGTTCCTCGGCGGTCAGTGAGCGAACTGGCGCGAGGCTCACGGCCGCGGCGACCGACGCGGCATGGAGCACGCAAGCCAGGTGGAGAACAAGACCCGGGAGGATGAAGAGCAGATAACCAAGCACGACGGCGACGAGCCAGACGAATCCCGCGCCGACATAGCCCTTGTACATCTGGCCGGCGCCGGGGATGATCAAGCTCAGCACGGCGGCGACGCCTGAGCTTGGCGCGGCGGCTGGAGCGACGAGCGATGACGCACCCGTCCGCAGGTCGCGGTGACAGAAGCGGCAGACCATCGCGGCGTCCTGGATTTCCTCCGCGCAGTACGGACACTTCTTCATGATGTAGCTCACTGGCTGAAACGTTCGTCGTTCCCGACGAATTGCGGGCAGTCGCGCGGGTAACAGCGCCGCCGCCGGCCACACGTGCATACGCGCCAGAACGGGACGAACTCCGCGAGACGCAACACGCGCGCTCCCAGCTTCATTTGTAGCGAGGAAGACGATGCTCCTTCTCGCCGACGCGCGCTAGGCTGGCCATAGCTGGCGCGGTCGGCGACCCTAAAGCGGCACAGCGCGCGACCGCCCTTTTTCCACCGGTGTGTGTTTTCGTCTTCTGGCGGTCAGCACTCTCGACGCTCGAACGGCGGCGCCGTCTTCGAGTAAGAGTGAAAACGCGTGGTGGTTAAGACGATCACTAGGCGATTCATAGCCGACGCGCCCAGGCGTTTCCGCGAGCGCGCTGGGGATCGCTGCGAGATACCACAGTCCGACGTTTTCTCCCTGTTCAAGGCGACGCACCTGGTCGAGCGAAACCCCGGCCTTTGCGGCCAGCTCCGTCTGCTGTAGCCCAGTGATCCTCCGGAGACGGCGAACCCAATCGCTGAACTGCGCCGCAGCGAAGCTCTCCACTAACGCATTCTCAGCATCACCCCACCTAACGTCAAGCCTGTAACGCATTGATTCGCCGGAGGTTAACGGCTATTTCACGCGCAGAACGGATTTAGCCTTGACAGAACGGAAATACCCGCTATATTAGGGCCGTGACGTTGAAGCAAGCGCGCGATCTCGCCGGGTTCACCCGTAACCGGCTCGCCGAACTCGCAGGCACCACGACCACAACGATCTACGACCTCGAGACCGGCCGGAACAAGCGTCCCGCTTACGAAACAGTCGTGCGGCTCGTGCGCGCCTTCCAGGACGCGGGCCTCAAGGGCATTACCGCTGAGCAGCTCTTCCCCGTCGACGAGGACCCCGCGTCCACTCCGGGAGTGACGTCGTGAAGGTCACGCGCGGCCTCATGGCGATCGAATCGAGCGCCCACGGGCTCCTCACGGGGCCGCCCGACGGGGATCCGTTCCGTGAAGCCCCTGAGCGCACGCGTGCGGCGCGCCGGCGTGCGGAGGCGCTTGGCCATGCGCTGACGAAGTTCCGCGCCAAGGATCGCGGCGCCCGGCACGTCGCGATGTGCCGCCGCTGCGCCGCCCTGGTGATCGTTAATCTCGGAGACGACGGCGGCACGTACGGTACCGCCGTTTGCGATCGTTGTGGGGAGGCGTCGTGACGCCGCGCGTCGGTCAGGTGATCCGGCTCGAGGACGCGCGCGGCTGCTGGCGGCTGCACACGGTGTCGAAGGACGACAAGCGGTTCGCCGATGCGATCGAACTCGCGGGGCAGTGCTGGTCCGGCCTGCGATTTCACCGCCGGCCCTTCCATGCGCCCGCGACGGACGCGACCGGCCGCCCGGTCTTCCGGCAGATCTTCCGCGCCGCCGCGCCCGCGATCGGGGGCGAGGGCGCGCCGTTCTCCCCGCTCTTTCTGCCCGCGGGCTGGCACGCCCCGGCGCCGGCGAGGGTCGCATGACCACCGCGCGCGACGTCCTCGCCGGCATCGACGAGTGCACCCAGACCGTGGCCGCGCTCCGCGCCTTCGTCGAGCGGGGCGAGGCGGACGGCACGCTCGAGCAGGCGCTCGGCGCCACGCTCATCCGCCGGATCGTGGCCGGCGAGCTCGAGACGATCCAACTCGGCAGGTTCGACACGGGCACGGTGCCCCGCGCGGTGCTCGAGTGGTTCAGGGACAGCGCCGGCCTGCCCGACGGCGTGTTCGCCGTCTTCCGCGTCACCCTTCCCCGGAGGACCTCATGACGACGCTCTGCGCCTGGTGTCGTGACGATCGCGCCGCCCGCGGCCTCCCGCCCGTGGTGATTCGCCAGGACGACCAGCCGCCGCTCGACCAGGTCTCGCATGGAATGTGCGGGTTGTGCGCCGCCGCGGCGCTCGGCGTACCGCCAGCGCTCCTCGAGGTGCGCGAGGCCGACGATGACGCCGGCGCGCGATCGCGCCCGCCCGCCGAAGGACCACGCTCGGTCACCGATTGTTGGCCGACTGAGTGATGAATTAGCCGAGCGGTGTCCCGATGCTGCCGAGTGAGCGCGCGCGCGCGAACGACCGCCACCGGATCCGGCCCGTGACGGTGAAGGTCCTCAAGTGCGAGGACTGCCACCACGAGCACGACTTCGCCCCGCGGGTCCGCCGGTGCCCGAGCTGCGGGAGCCTGCGGCTCCGCGTGATCTACGTCCGGGACTGAGAGGAGGCCGACCATGCAGATCACTGACATCAAGGCCCGCCAGCGCGCCCAGCTCGACGCCCTCGTCGCCGAGCGGCGCGCCGTCTTTGGAGACTCGGCCGTGCCGTCCCGCCCGCGGCGCCGGCGAACCCCGCCGCCCCCCGCCCCGCCGACATCGTGGTCCCGCGCGACCCTCCCGGTCCGGCCCGGGCCCGACGAGGACGACACGTTCGGCGCCTTCGCCTGGTTCCTGGTCCAGCTCACCGGGCTCCTCCTCGCGGGCCTCGCGCTCCTGGGCGCGCTCGGCTGGCGACTCGGGTGGTGGCTGTCGTGACGGCCCACGCCTGGGCGCTGGCGACCCTCCTCGGGGGCGTGATCGGCTGGGCACTCTGGTCCGCCTGGCGCGCCCACCGGCCGCTCTCAGTTACGAGCGCGTGGCTCGACCAGCAGGCGGCCGAGGAGGGCAAGGGGGGCTGGGCGGACGGCCCGCGCTGGTGGCTGCCCGCCGAGCGGAAGCAGCAACAGCGACGTGAGCGGGTCGCGCGGATCGCGGAGAGCCGCCGCACCCTGCACGCCGTGACGCGGAAGGACGGGACGGGGTGACGCAGCGGAGCTGGACGCACCTGAGCCGATCGCGGATGGCGGAGATCCTGGAGCAGAACGCGCAGGCCTTCGACCGGCACACCGACCAGCTCCAGATGATGCAGCGGGACCACAAGACGCGGATGGCCAAGCTCGCCGCGCACGACGCGCGGCTCGACGCGCACGCGGAGATCCTCTTGCGCGGGTTCTGGGGCCGGCTCATGTGGATCGTGTTCGGGTGGTAAGGGAGAACAAGTCAACCAGGTCTGAGGGAGGCCGAGACCGATGCCGCACAGCGCCCTGATCCGCACCTTCACCGGCCGCACCCTCGACCTGCTCGCCCCTGAACCTGAGGCGATCGCGATCGAGGACATCGCCCACGGCCTGGCGCACACGTGCCGGTTCTCCGGCCAGTGCGCGCGGTTCTACTCCGTGGCCGAGCACGCGGTCCGGGTGAGCCAGATGGTGCCGGCCGAGCACGCCCTGATTGGGCTCCTCCACGACGCGAGCGAGGCGTACCTCTCCGACCTGGTTAGCCCCCTGAAGGTGCTCCGCGACCTCTCCGGGTACCGCGCGATCGAAGCGGCCCTCATGGACGTGATCCTCCGGCGCTTCTGCCCCGGCTGGCCGGCCCAGGCGGGGCCGCGGGACCCCGGGGCGCCGCCCGGTCTTCCTGAGAGTGTCGAGCGCGCCGACCATGAGCTCGTCGAACTCGAGATGGCCGTGCTCTTCGACGGCCTCGACATTGTCAATCTGGACTACCACGCACCCGTGGTGGCGGAACGCCTCTTTCTATTTCGGTTCAAGTACTTGTCGCTCCGTATGCGCGCCACGCCGGCGCCGGCGAACCAGGGCGAGACGTTCGGCGCCATCGTCTACCTCGAGCGTATCCAGCGCGAGCTGACCCAGCTACGCAACGCCCTCGGACTCCCGCCGGCCGGTGACCACGGCTGCGGTGCGTGAGGAGGACAAACCCCCATGACGGTTCACGAACAGCTCGTCACCATCCTCGTCGACACACTCGGCGCCGACGTCGAGCAGGTCGTCGCCGGTGCCTCCCTCACGCACGACCTGGGTGCGGACTCCCTGGACCTGATCCAGGTCGCGATGGCGCTCGAGGAGGCGCTCGGGATCGAGATCAGCGACGACGACATCGACGAGCTCGCTAAGGGCACGGTCGGCCAGGCGCTGGCCTTCCTCGAGGCGCGGCTGGAGGACGTCCGGCCTGAGCAGGAGGCCCGCCGTGGATGATCCGCGCACCGTGAAATCGCGCGAGCGGCTCGTGTCCCACATGCAGGACCTGGAAACGCTCCAGCATCTCAAGGCGCTGGCAGCGGAACGCCTCAAGGAGGGCTTCGACCGCGCCGCGCCGAGGCGGACAGATCGCCCGGAGGACACGACGTGAGGGGATCCATGACCAGCTCCTCGGGCCGGGACACGCACAAGGCCCGACGCGCCGCGAAGAGTCCCGGGTAGTCCGGCGCCCCGACTGCTGAGGTGTGATGGCGGCACGAGAACGCCTGGAGCCAGTAGAGCAGAGAACGGCGTGACTTCGCCGGGGGGAGAGAACCCGGCAACTGAAACCGTAGGGCCCAACGATCCAATGGAACACCTCGCCCTGCCCTTCGACGCCCCGCTCGCGGCTGATCGCCCGCGCCGCCGGCCCTACCGCCGCGCCACGCTGGCCGCAGCCGTGGGCGCGCCCTGGCAGGGCACGACGCCCCAGAGCGCGCACGCGAGCCTCGAGGGTGCCCGGGCGGTCCAGCGCGACCAGGCGATCGATCAGGCCTCGCGCTACTGGCGGCTCCTGCGCGATCGCGGCGCGCGTGGGGCGACCGACTGGGAGGCACACGAGGCGCTCGGCATCCAGCGCAGCTCAATCAACGCCCGGCGGGCGCAACTTACGAGGAGCGGCGCCGCGATCGTGCCGGCAGGATTTCGGCCAGGGCCGACGGGCATTAAAAACGTCGTTTGGCAACTCCGAGAAGCCATCGCGCGCGGGGAGGGGTGACAACATGGCGATCTGCAAATGCGGACATCTGATCGACCAGTCGAAGTGTCTACACTGCCTCATCGAGGAGTACCGGCAGGCGAACCCACAAGGGCCAACGCTGACGCAGGTGTGGCCGGTGGCTGACGAGCAAGACGTGACGCCGGCCTGCTGCCACGACATCGAGTTCATCGACGCCTGGCAGGTGCGCTGTCGGATCTGCGAGCGGACGTGGGCGCAGGCGCGGCCGGTGGCAGACCGAGACGTGGACGCGGCGGTGGCGCGTGTCGAGGACTGGGAGGCCATGTACGTGCTGGACTCTATCGACGTGCAGGCGGCCCGGACGCTGGTGGCCGCGCTGGCCGAGGCGCAGGACCGCGCTGACAATGAGGGTGTGCATAACGCCTGTCTACGCAACGAGCTGGCCGAGGCGCAGCAGCAGATCGCCGACCTGACCGCCTGGTTCTTTATCCCGCGAGGAGGCGTGGACTGAGAGCCTGCGGATCGTGCGCGGGGAGCATACGAGGAAACTAGAGCAGGCACAGCAGGAGATCGAGCGGCTACGCGAGCGGGACGCGCAGGTGTGCCTGGAGCGAGCAGCCGTGCTTCGCGAGGGACTATCTGCTTGTAAGGGCATGACGTTCCTACAACGGATCGCGTTTGAGAAGGCGGCTGAAGCCGAAGCCTGCGCCGAGGCCATCAGGCGGGAGGGGTGACGACATGGCTGACGAGCGAGACGTGGCGGCGGCGGTGCGTTCAGTGCAAGCCTTCGCTGCGACTGATGCGCGCGCATCCGTATCAGAGCGGGCAGCCATGATGGTGATGTGTACGCGGGTTGCTCGACTGACTGAACAGGTGGGCGCACACGAACGACAGGTGGACTGGTTTCGCGACTGGCTCTGGGCAAATCACGGTTGTCCAGTGGCCATGCTCTACGGAGACGACGGCGAGCGCCAGTGTCACAACTCAGCGCACGGCCCTGTAGATTTCAGGCAGTGGCCGTTGTTGGATTTACTTGAGTTGCTGGTTCCGCGATCTTCGCTGGCGCAGGCCCAGCAGGAGAACACCAAGCTGAAGAAGCGGGTCGAGCTACACATGGAGCAGATCAAGCGGTTCCCGTTCTGCTCGGGCCACTTCGACAAGGTACTCGGCCAATCCTGCCGCGAGTGCGAGCGCGAGCGGGCCGACGCCCTCGCCCGCACGCTGGCGCAGGCGCTGCGTTATTACGGCCAGCACGCCGACGACTGTGACGGGGAAGGCACACGCTGTACTTGTGGGCTTGATGCGATCGAGGCCGACCCCGCCGTCCAGGCGCTGCTGTGAGATACCGCTGATGTGGGTCAAGGTCGACGACAAGATGCCGGAACATCCGAAGGTGATCGCCGCGGGCGCGCGCCTCGGCCGGTACGGGTGCGGGCGCGTGCTGGCGATCTGGCACGTCTGCGCCGCGTGGACGAACCGCAACGAGACCGACGGCGTCGTTCCTTTAGCCGTCCTCCGCGAGTTCCGTCTCTACGACCGCGCGCCGCTCCAGGTCGCCGCCGCGATGGCCGAGCCGGTCGTCATCGCCGGCGAGACCCGCTCGGGGCTCCTCGAGCGCCTCGAGGACGGCTCGGGCTACCGCCTCCATGATCACGGTGAGTACCAACCCACCCGCGCGCAGCAACAGGCGAAGCGCGACGAGACCCGCCTCCGGGTGCAGGATTGGCGCGCGCGCCAGGCGGCCGACCAGGCCGGCGGCTGTAACGCCGAATGTAACGCTGTTACAAGCGTGGGTGTAACGCTGTTAGTAACGCCGCCCCCGATCCCGGACCCGATCCCGATCCCGAAACCCCAAGAGCGAGAGAGCGCGCGCGCGCGGGATGTCGTGTTCCGAGGGGCACGACTCCGGGTGACCGCGGGGCAGCACGCCTACCTCGCGGCGCTGGCCAACGAGGTCGACGTCGACTGGCCAGCCCTCTACGCCCGGGTGGACGCCGAGCTCGTCGCCCATGGGGAGCCGTTCCGCCTACTCGACACCTGCGAGGCCGCGCTCGCCACCGCGCTCGGGATCCGGAAGCCCGCGACCCCCACCGAGGCGGACTACCACGAGGCCACGCGGATCTACCGGCAGGTGTCGATGGGGTGTCGCCACGACCCGAGCTGCCCGGACCGCGAGACCTGTATCGCCACGACGGCCCGGCGCGTGATGCTGCACCGGATCGCCCCCCACCAGGCGGTGCGCGCATGAGGGCCTGGACGACGGTCGTCGTCGACGCGCACTGCGGCTACGCGGACTGCCTCATCCCGGCGTCCACGCCGGCGCTTGTCGTCGAGGCGCCCGGGCTCCGCCGACGGCTGCGCTGTCCCGATCACGCCGGCGAGCCGGTCGGCGCCTCGGGCTGGCTCGAGGTGGCCGAGCCCAACGCCCAGCGCCTCGAGCTCCGTCCCTTTGTGCCGCTCCGACACGTCACGGCGCCGCTGCCGTTCGACCACAAGGCCGCCGCGGCCGGGGAGGACTGATCGTCATGCTCGTGAAGCCCCTAAGCGAAGCGCCGGAGCCCGTGATGCAGGCCCTCGAGCGGGCCCGCGCGGCGCTCCAGCAGGCCGTCACCGCGGTGGACGCGGCCGTCGCCGGCCTCTACGCCCTGTCGGGACGGACCGCGCGCGAGGGGCGGTTGACGCAACGCGAGATCGGGAAGGTGCGCCGGGATGCCATCCTCACCCAGCTCGAGACGCGTGGCCCCACGCGGGCGCTCGACCTCGCCCGTGCCTTGGGCCTCCCGCGCAACCTGGTGCTCCACCAACTCCGGACGCTGCGCGGCGCGAAGTGCGTGCGGCTGATCGGTCAGACGCAAGCGGCGCGGTGGGCGCTCGTGGCGCCGACGCGGTCGCCGACACGGGCGGCCGACGATTCGACGTTCGAGATCCGGTGGAGCGGCGCGGCCGAGCGCGCGGGGACCGCGCCCACACTGACCAAGGGGTGCGGCATGGGCTCGAGCCTGGCCGGTACGCACCAGGTGAGGCTCTGATGCCGCGCTCCCCCACCCCCGGCGGCTATCCCGGGTCGCGCCGGCGCCGGCAGCCGGAACGAGGTGAGCAGCGCGCGATCGTGCAGCTTATCGGCGTGCTCGGTGGGCGCGCCTGGGTGCTCGGCACGACGCGGCGCCGGGGATCGGCCTGCCCGACCTGCGGGACGTTCGTGCCCGAGTACGCGGGCACGATGCAGACGCCCGGCGTCGTGGACGTGATCGGGTTCCTCCCGCCGCCGCGGCGCCCAGATGGCGCGCCGGCCGAGGGTCCATGGGTGGAAGTGATGGTCGAAGCGAAGGCGCCTGGGGGGCGGCTGCGGCGGGCGACACAGCCCGGGGCGCCAGACCAGGTGCTCTTCCGCGACTGCTGTCTCCGGGCGCAGGTCGAGCATGTCGTCGGCGGCTTCGACGCCTTCCTCGCCTGGGCGATCGACCACGGCTATCTCCGCCGGGACCAGGTCGCGCATTACAGGCTGCCTCACGAGGTCTCGACGTGAGGCGGAGACGCGACGCCAGGGACGCATGGCCCAAGGAGGCCACCGATCGCTTCCGCGCCGGCAAGCGGCTCTGGAGTCGCCGCGACGACGCGCAGCTGCGGGCCCGCTACCCCCACGAGCCCACGGCCGCGGTCGCGCGCGACCTCCGACGCAGCCTCACCGCGGTGTACGCCCGGGCTCGACTGCTCGGCGTGGCGAAGACGCCGGCCTATCTCGCCAGTCCCGAAGCCTGTCGGCTGCGCCGGGGCGATCACGTCGGCCGGCGCTTCAGGTTCCCACCGGGCCATGTGCCGGCGAACAAGGGCCTCCGCCGGCCAGGCTGGAGTGCCGGCCGGATGCGCGAGACCCAGTTCAAGCCCGGCGAGCGGCACGGCGTGGCCGCGCGACGCTACATGCCCGTGGGCAGCACGCGCCTGGTTGACGGCTATCTGTATCGCAAGGTCTCGGACGTGATGGGCGTGCCCTGGACGGTGAATTGGAAGATCGAGCACCGCTTGATCTGGGAACGCGCACATGGCCCGATCCCGCCCGGGCATGCGCTGGTGTTTCGGAACGGCGATCGGACCGACGTGCGGCTGGCGAACCTCGCGTGCATTTCGCGGCGGGCGTTGATGGCGCGGAACAGTGTGCACACCCTGCCGCCGGCGCTCGCGCAGACCGTGCTCCTCCTCGGCGCGCTCAATCGGCGCCTTCGACGAAAGGACACCCATGGCTCGAAACAAGATTCAGGACCTGCGGGACCACCTCTTTGAGACCATCGAACGGCTGAAGGACGAAGAGAAGCCGCTGGATCTCGATCGCGCGCGAGCGATCGCGGAAGTGGCCAAAGTCGTCGTGGAGTCCGCCAAGGTCGAGGTCGCGTTCGTGAAGGCGACGGGCGCGGTGAAGAGCACGAACTTCCTGCCGGTCGACGGTGAGGCTGAGGTGGCCCGACCGCGCCTCTCCGTGGCGTCGTCGGCCACCAAGCGATCGTCCTGAGGGGAATCACCGCCGTTAGGAACAAGAAAGGGAGCACTGAGCTATGAGCGAACGCGCCGCGGCGCCGGCCGCTGAACGGCCCCCGCAAACGTATCTTCTGACGCCCACCGCGAGCGTCGTCGAGAATCCCCTGAACCCGCGGAAGCACTTCGATCCCGTCCGGCTCGCGGAGCTGGCCGCGAGCATCCAGCAGGCGGGCATCGTCGAACCCCTGGTGGTGCGACCAGCCACGCCGCGGGCCGGCCGCGCCGTCGGGTACGAACTCATCGCCGGCGCGCGCCGTCTGCGCGCCGCGCAGGACGCCGGACTCGATCACGTCCCGGTGGTCGTCCGCGACCTGACCGACACCCAGGTCCTCGAGCTGATGGTGATCGAGAACAACCAGCGCGAGGACGTGCACCCGCTCGAGGAAGCCGACGGCTACGCCGCGCTGCAGAAGATGGATCCGGCCTACACGCCCGAGGCGATCGCGGCGAAGGTCGGGCGCTCGACGAGTTACATCTACCGCCGGCTGAAGCTCCGGAGCCTCACGAAGAAGGCCCGGCAGGCCTTCGAGCGCGACGAGATCACCCCGGCGCACGCCGAGCGCCTGGCGCGGCTGACGCCAGCGCAGCAAGACGACGCGCTCACAGAGGTCTGCTTCTACCCGCTCTTTGGCGCGCCAGAAGATAACGATTCAGGTTGTGTCGTCAACCGCGCGGTCATGGATCGAGACGAGGGCCCCGGCCGGCGCGACGTGCAGCCCGTGTCGAAGCTGGACGAATGGATTGCGCGAAAGGTCCGGCTGCAGCCGGACTCTGAGGACACACTGCACTTCTTCCCCGAGCTCGCCGACGCGCTTGACGCGGCCGAGGAGAACATGGAGCACTGCCGGCTCCTCGAGCTCTCCGAGTCCAGCACGCCGGGCGCGGAGCTGCGCGACAAGAAGCACGGAACACTCGGACACCGCCGTTGGGTCGAGATCGGCAGCAAGACCTACACCGGCCGCGTCGTGAAGCGGTGCGATCACGTCGAGCGCGGCGTCGTCGTCCACGGCGGCCCGATCCGCGTCCTCGAGGTCTGCGCGACCAAGGGCTGTAAAGTCCACTTCCCCGAGCAGCAGAAGGCGACGGGCGCGAGTCAACGTTCCAGCCAGGCGGCCAATCGGCAGCGGTGGGAACACGAGAACGCGGAGCGCGATCGGCAATACAAGATCCGCGACGCCTTCTGGGAGGCCCTCGACGCGCTCGTGACCGTAAAGGCCGCGACGCTCAAGAAGCTCGACGGCCGCGTGTTGGGGATCGCGCGCGACTTCGTCCTGGTCGCCACCAAGAAACCCGTCACCGTCGCCAGCCTGCCGGCGTTGCTCGTGCTGACGGCGTGGCGCGACCTCGGCAGGTTAGAGACCAAGCAGATCGAGAAGTTCGCCCGTGCCCTCGGCCTCAACCTGAAGCCGCTCCGCGCGGCCGCCGAGGCGAAGTTCCCGAAGCCGAAGGCGGAGCAACCCCAGGCGGCCACGAAGGGCAGGAAGAAGCGGTGAACGCCACGAGTATCAGTTACGTGGACTGGAGGTCGCTGAAGGGGCGGGCGCTTGGCGGCCTAAAGGGTGCGGCCAATCGGATGGGTATGACCTTTCAAGAGTACACCAGACACCTCGATGCCGGTGAGGCTTGGTGTACGGCTTGCAAGGGCTGGCACTCGCGGTCTGTGTTCGGCCAGCATCGAAACCGGCCCCTGGGGTTGAGTCAGTCGTGTCTCGTGTCCGCCCACACCGGACACCCACGAGGATGGCATGAACGGCCGCGCGTTAATCCGCGGACAGGTCGCCAGGGTCCAGCGCCGAATGAAGCGCGCGACGATGACCGCTCCCAAGCAAGACACCGTATCAACGTCGAAGTGCGTACTGGCCGTAGAGTTCACCCGAACGCGCTGCCATGCTCGGATTGTGGTCGTTCATGGAAAGTCGGTAGCCGTCCACACCACTATGATCACTTTCTCGGTTACGCCGCCGAACACCATCTTGACGTGCAGCCGGTGTGCCCAGCGTGTCATGTGAAGCGAAACGTGGCGAGGGGCGAGAACGCGACCGCAAACGTGAAACGTGCGGCCAAAGAGCGGGGATCGCGGCGTCGCCGTGAAACGTGCGACCTTGGCCATCCGATTTTGGTTATGAAAGACGGCCAACGGCGCTGCCGTCAGTGCAGGCTGGCCTATTGGCGCGATCGTCACCGGAGGCAAAAACCATGAACAGGCAGTCTCCGAAGGGAATTTCTTATTGTGATTGGAGCTGGTCACCAATCCGAGGCTGCCAGCGCGTCAGTCCGGGCTGCGAGCACTGCTACGCCGAGCGCATCGCCGCGCGGTTCAGTGGGACAGGAACGGTGACATGGAGCAAGACTGAACCCTTCAGCGGTATTGCCGAGATGACGCCTTCCGGCCCGCGCTGGACGGGCGAGGTGCGGCTGATCGAGTCGAAGCTGGACGAGCCGCTGCGCGCGAGACGGTCGGCCGAGAAGTTCCGGCGCGAGCACGGGCGCAAGCCGATCGTCTTCGTGATGGACATGGGCGATCTGTTCTACGAGAAGGTGCCCGACGAGTGGGTCTACCGGGTCTATGAGTCCATGTTCGTCGCCTGCTGGTTCGACTTCCTGGTCCTCACGAAGCGAGCCGGTCGGATGGCGACGCTGTTCGCGCCGGAGCGCCCGTGGGACCACATCTGGCTCGGCGTGTCGGCGGAGGACCAGGCGCGGTTCGACGAGCGCGCGCCGCCCCTGCTGAAGCTCGCGGCGGCCGGGTGGAAGACGTGGGTCTCGTTCGAGCCGCTACTCGAACCGATCTCCGCCCGTTGGGCGAAATGGGACAGCGGGAAGGACCAGAACGGATCGCGGCGTCCCGTGGTGAACGAGCACGATGGTCTGCGAATGCTGAACCTTGGGGGCATCGCCATCGGCGGAGAGTCGGGTCCCGGCGCGCGGCCGTGCGCCGTCGAGTGGATCGAGGCGCTCGTTAACCAGGCGCGGGCGGCCGGCGTCGCCTGCCACGTCAAGCAACTCGGGGCGAACGCTCAGGACGCCGATGGGTCCATGCACGGTCAGTACACAGCCGGCGGCGTGAAGCATGGCTTTCCAAAGCTGCGCGACTCGCACGGCGGCGACCCGTCCGAGTGGCCCGAGGCGCTGCGCGTCCGGGAATGGCCCGAGCCCCTGCGAGGCGCGCGATGAGCGAGGCGACCGTCCGCTTCTCTGCCGACGAGGCCCAGCGTGCGTGGAGCGACTGGGGCGCCAACTGCGGCCCCGGCGCGATCGCGGCGATCGCGGGCCTGACGCTCGAGGAATTGCGCCCACACCTCGGCGACTTCGAGCGCAAGAAATACACGAACCCCCCGTTGATGTGGCAGGTCCTCACACGCCTCGGGCTGGCCTGGCGCCTGGTAAAGCCACCTCAGAGTTGGCCCACCTACGGGTTGGCGCGCGTGCAGTGGGAAGGTCCGTGGACGGCACCTGGCGTGCCGATGCGGGTTCGATACCGACACACGCACTGGGTCGGCGCGCGCGACAATCACAGTGATGGACCGGTGCGCTTCGAGCCGCCCTACGCGACCGAGATCTTCGACATTAACTGCATCTGCGTCGGCGGCTGGGTGCCGGTGAGCGAATGGGCGGGACAGGTCGTGCCGTGGCTACTTCGGCAGATCGAGCCGAAGGCGGACGGCCGCTGGCATCTGACGCACGTTGTCGAGGTTGGGCGGAGCGCCGGGGACCCTGGGCGAACTGGAGCGTAGCGGGTGCGCGACGGCGCACGCTCTCTCCAGGTTCCTTGATCGAAAAACGTAGGCTAATTAACTAAGACCTCGAGGCGTGAATGAGCCGAACCGACGAGATCAAGCGGGCCTTGGCGCTGCTCATCGAGGCACGTCGGGCTGAACTCGACGCGGCGGATGACCTCAGCAAGCTCGAGGTGCGCCTGTTCTTTTCGCCGCGCTGCGACCGGCCGCGTGAGGTCGAGATGCAGATTGGCCGGAAGCGATCACTACTTGAAGATCGACGACCGGCGTGAGAACACAGAGAAACAGGTAGTGGGTCAGTTTGAATCTTCCGGATCGCCGAACGGCATGGGCGCTGTCTCAGCCACTTTCAAAAGGGCCTTCGGTGCCCGCTTGTAGGTGACGCTCGTTTGCCTGACGGGTGGAATGTCCAATCGTTTTCCGGCCAACAGCTCTCCCACGGTCACGATCTGGAGCCGGGGATGCTGGCCCCACGGCGACTTGTAGAACCCGGCCGAGGCGGCTTCCGTCCGCATCGCTTTCGTCGGTTCGTCGAGCGCCAGCAGCACGCCGATGGCCGCTTTCTCGCGCTCGACAACGCCCCGTAGATCGCGGACATACGTCGCGTGCAGCTTGCCGGCCTTCACCGATAGGATGATCTGTTTCGTCTTCCCGGTGTCGGCTTCATGGAAGTAGATCCGACCGTCGATCCCTTGGTCCGCGCCTTTCTTCCCTTCGGCCGGACGTGCGCCGACCAAGCCGAGCGCCCACCATTGGAACTGATATTGGTCCGACGTGGCGAGCACTTCAGCGTCGGCAATTGATACCGGCTCGCCAATGACTTTGTAGGTCTCTCGGATCGCTTCGCGGCGGGCATCGTCGAGCCGTTGCTTGATCAAGCTGATGGCAAGGTGCGTGATGTCGATACCGATCCAGCGGCGGTTGAGCTTCTGTGCAGCGGCGATCGTCGTCCCACAGCCGCAGAACGGATAGAGCACGAGATCGCCTTCGTTCGAGCTGGCCGAGATGATGCGGTCGAGTAGGGCTTCTGGCTTCTGCGTTGGGTAGCCGAGACGTTCTTGCGCCTGCGAATTGATCGGCGGGATGTCGTCCCACAGCGTATCAACCGTTTCGCCTAATAGCTCGTCCAGGTAACGCTTGCGCCTCAGCCGCAGTGATTTGTCAGCGGGAAAGTAAATCCGTCCCTCCCGGTCCATTTGCTCCATGCGCTCACGCGAAACTGCCCATCCTTTTTCCGGAGGTTTATAGCCCTTGTATTCGTACGTCAGGTTGGGGCGCGGCGAAGGACTGGTTAGGTTGTCAAGATGGTATCGTCGTCCGTCTCCATCGTCGTGCGTGAACTTGGATTCAATGTAGTGCTCGCTATTCGGCCGGTGCTGTCGGTGAAACGTGGCAGCGTCCGACTTTGCGTAAAATAAGATCACATCTGACGAGACACCGAACCGGATGGCGGCGTTCTGCGTCTCACCACGTCCGGCCTTGCGTTTCCAGACGATCTCGTTCCTAAAGTTCACAGGCCCGAACACCGCATCGAGTAACATCTTTAGATAGTGGCTCGCGGTCGGATCGCAATGAAGGAACAGGCTTCCACTTAGCTTCAACACGCGGCGCAATTCGACGAGTCGCGGAGCCATCATCGCCAAGTACGCGAGCATGTCCGTATCGCCGAGGAAGGTCCGAAACGCTTGCATGGCCTGGGAGACGCGCCCGCCAGCTTCGACCACTTCCTCGAACGCGCGGGCCGCGCCTTCGTCCCATCGCCACGTATCCTCGAAGGCTTTGATCTGAGAGGCGGCTTGCGTGCCGTCGCGTTCCGCGAACAGCACGTTGTACGAGGCGTTCGAGTTGAACGGCGGGTCGAGGTAGACCAGGTCCACCGATTCATCGGCCACGTGCCGGCGCAGCACGTCGAGGTTGTCGCCGTAGTACAGCAGGTTCATCGCTGGCTGATTGTAGCTCAGGCTCGCTCGAGCAGACCGACGATTTCCTCGACGGACCAGATGTGGTCCGCAACGCCCGCTTCCATCGCCGGGGTCACGCGCAAGGTCTGGTGGACACGGCCGAAGTTGTAATACCAGAACTTACAGGCTCAAAATAAGACTGGTGCTATACTGAGCCACAAGAAAACCGTTCGTGCCGGCCGAAACGGGTGGAGCCGGCATCCTCCCCTTAAGTGGGCGGGTGCCGGCTCTTGTGTTTGTACGTGGTCGTCAGACGATGCCAGCTGCCTTCCGTCGCGCCTGTCCAGTCTTCGGCTGTGCTCACAGTCTTCCTTGCCCCATTCACCCGCGGCGTCGAGACCGATCGGAACCGGCGCACGCGCAGGCCTACGATGAGCAGCGCTGGCGACGGACCAGTCGGGCGCATCTGCGGCGGTATCCCCTCTGCGGCGACCGCCCGCCGAGCGCACCCGAGACCACGGACAGCTGGTGCCGATTGGCCGGGCACGTGGAAGCGGCGACCCAAACCGATCACATCGTGCCCCATCGTGGCGACCATAAGTTGATGTGGGCCGCCTCGAATCGCCAGTCGCTCTGTAGCCACTGTCATGGGAGGAAGAGCCGACGGGAGATGGGCCGAGCAGCCGCGGCCGGCGCGCGCGAGGGTGGGGGTGGATCGAAATTCTACAGTGCGACGCGCTGACGAG
>Ga0307376_10000473_pt1 | contig 49863 bp, 39 predicted proteins | sample TR2MG_FD_202536 | JGI IMG/M metagenome (GOLD analysis project Ga0307376, IMG submission 202536) | Soil microbial communities from Risofladan, Vaasa, Finland - TR-2 | ecosystem: Environmental > Terrestrial > Soil > Coastal area > Acid sulfate soil | place: Finland: Risofladan, Vaasa | collected...
GCGGATGCGCCGCTTGAGGTCTCCGCCGTACTCGTCGGTCCGCCTGTTGGTGAGGGGGGAGAGGAACTGGTTGAGGAGGTAGCCGTGGGCCGAGTGGATCTCCACGGCGTCGAAGCCCGCCTCCTTCACGCGGCGCGCGGCATCGCGGTACGCCTCGACGAGGCCGGACATCTCGGCGCGGCCGAGCTCGCGCGGCGTCCCCCCTCTGCGCGGATTGGCGACGGCCGAGGGCCCGAGCGGTCTCGTTCCGATGAGCTCCTCGCTCGCCATGCTGCCCGCGTGGTTGATCTGGACCGCGCATTTTGAGCCGTCTCGGTGGATGGCGGCGGCGAGCCGCCGCAGGCCCTCCACCGCGCCCTCGGAGGCGACCGAAAGCTGCTTCGCGCTCGCCCTCCCGTCGGGCCTAATATAGCTGTGCTCGGTGATGACGAGGCCGAAGTACCCTCCGGCCGACTTTTCCGCGTAGTAGTCGATGAGCTCTTGGCTGACGCTGCCATCGGCCTCGGCCTTGGCCGTCGCCATGGGCGGCATCACCAGGCGATTGCCCAGCAAAAGACTCCTCAGGCGCAGGCTCTCAAGAAGCTTGCTCATGCATGCCCTTCCTTTCGGCGGGTATCGTCCCGCCATTTCGACCTTTTTATTTTTCAAGACAGTATTGAAGGTACTCAAAGTCCGGATGCATGGGCAGCATTTTCAAGCCTCTGTTGAAGGCTCATTCCCTCCGATTCGGCTACCTCGGCGAGCGCCCGGCGACGACTGGAATCGGCCCCGCCTGAACTCCGTGAGGGACATCTATAAGAATAGTTAAGGTATATTTATGCTGAGCGCTCCTCCTTCACGGGGAATCCGGGCCAGAAGGTCTTGAGGCTGGATTCCATGATCCAGATTTTTTCATAGAGTGTGTCGTTCTTGTTTCGATACTCGATTCCTTGTTTGAGCATGTACTATGTCTCCGTAAGCAATTTCTGGATCCAGGCGATTCTGGATTTACCTACGCTTTTTCCTACCCTCATTTTGCGGTAAGAGGCGGCATTGGACTCCGATGCTTCTTTGAGGTAATTGATGGATTGCGTCAAAAGCGTGATTGTCAGTGATCTCCCTGCGGGGTTTACATGCCCAAGATGGCTGGTTTTGTTCGATGCCTTCACCGACGGCGTAGTTCATAGATAGGCGCACATTTTTCAGCTGAAGCGAACCGATGGATGTCACAGATATCCGCCATGAGTGCTATGACCGTAATAGGACTCATGCTCGATATCGTCAGCAGGAGCTTGATTCCCCGCGTGAATACCCGCGTTCCGAGGAACAAAAGAGTTTTCTGGCGCTTCTCCTTTTCGTGGGACGCTGAAAATGTAACGATTAGGTCTTCTTGGACTTCGTCGTGCGCCGTGATGCACCAAAGAACTCATCGAGATCAACTGTCAAAGGCGGAGCGTCGGGGAGCATGCAGGTCAGTATCTTGAGATCCATGTGCTCTATGTCCGTGTAGCCGTAGCCGCGGGCCTGGATCTTGCGTATCCGGCTGTTCAGCCCTTCGACGAATCCGAGCGGTACCCGGTTCTCCGCCTTGCACCAGGACACGATTCCTTCCCAGTGGCTCTCCACCATTCGGACGACCTTCTGAAATGGCTCGAGCCGCTTCCATTTGAGCCCTTCCTTCCACGAAGTCCAGAACTTGAGCATCCATGTCTCGGATTTGTATGACCATAGGCGGTCAAAGTCTTCTTTGAGCAGATAGGCCGTATAGAGCCTGCGATTCGCCTTGAAAGTCTGGGCCAGCTCCTCCCGCCCGGTTCGCGACAGGCTCCCGCGGTTGGCGAGCAGGTTGAAGCGCTGTCCCTTGATGAACTTCCGCTGCTCTCCGTTCAACCGCGCGTACTCGCTTCTCCTGACCGCGTCCATCGCCTCAGACATCTTGGCGACAACGTGGAATTTGTCGAAGACGACGTCGGCCGTCGGGCAAAACTTCCTGAGTGCGGCTCGATACGGCCGCCACATATCCATGACGCAGAGCGTGATGAGCTTGTACTTGTCTTCGCCGAGCCATAGGAAGAAGGCCTCGAAGCTCTCCTGGCTGCGATCCTTGCCGCCTATCCAGATCGGCCTGCCTGCGTCAAGATCGCTCACCACGACCCGCCAACCCATCTTGCCAAGCCGTATCTCGTCCACGCCGATCCGGGTCGGATTCACCGCGGGGGCGTACTTCTGCTTGCGGGACAAGTAGGCCTTCTCGAAGGCGAGCGCCGTCTTGTAGTTCACGTTGTAGCGCCTGGAGGCCTCAAGGACGCTCGTGCGGTCCGCGTAGCCCCCGATGTCGTCCGCGAGGGCTTCCGTGAAGCGGCGGGTCAGCAGGAGGCCCGGGATGGACTCCTTGGTGGCTTTGCCAGTCGTCGGGCACTTCACCCGCCATTCCTCGTACTCGAGCCAGATTTCCATACCTTGGCAGGCCATCGCCCGTACGAGTACCAGGTTGCTGTCATGCCGCCGCCGAGATATCCCGCCGCAGCACGAGCACACCCCGGATTTTTTTTAGCCGCCTCAAGCGCAGGACTACTGCACCAGGGCGGTTCGGGTGAGGGGCAATGCCGGCCAGGGTCTGGAAACCCGGCAGGCGATAGAGGTCGGTCAGCCGACGACGAACTTCCGGCTTGGCAATTTCGATGCGAATACACATCGCCGCCGATCATGCCGCCTAAAGCTGTCGGTTGTCAAACCAAGAGCCGTTTTTGACGATTTCTGGTTCAGGATTGCATCCCAAGCACTCAGCCATTACTGCGACGATCAATCTCCTTTACTGGCAGCCTGAAATGGCCTTTCCCAATAGAAAAACGTCACTCAAAAAGGCAAAGCGCCAGTTTTCTTGGTACGACCAATCTGCACAGTGATGCCTGCGAGTGCTGGCGAACGAAGCGAGCAAGCACATAACCGTTTCATAGCCGAGTCAGCTTGAACTAGTTGTTAGATGCTATTTTTTCCGTGTTTTGAGCTCTGATGGTTCCACACCAACACCCTTGTACTTACCCTGTTTCAAGTAGCTCTTCAAGCTTTCAATTGCCAGTCGGTCATGATTGCTCGGACCAACATAAACTCTGCTTATGGGAAGCTTTCGACGTTTTTTGCCTATCTTGATAAATGGTACAAACAGGCCACCCTTTACTAAATATTCTGGTTTTCTAGTGGATTGGACAAGAAATCGGAATTCCTTTTCGGCGTAGTGCCCGCGTTGCTTAATAAGAGAATAAAAATACTGGTACACCTTTTTTGATCTTTCGTACAGATCCATCCTAGACAAGGGGTCAGAACTCGGGTTGGTTGCGTTTGTGATTCCTTCGGTCATGTCGCGAATAATTCTATCACAAACCGTCGACACATCGTTGGTATCATATAGAATCGGTCCATAATATAGCTGATCGGCGTCCTCTTTGGACTTCAAAAAAAATTCTCGTAATTCTACTCTCGAAAACTCTAAACAATAGGCGTCGCTGTTTCCGTAATTCGACCACTGATGAGCCAAGTCTTTTTCAAGAGACGTAGAGAAGACATATTGTGCTCGTTCAGCAAACATTTCACTTTCGAGAATACTACCAGAAAAGTCTTTGCGCCCAGATAACTTCTTCTGAATTTCATCCTTGACGAATGTCCCGTCAAGAATGTCGTTCATGTAGTTTCTTTCGGTTAGCCAAAGCTGACCTGTTTCAATTATACTCTTGAGGGATTGGCCATCCGTGTAGTGATAGAGGTGTGGCGTGTCGACATCTCTCCCGATTTCTTTAAGTATGTCGGTGACCATTTCAGGAAAGTCTTTCACTTCTTCTGTCCTCCGCCCGAAGGGTCCATCTAACATTAGTGTTCTATCCTGCGGAATCGCGAAACCAGAGTCATCCTTGGTAAAAACCTTGTTGCCGGACCACAAGTCGATTCTGCAGGATAGAACGTGTTGCACTGAACCGACTGGCCAGAGGGTCACCCATGGGGCTTGTATCAATTCGTCATGGCAACGAGAGAATAATAGCGTCGCCTATGGGCCTTCGCAAGTCGGAAAAATGGCGAGATCGAAGGGGATGATTTGGTTTTGCGATGAAAGATGGCGGTACGATATCCCGTTTTTCACGGGTACCGTAGCCATTGGGCAAAGAAGCGCCAGGACCGACAGGTGTCTGTCCATGGCGGCGAGGTAGTGACGCGGAACCAGAATAGTGAGCCGGGTCTTCAGCCGGTTTGCGCATCGGCTGAAGATCCCCGATCATGCCATTACGACTTCATTGGGGGCGGGGCCGTGGATTTCTTGCAGAAACGCGAGCCGATCTTTGAGGCAGCTTGGAGCGTTCGGTGATCCGATGGATCGCTCAACTTTCATGTGCGAGCCGCATGTGGGGCAGATTGTCCAGACACAGGCGTCGGCGCTCATTTCCGGCAGTTCCTCGGCAAGTATGTGCCGAGCCGTTTCCTGGTGGCCGTGATCGGCGCAGGCCGCCTGAATAAGCGCGCGCACGTGAGCAAGGGATAGCGTCCGATCCCGATTGCCCATGTAGCCGAAGTAGCGGATCTTCCGAAGACCTTTCGGAAGGATGTGCAGCATGAACTTCTGGATAAACGCCTCATGGGACAGTGTCATCCGCATACGGGCATGACCTGCGGCGCGATCGATCCACGAGAAACTGACCTGATGAGCATCCGCGGAAACGATGCGTTGCTCGCTGATTCCGACACGATGGGTATAACGGCCCAGGTATTTGACCACCTGCTCGGGGCCTCCGAAGGGAGGTTTGGCATAGACCACGAAGGCCTTTTCGGCGGCCTTGCGCAGCGAAGCACGCAACGCCGATTCGTCACCCTGAAGTTCACCTTCGCCGATGGATGTTTCCAGGTGACTCAGGAGCTTGCCGCGAAACACGGCGGACAATCGCCTGACCGACACGAGGTAGGTTGGATTTCCTGCTACCCAGCGCGAGAGGTCCGGCGAGATGCCGCCACCGGGAATAATGCAATGCAGGTGCGGGTGGAAGGCGAGCTTCTGATTCCAGGTGTGCAGGATGGCCATGCCGCCCACGCGAGCGCCGAGATTCTCAGCCTTCGCGCAGACAGCCAGCACAGTTTCACGGACGCAAATGAAAAGTGCGTCGTAGAACAGGTGGCGATTGGCTTGAGCCAGGGGCACGAGTTCGTGAGGAACCGTGAAAACCACATGGAAATACGGACAGGGGAGAAGCTCGCTCAGGCGAGCTTGTACCCACCGCGCTCGAGCCGCCCCCTGGCAGAGCGGACAGTGCCGGTCACGGCAGGAATTGTAGTGCATTTCACGGTGCCCACACTCGCAGGATAGGACGTTGCCACCCATTCGTTCCGTCTGGCAGTCGGCGATATGACGTAAGACACTTCGTTCTCGACCATTGAGCTCGGGGAGTTCCAGTCCCCGTAGCGCGATCTCGCCCAGCTTGCTCATCGTCCCCTCCCCGAAGACGGCGCGCCGACGGACGGAAGATGATCGAGGGGATTGCGTACGGTCTGAAGGTGATGCGCTGCCACGTGTAGATAGACTTCGGTCGTCTGAATATTGCTATGACCAAGCATGGATTGGATGGTGCGCAGGTCGGTGCTGTCCTCCAGAAGATGGGTTGCGAAGCAATGCCGTAGTGTATGAGGTGAGACATGCTTTTCTATGCCCGCCTTGCGGGCGAGAGCGGGAACCATTCGCTGGATGCCGCTCGGGTCCATCGGGCTGTCGAGCCTCGCTCCCGGGAACAGCCAGGTTTTCGGCTTGACCAGGCAGGAGCGATAATAGCCTCGCAGCACCAAGAGGAGCTGGGGGCTGAGTTGCACCTCTCTGTCTTCGGCGAGGATACGCCCCCTCCTTTCCCCTGGCGAACGTGCACGAGCATCGCGCGACTGTCGATGTCGGGAATCCGAAGCTTGACGAGTTCGCCGACACGCAGGCCCGTACTGTAGAGTGTGGAGAGGATGGCGTGGTGCTTGGGATTGTGTCGCGCCGCGTTCAGAAGCCGAGCGACTTCCTCCCTGCTCAGCACGGAGGGTAATCGTTTGCGTCTTCGCTGGAAGGGGATGCGGTCGACGGGCCAGTCGCAATCGCGTACTTTCTGAAAGTAGAACCTGAGCGCGCAAACCATCTGGTTGAAAAGCGACCAGGAAATCTTGCGGTCGTTGACCATGACGTACTGCCATGCCTGGATGTCCGCCGGCGTTACGTCCTTGATGGGTTTGTCGAGCTGCTCCAGGAATCGTCTAAGTACGGAGACGTAGGTGTCGACCGTCTTGGTAGCGTAATTGCGGATCACCAGCGCCTTGCGCATGGCTTCGAGTTCTTGTTGCATGGGATACCTCCGCCGACATAATGGCAGAGGCATCTGAAGTTAACAAAGGCCACAAAAGACAACCGCGAAATCGGAGGGTAATCGTGTTCTTATCACCATCCACCGCGCAGCGGTTTAGTGCAACAATAGCTTAACCTGCGACGCGAGACTGGTGTGGTTTGTGCGTGGAGCGAAGCGATTAGCACAAACCATAACAGGCCGCGAAGTTAGGTCCAGTAGGCCGGGGGATTTTCACCCCACCCCCCCCAGCCTCTCTCGGAACCTGTGTGATTCTTTCGATTCATGCGGCTCTTCATATTACACCAGTACCGTACCAATCCAATTCCCAGTGAGCGAAAAGTCTTGCATTCCGCTTGGCTTCGTCGGCCATGAACTTAAAAAGGAGAAGCGCCCATTTTCCCTACAGAAATAAAATAAAGGAAATATCAGGTTGTACTTTTTCTGGTTTTTAACAGCAATTAAGTTAAAAATGCTAAACGCTTCTCCATTGGATTATTCATAAAATATGACCAGAAATTTTGGCACTGCATTTTGTGATCCATTCACTGTTTGATAAAAATATACCCCAACATATTCAAAAAGCAAAGTATACTTTCTACTAAGTAAGTCTTTCCCATTGTGGTTTCCTAAATCCAGGCATCCTATACACGACCAATATAATTGACTCGACGCCGCTCCGGCAAAATTGTAAAGACATTCACTTTCACTAAGCCATTGAACTACTTGACCGCTACCAAATGATTGTATGTAAGCTACGTTCTTTTCAAATCCAAATGGATTATTTTGAACAAAACTTTCGTCTTGAATACGTAACGCAGCAATCGCCGTAATATTTGATGGAAGTTTCGCTCTTTCAAAGACATTGCTTCCAGTCGGTCCGTTGTACGTTATCGTATCTGGATTGGACAGTTCGGCCTGAAGATCAGCAATCCTATTTTGTGCTATCACATCCCCCTGGTCCGCAGCCTTGCGGTACCAGGTCAGTGCCTGAGTATCGTCCCGCTGCACGCCGTAACCATTGGCATACATTGAACCGAGGTCTCTCTGGTCAGAGGCATTTCCTTGATCGGCGGCCTTGCGGTACCAAGCCATTGCCTGAGCATAGTCCTGCGGCACGCCAGTCCCGTTGAAATACATGCCCCCGAGGTTATCCTGTGCATCGGCGAAGCCTTGATCCGCGGCCTTTCTATACCAGGTCAGTGCCTGAGTATAGTCTTGGGGCACGCCAGTCCCGTCGAAATACATGCCCCCGAGGTTATCCTGTGCAGCGGCGAAGCCTTGATCGGCGGCCTTTCGATACCAGGTCAGTGCCTGAGCATAGTCCTGGGGCACGCCGAGCCCGTTACGGTACATGAACCCAAGGCTATTCTGTGCATCGGCGAAGCCTTGATCGACGGCCTTGCGGTACCAGGTCAGTGCCTGAGCATAGTCCTGGGGCACGCCGAGCCCGTTACTGTACATGTACCCGAGGTTATGCTGCGCATAGGCATTTCCTTGATCGGCGGCCTTGCGGTACCAAGCCATTGCCTGAGCATAGTCCTGCGGCACGCCAGTCCCGTCGAAATACATGCCCCCGAGGTTATACTGCGCATTGGCATACCCTTGATCAGCCGCCTTACGATACCAGATGATCGCCTGTGCGTAGTCCTGAAGCACACCGTTCCCGTTGTAGTACATGATCCCGAGATCACTCTGCGCCCATGCCTGTCCCTTTAGAGCAAGCGGACGAATAATCGCAAACGCAGCAGCATAATCCTTGCGATCAAATGCTGCCTTGGCATCTTCTTGTTGTGGACTCGCCACTACTTCTTGTTGTGGGCTCGCCACAAGCGCGATAACTGAAAAAAAAGCGAAGATGAAGGCTAACAATACCTTTGACATACTTATGGTCCCTCTATGGCTAATTCTGGAGCCTGTTGGGCTGAAAGTCAACGGCTTCGAACTCCGTGAGGGACATCTATGAGAATTGTCAAGGAATATTTATGCTGAGCGCTCCTCCTTCACGGGGAATCCGGGTCGGAAGGTCTTGAGGCTGGATTCCATTATCCTGATTTTTTTCCTAGAGCATGTCGTTCTTGTTCCGATACTCGACACAGTGATCCGATTCGCTAGCGCGGCCTGCTTGGGCTGAGGATCCGGAGTCCGGCAGACTGTGTCGAAGCCCGCGGCGGAGGAGCGCTTGAAGGAGACCCGCTGGCACAGGGGCTCCCTTCCGTGGCATTCTTAAAGGGAGGGGGCGAACATGAGTGCGACGACCATCCTATGGTTCTATATCGTCTTCGCGGCGGCCGACCTCGTCTGGGGGCTGTTCCTCACCTTTCTCAATTATCGGAACGTCCTGCGCAACGCCGACAGCGTGCCGCTCGAGTTCCGCGAGCGCGTGTCGCCCGAGGAGCATCGGAAGGCGGCGCTCTATTCGCTCGCGAGGATGCGCCTGGGCTTCGTGTCGAGCCCGGTGATGACGGCCCTTACCCTCGCGGCGGTGGTCACGGGGTTCTTCGGTTTCGTCGACGGCGGGATCGGCAGTCTCGTGCCTCGAGAGTACCTGCACGGGGCCGCCTTCCTCGGAGCGGTCGCCCTGCTGGCGAGCCTGGTCTCGCTGCCGTTTTCGCTGTACTCGACCTTCGTGCTGGAAAAACGCTTCGGCTTCAACACGACGAGCCTCAAGACCTGGGCCGCCGACGCGCTCAAGGCGCTGCTCATAACGATCGTCATCGGTCTGCCCCTCCTGCTCCTGCTCTTCCTCTTCATGGACGCGACGGGACGGTTCTGGTGGCTCTGGGCCTTCGTCGCGCTCAGCCTCGTCAATCTGGGCATCTCGATCGCCTATCCGCTGGTCATCGCGCCGCTGTTCAATAAATTCTCGCCTCTGCCCGAGGGCAGCCTCGCCGAAAAAATCCGCGAGCTGGCGCGGCGCCTCGACTTCAAAATGGGCGGCATCTTCGTCATGGACGGCTCGAAGCGCTCGAAGCATTCGAACGCCTATTTCACGGGCATCGGAAGCACGAAGCGCGTGGTGCTTTTCGACACCCTCGTCGCGCAGATGGGCGAGGAGGAGATTCTCGCCGTCCTAGCCCACGAGATCGGGCACGAGAAAAAGCGGCATGTCCTCAAGGGCATGACCCTTTCCCTCGCGCTCAGTTTCGTCGGCTTCTGGGTCCTTTCCCTGCTGCGCTATTGGGCGCCCCTCTATCCCGCCTTCGGTTTCGCCGGCGCTTCGAAGGAGGCCCTCGTGTTCATCCTGGGCCTCGCCTCGGGGCCGCTCACCTTCTTCCTCGCCCCGGCCTTCTCGGCCTGGTCGCGGCGCCACGAGTACGCGGCCGACCGCTTCGCCGCCGAAGCCGCCGGGCCCGAGGCCATGGGAAGCGCGCTTCTCAAGCTCAATCTCGAGAACGCCTCGAACCTCACGCCGCATCCCCTGTACTCGTTCTGGTACTATTCGCACCCGACGCTTTCGGAGCGACTGCGGGCGCTGGGCGCGGTGAATGAAGCGCCTACCGGTCGCGCTCGGGGGCCGGAGCTCGCTGGTTCGGATCAGAATCAAGAGCGGGGAGGCTGAGCACGAAGGAAGCCCCGCCCAGGTCTGAGTCGGCGACCGCGATGCCGCCGCCGTGCGCCTTGACGATTTCGCTCGCGATCGCGAGCCCCAGGCCCCGCCCTCCGCGGTCGCTGGCGCGCGAGGGATCGCTGCGGTAGAAGCGCTCGAAGATCCTCGTGCGCTCCCATTCCGGGACTCCGGGCCCTTGGTCGTCCACCGCGACCAGGACGGCTCCGTCGGCATTCCTCCGCGAGACGCGAATACGGACGGTCCCGCCTTCCGGGCTGTGCTTGATCGCATTCGTGAGAAGATTGTAGAAGACCTCTCCGAGGCGGAGCGTGTCGGCCAGGACGAAAAAGGGCTCCGCTCCGAGGCATTCCGTCGTCAGCTCGATTTTCTTGTCGCCGACGGCGCCGGCGAAGCGGGACGCCGCCTTTCGTGCGAGTTCGAGAGCGTCGACGCTCTCGAGCGAGAGTTCGAGTCTGCCCGACTCGATTATTTCGAGCTCTCGGAGTGTATCGATGAGGCGGGAGAGACGCAGGACCTCCTCGTGCACGGATGCGAGCGTCGTCGCGTCGAGGGGATAGACGCCGTCGATCATGGCTTCGATCGTTCCCCGGATGAGGGTCACGGGCGTCCGGAGCTCGTGGGCGGAGTCGGCGATGATGCGCTTCTTGGCCTCCTCCAGCGCGACGAGCTCGTCCGTCATCGCGTTGAAGGAGGCGGAAAGCTCCGAGAGCTCGTCCCTGCCGGCCGGGGCGACGCGGACCGAAAGGTCGCCCGAGGCGACTTTCCTGACAGCCGCGTTGAGCGACGCCAGGGGCCGGGTCAGCCGGGCCGAGAAGGCAAGGCCCAGGAGGATCGCGATGAGGGCGGAGAGGAGCGTCGCCCAGAGCAGGGAGGCGCTGAAGGACTCGAGGAACCGCGAGCCGAGGTCGGAGAGCCCGGAATCGATCATCGAGCCCACGAGGACGGTGCCGACTCGCTCGAAGCCTGACAGGATCGGCACGCCGTGGGCCAGGTGCCGCCGGGGGTGGATCGTCCCCAGGAGCTTGCCCGAGGTGTCGGCGACGATGAGGCCGGAGGAGTCGGCCACGACGATGCGGTCCGCCATGAGGGAGCCCACGGCCTCGGCCGGCTTGGCGCTCAGCGGAGGCTCGCCCCGATCCCCGTGGATGCGCTCGTCTATCCTGAGGAACACCAGCCAGGGAATTTCGGAGAGGAAGGATTGGACGCCGTTCCAGCTTTGCTTCTCGGCATAATAGTCGGCGAGAATGGTCGCGTAGGTCGCGGCCTTCTGCGCGTCGCCGGAGAAGACGAAGGAGCGGAACACGCTCTGGGCGCTGAAGCCGACGAGCAAGAGCGTGCTTCCCGCCGCCACGAAGACGACGACGACGAAAAAGACGGAGAGGCGGCTCCTAAGTCGCATCGCTTTGCTCGATGAACTTGTAGCCGACCCCTCTGACCGTCGCGATGTATTTCGGCAGCTCGCTCTCGTCGCCGATGGCCTTGCGGATGTTCTTTATGTGGGCGTCGATCGTCCGTTCGTAGCCTTCGCAGGCCGTTCCCGCGGACCGCTCGAGCAGCTCCAGCCTCGTGAAGACCCGTCCGGGCTCGCCGGCGAGAAAGGCGAGGATGTCGAACTGAAGGGTCGTGAGCGCCCTGGGCTCTCCGGAGACGAGCACGGCGCGCTTGCGCCGGTCGATCAGCATCTCTCCGCGCCTGAGGGGCTCGGAAGCGGCGCCGCCCGACTCGGCCCCGCCGGCCGGCCTCGCGCGCCTGAAGATCGCCCGCACGCGCGCGACGAGCTCGCGCGGGCTGAAGGGCTTGGACACGTAATCGTCCGCGCCCAGCTCGAGGCCGACGATGCGGTCGGTCTCCTCGGTGCGCGCGGTCAGGAAGATGATCGGAATGTCCGAACGCCGCCGGATCTCCCGCGCCACCTCGATGCCGTCGAGCCCCGGCATGTTGATGTCGAGAATGGCGCAATCCGGCGAGCGTTCGCGAAACAGCTTGAGCGCCTGGTTGCCGTCGTCGGCGACGAAGACTTCGAACCCGGCCGTGTCGAGGTAGCTCTCCACGAGCCGGGCTATCTTCCGCTCGTCGTCGGCGACGAGGATGCTTCGGGGCATTCGAGGCTGCCGGATCTTCAGGAGATGCCGACGACCTCGTAGCCCGCCTCGGCGACGACCTCCTTCATGGCGGCGTCGTCGAGTTCGCCGCCCTCCACGACGGCGTTCTTGGCGGCGAGGTCCACGGCCACGGAGGCGACGCCCTGGACTTCGGCGAGCGCGTTCTTCACGTGCATCACGCAATGGTTGCAGCTCATGCCTTCGATCGAAAGTGTCTTGCGCATAGCTTCTCCTTTGATGTCCGCTCGAAAATCAAGTGACAGCCTTGAAGCGCTTCAGACGAAGCGCGTTGGTCAATACGGAAACGGAGCTCATCGACATGGCGGCGGCCGCGATGATCGGGCTCAGGAGCGGTCCGCCGAAGGCGTGCAGGACGCCCGCCGCGATGGGGATGCCGACGACGTTGTAGCCGAAGGCCCAGAAGAGGTTCTGCTTGATGTTGCGCATGACGTTCTTCGAGAGCCCGATGGCGGAGGCGACGTCGCCCAGGTCGCTCTTCATGAGCACCACGTCGGCGCTTTCCATGGCGACGTCGGTGCCCGAGCCGATCGCTATGCCGATGTCCGCCTGGGCGAGGGCCGGGGCGTCGTTGATCCCGTCGCCGACCATCGCGACCCTGCGCCCCTCGGCCTGGAGCTTCTTCACCTCGGCCGCCTTGTCCTGGGGCAGGACCTCGGCGAGCACGCGGCCTATGCCCACGCTCGCGGCGATGGCCTCGGCCGCCGCTCGCGAGTCGCCCGTGATCATCGCGACCTCGATGCCCATCCCGCGGAGCTTCGCGACGGCCCGGGCGCTGGAGTCCTTGACGACGTCGGCCACGGCGACGAGGCCGGCGAAGCGGCCGTCGACCGCGGCGTACATGGGCGTCTTGCCTTCGCCGGCGAGCCTCAGCGCGGCATCCGCGGCGCCGCCTTCGGCCGCGGAAAGGCCGGCGGCCTCGACGCCGCTCTCCGCCATGAAGGCGGCGTTGCCTACGAGCACGCGCCTGCCGCCGACTGAGGCCTCGACGCCGCGTCCGGGAATGGCGCGGAAACTCTCGGCCGTCGCGATCGCGGCGCCGGCCTCCTCGGCCGCGCGCACGATGGCGGCGCCCAGGGGGTGCTCCGAGCCGCGCTCGGCCGAGGCGACGAGCGAGAGGAGCTCGGCGCGATCGAAGCCCTGGGAGGGCTGGACGTCGGTGACCTCGGGCTTGCCCTTGGTGATCGTGCCGGTCTTGTCGAAGACGATCGTGTTCACGCGGTGAAGCTCCTCGAGGGCCGGACCAGACTTGACGAGGACGCCGAGCTCGGCGCCCTTGCCCGTGCCGACCATGATGGCCGTGGGCGTGGCGAGCCCGAGGGCGCAGGGGCAGGCGATCGTGAGAATCGCCACGAAGACCGTCAGGGCGAAGGAGGGGCTCTCTCCGAGAAGGAGCCAGAGTCCGGCCGAGACCAGGGCGATGGCGAAGACGACGGGCACGAAGACGCCCGAGACCTTGTCGGCGAGCTGGGCGATGGGGGCCTTGGAGCCCTGGGCGTCCTCGACGAGCTTGATGATGCGGGCCAGGGCGGTATCCGCTCCGACCTTGGTCGCGCGGAAGGTGAAGCTGCCGTAGCTGTTCATGCTCGCTCCGACGACGGCGTCGCCGGGCCCTTTCTCTATGGGCATGCTTTCGCCGGTGAGCATGGACTCGTCGACCGCGCTCTGTCCTTCGAGGATTTCCCCGTCGACGGGCACCTTCGCGCCCGGCCTCACGAGGACCAGGTCGCCCTCCTCGACCTCCTCGATGGGGATCTCGATCTCCCTGCCTTCGTGGACGACCGTGGCGGTCTTGGGCTGGAGCCCCATGAGCCGCTTGATGGACTCGGAGGTCTTGCCCTTGGACCGGGCCTCCAGCGATTTGCCCAGGAGGATGAGGGTGATGATGATGCCCGCCGTCTCGAAGTAGAGCCCGTCGACCGCCGCCGCGTTTCCGGCCGCGATGCGCGAAACACCGTAGAGGCTGTACAGGATCGCGGCCGAGGTCCCCATCGCGATGAGGGAGTCCATGTTCGGGCCGCCGTGCAGGAGCGCGCGCACACCGACGAGGTAAAATCGATAGCCTGCGGCCACCACCGGCAGCACGAGGGCGAGCTCGACGAGCGCGTAGCGCAGCGGATGTTGCATGGGGCTGAGGGCCGCCGGCAGGGGCAGGCCGAGCATCCCTCCCATGGCCAGGTACAGGAGGGGGAGGGCGAACACAGCCGATATGGCGAGCTTGGTCACAAGGACGCGAAGCTCCCTGGCCTTGGCGTCCTGGTGCGCGTCTCCCCGATCGGAGGCGTCAAGGGCTAGGGGAGTGTAGCCCGCCTTCGCTATCGCCTGCTTGATCGCCGAGACGCGGACAAGCGCCGGATCGTAGACGACGAGGCCCTTCTCCGTGGCGAGATTGACGCCCACGGACTCCACGCCCGCCACCTTCCCGACGGCCTTCTCCACCGCCCGCACGCAGGCGGCGCAGGTCATGCCGCCGATAGGGATCGTGACTTCCTTGCGGGCCTTCTCCTCGACGGCCTCGTAGCCGGCCTTGGCCACGGCCGCCTTGATCGCGTCGATCGAGAGCTCGCCGTCCTCGAACTTCACGCTGAGTTTCTCGGTCGCGAAGTTGACCGCCGCCTCGGCGATGCCGGGCAGCTTCTTCACCGCCCGCTCCGAGGCCTGGGCGCAGGCCGTGCAGGTCATGCCGTTTATCTTGAGCTGGATCGCCTTTACCATCGTTCTATCCTCTCCCCATGTCGCCGACGTATTTCTCGAGGATCAGGGTGATCTCGTCGATCTTGGCCGCGCCGTTGTCGGTCCGCATGGCGTCTTTGACGCAGGTGTTCATGTGCTGTTTCAGGATCACGAGATTCGCCTTTTTCAAGAGGGCGATCGAGGCCAGGATCTGCTTGGACACGTCGATGCAGTAGCGGTCTTCCTCGACCATCTTGACGATGCCGTCGATCTGTCCGCGAACCGTCTTCAGGAAACCGAGAGCCTTCTTGCTTTCGGCGCTGCCGTGATCCATGTTCCGCTCCTTGCTCAATCCCACCACCCCTGGGGGGTGGTACCTTAAAGATAGGAGCCTGGGAGGGAAACGTCAAGTCTCGCGCCGAAGCCGGTGCCGAGGCTCGGCGCGCCCGGGTCGGCCGTCGCGGAGGCCCGAGGCCCCTCCGCGGCCGCGTCATCCGCTGCGTCATCCGCTGCAGCAGCTGCCGCCCGCGGGGCGGTAGCTCCCGATCTCGCGCTTGACCTGGGCCAGGTTCACCTTCGACAGGCTGTCGACCGCCTTGACGTAGCCGTGGAGCATCCCCATCCAGCAGTCGAAGGGGAAATCGCCGGTGACCATGATCGGCGGGGTCGCGAGCTGGCCCCGCGCGAGGTCCAGGGAGCCGTTGTAGGTCGGGAATACGACGCGGCTGTTGCAGGAAGTGAGTTGGTCCGGCTCGAAGCGGATGATCGCCTTCATCCCCTTCTGCAGCACGATCGCGGCCGGTGAGTAGCCCGCGGCGGTCACCTTGATGGTGATCTCCTGCACGCCGTCATGAACGACGGGCATGCCTATGACATCGACCGGGACCGGGCCGCCGGAGACTCCCGCCAGACTTGAGCCGCCGCCCTGGCCGAGGAGACCGGAGAGGCGGTCGCCCAGCGAACCCGCCTGCGCGCCAGACTGCGAGCCTGGCTGCGAGCCAGACTGCGAATCGGCCTGGCTGGTGCCCTGGGCACCGCCCTGCGCGCTTTCCTGAGCGGTCGAGGCGGAGGGGGGAGGCCCGTAGGAAGCGAGGTCGGGGACGACGGTGATCCGGCTGCGGATCATGCCCATCCAGCAGCTGTAGGGCACGACCCCCGCGGCCTTCGGCGTGAACTCGACGAGGTTGTCGCCGGCCTGGAGCGTCTTCTGAATCCCGTAGCCGGGGACGATGAGGGTGCTGTTGCAGCTCGTGAGGTCCTTCTCGGCGATGCGGATGGTCCACCTCACCGGCACGCCGGCCTGCACGACGAAGGGCGCGTAGTCGTTGGCGTCGAAGACCGTGGTGACGGTTTGCACGCCGTTCCGGATGCGCGCTATCGCGGGGCCATCCGCCGAAGCGGCGCCGGCCGGGATCGCGCCGGCCGGGATCGCGCCGGCTGCGCCGAGCGGGACCGCGCCGGCACCGGCGAGCGCCGTATCGGCGAGCGCCGCGCTGACGCGGCCGCCGGACGAAGCGAGCGAAGGCAGCTGAGGGAGGGCCACTCCGGCCAGAGCGGCCGCCCGTGCGAAGGTGGCCACGCCCAGCACCATGACGAGGACGGCGCTCGCCTTGAGCATGGCGGGCAGGAAGCGCCGCGGCAGCATGGTCGCCGCCAGGCCGAAGGCCAGGAGGAGGGGCACGGTCCCCGCCGAGAAGACGAGCATCGAGAGCGCCCCGGCGAGCGCGCTCCCCGTGCCCAGGGCGTAGAGTTGCATGGTCTGCAGGGGCCCGCAGGGCATGAGGCCGTTCAAGAGCCCCACGGCGAGGGTGCCGCGCCTTCCGAGGGCAGTCGAGGCCGCGCCGAGCCGCCGCCGCAGGGCCGCCGGGAGGAGGCCGGATGCTCGGGGCAGCCGCGGGATGAGGCCGAGCATCTTGAGGCCGAGGAGGAGCATGAAGAGTCCGGCGGCCGCGGTCAGGGCGCCCTTGGCTACGGGCGAGAAACTGAAAACCGAGCCTATCCCGCCGACGAGGCCGCCGACGATCGTATAGGAAACGACGCGCCCGAGATTGTAGAGGATGCCGGGGCGGAGCCGCGCGAGGTCCATTCCCTCCCGGCGCGGAAGAGGAAGCGCCTTGGTCGCGGCCTCCGGAGGCAGGCTCGCCGAGATCGCGATGCCGCCGCACATCGCGGCGCAGTGGACCGAGGTGAGGAGTCCGATGACGAAAAGCATCCCAAGACTGAGCGAAACGTCGGCCGTGGGAAAGGCGTTGAACAGGCCGGCCGCGCTCGCGAACATATAGCCGGCGGCCAGCACGATCCCGATGCCGAGCGCGACGGCCGTGCCCGCGCCCTTGCGTGCCCGGAGCGTATACCCCGCGCGCTCGATGGCCGCGCCGAAGGCTTCCGGCGCGATTCGTCCTTCGTCATAGCGGATTTCCACGCGGCCCCCGCGAAGGCGGGCCTTCGCGAAGAGCACGCCGTCGAGGGATCGCAGGGCCTTTTCGATCCTCGCCTCGCAGGCCGAGCAGGTCATTCCCTCCACGAACACGATCTTTTCCTGGATCATTCGAACTACCTCATTGGGAACGTGAGATTGCGGCCACCATGAGCATCTTGTGTGAACGGAGCATGAACGCCGCGAGCGAAGTTCGTGCTTTCGGCCGCCCGGCGCTCGCGGAATCCCCATCCGGCGTTCATACGCGGTTCATGAAAACTCCGTAGCCTCTTTCACGTGAGATCGCGGCAAGCTCGGAGGGCGCAGGAACTATTCGTGAGTTCTCCGGAAAATTTGCGATCGAGCGAGGAGCTCTCGACATGAAATCGAAGATGTTCGTTTTTTCGATGATCCTTGTCTCCGGGGCCTTCTTGGCGGCCCAGGGGATGATGGGGGGCTACCCCTGGCAGGGCGAGCAGCAGCTGACGCTCCACGAAGCGACGCGCCTGCTCGGCCAAAGCGCGGCTACCGCACATGTCGATAAGGCGAAGAATGAGGTCGTCTTTACCGGAAATAACATCGTGCTGGCCATGGCCGCCGTCCAGCCGGGCTTCGCCGATACCACCTTCGAAGTTGCGGGTCTCGTCGATCCGACCATCGTCGTGCCCGCAGGCTCGACGATCACGCTGACCCTCATCAACATGGACTACGGGCAGAACATGGAGCACGGCGTGGCCATAACTCCTATCGGCCCTCCATATCCCATCCTCGGCATGATGGGAATGCCCGACTCCTTCGCGGGTGTCGGTATCCTGGCGACGCGGGACCGGAAAAACGTGGATAATGCCCGATACCCCGAAGGTTCGATCACGTTCCCCGCTCCGGCGGCCGGCGTCTACTACTATCTCTGCCAGTATCGCGACCATGCCTCCAAGGGGATGTACGGAAAATTCGTCGTTTCGGGGAAATAAACGGCGGCCGAATCGCTTCGGAGCGGAAATGCGCTATTTTCAGTGATACCGAAGGAGGAGCCATGCCGTACTATTCGAGCAAGGTGGTTTCGCTCACATTCGAGGCTGCGATTGCGAAGATCAAGGAAAACCTGAAGAAAGAGGGTTTCGGGATCTTGACCGAATCCGATATGAAGGAAACGTTCAAGAACAAGCTCGGCGTCGATTTCCGCAACTATCGGATACTCGGGGCCTGCAGCCCGCGCTTCGCGTTCGAGGCGCTGCAGGCCGAGGACAAGCTCGGCGTACTTCTGCCCTGCAACATCGTCGTCCAGGAGACCGCGGCCGGCGCGGTCGAAGTGGCCGCGATACGCCCGACCGAGACGATGCGCGTGGTCGGATCTGAGGCTCTGGTGGCGATCGCGCGCGAGATCGAGGAAAAGCTGACACGCGCGATCGATACTATGCCATGAACGGTGGAATGACGTTTTTCCCTGGCGGCTTCGTCGGATCCTGACTCCTCATACCGATCGCGCTTTTCCTCGCGATATGGTTTTTGCGGCGCCTGCCTCCTGCCGGCTCGCGAGCGGAGCGAAAGCCTACGGACCCCGAAAGGTGCCGATCCAAGATCGGGTCATCAGACTGGCGTCCCGGCGAGAACAGGATCGATGCGAAGCATCCTCCGCTTGAGCTCTGAAGCCGTTTGGCGGGAGAAAGGAAATCGCGGCGAAATGAAGACCGCCGAAGATGCTTGACGCGAGGTAAATACTCCCTCGAAAATGAGCCTGGAGGCTCTACGGAAGCCGGTAGTGGTCGGCTATCCAGGAAATTGTGGGATCAGGCTCGGCCGACTCATCTCTCCACGAGAACGATGTTCCCAGAAGGCCAGGTAGTAGTCATGGAACTCTCTGTTGCCGATCTTAAGCCCGGCGATAGTGCGAAGGTTCGCAGGCTCCAGGGTGGACGTGGCTATATCGCCCGCCTGGCCGCTTTGGGTTTCACTATTGGCGTTCCGCTCAAGGTGATGAGGAAGAACGCTCATGGCCCTCTTCTTGTCAGTCTTCGTGGCACTCAGATTGCCTTAGGTCACGGCGAAGCAGCAGGAATCATCGTAAGTCCATTCGATGAAGAGGAGTCTGTCGCCTCCGAGCCTGGCAACGCGGCCTATGCCATCGCGATAGCCGGACAGCCCAATGTCGGCAAGTCTACGATTTTCAACCTTCTCACGGGAATGAATCAGCATGTCGGAAACTGGACCGGCAAGACCGTCGATAAGAAGACCGGCACATTCCTTATCAACAAGAGCCAGTATGAAGTCGTAGACCTACCCGGAAGCTATTCGCTCTCAGCCAATTCCGAGGAAGAGCTTATCGCGAGGGAATGCATCCTGACCGAGCATCCGGACCTCGTCGTCGCGGTCGTGAGCGCGGCGACGCTCGAACGCAATCTCTATCTGGTCGCGGAACTCCTTCTTCTCCCGTCGCCCGTCCTCATCGCCCTCAACATGATGGATGTGGCGGAGAAGGAAGGAATCAAGGTTGAGCCGGAGGTACTCGAGAAAGCGATTGGCATCCAGGTAGTATCGATGTCGGCCTCGCACGGGCAGGGTATCGAAGAACTCAAGGCCGCCATCGAGACGATGATGCTCCAGAAGGCCGAGTATCGCCCCCACCTGCCTGCCATCCTTCCCGCCCATCAACCGATCCTCGATTCGGTCCAGGAACGGGTGGCGGCTTATGTTCCGGATATCTACCCGAGCGATTGGGTCGCTCTTAAGCTGCTCGAGGGCGACGAGATGCTCTCGACATTGATGAAGGGGAAGATGCCCGAAGAGGAATGGAGGGCAGTGGACGCTATCCTCTACAAGCATGAGGATGCCGTCCTCGATATCGCTGGAGCTCGCTATCACTGGATCGGCCGCATGGTCCGAGCGGCCGTCGTCGAACCCCCGGTGTCCCGCATCGGGTTCACGACCCGCATCGATCGCTTCTTGACCCACCCCGTTATCGGTACGGCTGCGCTCATCGCGCTCATGGGCGGAGTCTTCTGGCTGACCTTTTCCGTGGGTGCTCCGATCCAGAAGGTTTTAAGTTCACTTCTCGGCGACTTCGGGAATCTCCTTCGCTTCTGGATGGCCGGCGGCCCGCATTGGCTCGGCGAGTTCTTGGCATCCGGCATCCTGGGTGGCTTGGGGATGGTGCTCACCTTCCTGCCCATCCTTGCCATTTTCTACCTGGCCTTGGGTTTTCTTGAGGATACCGGCTACATGGCTAGGGCCGCCTACCTTACTGATCGCTTCATGCACATGATGGGTCTCCACGGCAAGAGCTTCATGCCGATAATGCTTGGCTTCGGCTGCAATGTTCCGGCCGTCCTCGGTACGCGTATCATCGAATCGAAAAAGGCCAGGATTCAGACGGCGCTCCTCGTACCTTTTATTCCCTGCACCGCGCGTCTTGCCGTCGTGTCCATTCTCGCGCCGATATTCTTTGGACCTGCCGCATTCTGGGTCACCTGGGGGCTCGTCGGAGCTAACCTCGTCATCCTTTCCGTACTAGGGTTTATCCTGCATCGTTTGGCCTTCGAGGATGAACATGTAGCCTTCATCATGGAACTGCCCCTCTACCATCTTCCCAACCTGAAGACTATCGGAATCTACGTTTGGCATAATCTCTTCGGCTTTCTCAGGAAGGCTGGGTCCGTCATTCTTGTTGCCTCTCTGCTCGTATGGTCCTTTTCGTATTTCCCCACGGGGATCATCGCAACGAGCTACCTCGGTGTCTTTGGCCATTGGCTGGAGCCCGTGAGTGCTCTTCTCGGGCTTCCATGGCAGGTATTCATCGCGATATTCACGAGCTTCGCGGCCAAGGAGAATACGATCGCGACACTTGCCGTTCTTTATGGAAACATCAATGCCGTTCTGCCGACGGTGATCACATCATCGGCCGCTCTGGGACTTCTCGCATTTCAGATGCTTTTCGTCCCGTGCGCGGGCACGATCGCCGCGATCAAGCAGGAGACGATGTCGGTGAAGTGGGCCGCGTTCAGCTTGGCCATCATGCTTTTCCTGTCGTTCGGTGTGGCAATCGCCATTTACCAGGTAGGGAGACTCTTTTAGCTACGTTAAGCCGGGTTATCGCTCCTTCGGCAGCAATGCGTATACGCAAGATCCTCGAAGGCGCCTGTCGGATAGACGCCCGGCATCCTCCCGGCCTGCGCATCCAGATTCCGAAACTTGCATTGACTCGGCCCTTGTACTAATCTATGAGAGATGCAAACGTGGAGGCGGGGATTGGGGCGGCGCCGGAGCGGACCCTGCGGCTTCGAGCCGTTTCGTCAGGCGGCGCGGTCGGCGGACGGATTCCAGCTCGAGGCTGATCCTCTCCTTCGCTTTTCTCGGAATTGTCGATTCTTGGGCCGCGGTGTCTGAATAGAGAATAGAGTTGAGAGGTCTCTGGCAGTATGTCTAAACATGGTGTCGTGATCCGAACTCCCGGGGATTCCTTGGCGCGCTCTCTTTCCCGAACTGCCATGGCACTTCTTGCCGTGTCCCTGGTCTCCTGCGTCGATTGCACGAGCAGGCCCGAGTCGGCGATCGTCGTGGCCGTTCCCGCGCTCGAGCAGAATGCGCTGATCTATATAGCCGCCGACAAGGGTTTTTTCGCCGACAATGGCCTCCGCGTCGCCATCGAGAGCGTCGCTACGGGCCCCTCCGCGCTCGCCGCGCTGCAGAACGGGAGCGTCCAGATCGCCGAAACCGCGGAGTTCCCCGTCGTCGTCGCCGCCTTGCGCGGCATGGATTTTCGGATACTGGCGACCAACGACCAATTCGAGAACGACTACATCATCGCCAGGAAGGCAAGCGGCATCTCCGGCATCCCCGACCTCAAGGGCAGGCGGATGGGCTTCTCGTTCCATTCGATCACCGAGTTCTACCTCGGGCGCTTCCTCGCCTTGCACGGGATTCGCCCCGGGGACATCTCGAGAGTCGATGTCGCGCCTTCGGATTTCGCCACGGCCATCGGCGGGGGCCGAGTCGACGCCCTGGTGGCCTGGCAGCCTTTCGTGAGTCGAATCGCTGCATCCCTCCCGGGCGGGGCCGAGGTCTGGCCGGTGCAGAGCGATCAGCTCGCCTACGGGATTCTGGTATGCCGGGAGAAGTGGCTGGCCGCCAATTCGAAGACCGCGGAGGCATTCCTGAAATCGCTCAAGTCCGCGCAGGATTACCTCGTGGGGCATCCCGCCGAATCGCGGGCGCTCATCGGCAAGCGGCTCGGCTACGACGCGGGCTATCTCTCCTCGGTCTGGCGGGATCACCACTTCGACCTCACCCTCGATTATTCGCTGGTTTTGGCCATGGAGGACGAGGCCCGATGGATGGTCGCCAACCACCTGACCGACGCGTCGGCCGTGCCCGATTTCAGCCGTTCGATCTCGGCCGCCGAGCTCACGGCCGTGAGTCCCACGAGCGTCAACATGATGAAGTGAGTCGCCGGCCCATGCGCATCAAACGTTTGACGCAATTGGTCGAGGCGCTCTTCGTCTTCCTCGTCGCGGCGATGCTGCTTTCCGTCATCATGCTGACCTCGGCCCTGAGAAAGGCGAGCGAGCGCATCCAGACGGGGAATGCGATCGTCCAGGCGGCCAGCGATCTGACCTTCCTCAGCACCGATTATCTGATCTTCCCGGAGTCCATGCACCGACAGCGCTGGGAGGCGAAGTACGCCGAGTTCACGGCTCTCATCTCCAGCCTCGATCGCGGCGCCGCGGGGCAGGTCGCCGAAGGTCTCGACCTCCAGACGAAGGCCGGGTTCCTGCGGAAGGTGTTCGACGACATCGGCGCGAATCCGGAGAATCGGGTGAGCGGAGGCGAGTACGCCTTGAAGCCCGATGCCCTCAGGCTCGCCTGGAGCCGTGTCGCCACGCAGACCGTGGGCATGGTCTCGGACGGGCTGCAGATGGTGCGCCGCTTCCGCGCGGAGCGGGATCGGGCGATCCGATGGGAGTCGAGCCTCGTGCTCGCGATGGTCGCGGCATTCGTGGCTTTCTTCTCCATCTCCTGCGCCGTGTTGATGCGGCGCACGCTGCGCTCGATAGCCGCGATGCAGGCCGGGGTCGCGATAATCGGCGGAGGCGATCTGAAGCACCGCATCGACGTCCGGCAGGATGACGAGCTCGGCGACCTCGCCAAGGCTTTCAACCGGATGACCGAAGAGGCTCGCAAGCGCACCGAAGAGCGCGAGGCGATCGCCGCCGAACTCCGCGAGCACCGCGAGAACCTCGAGCTGGAGATCGCCGAGCGGACCGAGGCGCTTCTCGACGCGAAGCGGGAGGCCGAAGAGGCGAATCGCCTGAAGAGCAGCTTCCTCGCGAACATGTCGCACGAGCTGCGCACGCCGCTCAATTCGATAATCGGCTTCACGGAGGTGCTGCAGGACGCGCTCTACGGCGACGTCAACGAGAAGCAGCGCGAGTACCTCGGCTACATCGCCACCGGCGGCCGGCATCTTCTGGAACTCATCAACGACATTCTCGATCTCGCCAAGATCGAGTCGGGCAAGATGGATGTGGTCATGGCGCCGTTCCGGCTCCGCGGCGCCCTCGAGCTGTCGTTGACGATGCTGCGGGAGCGCGCCCTGCGGCACTCGATTTCCCTGAGCCTCAGCCTCTCGCCCGAAGCGGACCTGGAGGTCGTCTCGGACGAGCACAAGCTCAAGCAGATCCTCTTCAACTTCCTGTCCAACGCCGTCAAGTTCACGCCTGACGGAGGCGCGGTGCGGGTCGAGGCCCGATTGTCGGCATCGCGGGACCTCGTCGAAGTGTCGGTCAGCGACACGGGCATCGGCATCAAGCGAGACGACATGGGGAGGCTCTTCAAGGAATTCGCCCAGCTCGAATCGCCTCTGGAGAAGCGCTACGAGGGGACGGGGCTGGGACTGGCCCTCTCGAAGCGCCTGATCGAATCCGTCGGCGGAAGGATCTGGGCCGAGAGCGAAGCGGGCAAGGGGAGTACGTTCTCGATTTCCTTCCCGCTCGCCCCCGCCGAAAGACCGGACCAGACGGAAGCGGGTGGCGAATCCGACGGCTAGCGGAGGGGATTTCAATATCGCTATGGAGAAAACGAATGCCCAGAAAAGTCCTGATCTGCGAAGACAACGCGGCGAATCGGGTGCTGTTCCGCGACATCCTGGCGGTCGACGGCATCGAGACGATCGAAGCGACCGACGGTGAAGCGGGCGTGCGCCTCGCGACGGCCGCGGCGCCCGACCTCGTGATCATGGACATCCAGATGCCAGTCATGAACGGCTACGAGGCCATGCGCGCCCTGCGGAGAAGCCCGCCGACGAGCGGCATCAAGATCATCGCGGTGACCTCCTTCGCGATGAGCGGGGACAGGGAAAAGGCGATCGAAGCGGGAGCGGACGAGTATCTCTCGAAACCCGTCGACACCCGACAGCTCCGCAAACTCGTGCGACAGATGCTCGGCTTGTGAGCGGGCGGTCCGAAGGAGTACAAGCATGGCAAAAGCGACAATCCTGTGCGTCGACGACGACCCGGCGAACCTGGCGCTCCTCGACGCCATTCTCAGCCCTCTCGGCTACGTCGTGGCGCGCGCCGCGGACGGCAAGGCCGCGCTGGAGAAGGTGGCCGAGCTGGCGGTCGACCTCATCCTGCTCGATGTCATGCTCCCGGGGCTCAGCGGCTTCGAGGTCTGCAAGACGCTCAAAACCGACGATCGCTACAGGAAGATACCCGTCGTCCTGATCACCGCCCTGAACTCCCGGGAAGACCGGATCAGGGGCACCGAGGCGGGCGCCGAGGATTTCGTCACGAAGCCATTCGACAAGCTCGAGGTGCTCGCGAGAATCGAGATGCTCCTGCGCGTGAGGAGGCTCGACCGGCACATGGAGGGGGCCTATGCGCTCCTGAAGGAGCTGACCGCCTTCAGCGAGCGGGAAATCGGCGATTTCGATCCGATGAGATTCGATTTCGGCGCCCATGTCGATCGACTAACCTCGCAGCTCCTCCGCCCAGGGAACCCGTCGATCGATTCGCCCGGCTGGCTCATCATCTCGATCATGAGCGACGCTGACACGAGGAATATGGTCTATCGCCTGTCGAGCGGCGGCGTCACGAACGCGAGTTTCGCGAGCTCGCTGCTCCACAACTACTTTCCGAAGGGGGTGGCGCCCTCCGGTTTCCTCAACGAGCAGGATCTCGGGGAATCGAAGTGGCGCTTCGTCCGAGACACGATGCAGCACGTCGGGCTCGATTCGTCAAATTTCGTCTATTTCCACGACGAGCGCTTCACGATCCTGGCCGGCGGCTATCCCGAGGAAGCGACCGATCACCATGCGACCGTCATCAACAATCTCGTGCTCCAGATCATGTTGCTCCGATCGCTTGCCCAGCAGGTGCGCGAAACCGAGGAGGCGTTCCTCTATACGATCCACGCCTTGGCCAGGGCTGCGGAGGCCAACGACGAGGACACCGGCAATCACGTCCTGCGCGTCGGGGAATACGCCGCGAGCATCGCCAAAGGCCTCGGGCAGTCGAGTCGATTCGTGGAGGACATCCGGGTCCACGCCCCCATGCATGACGTCGGCAAGATCCATACCCCTCCCCAGATATTGCGGAAACGAGGCCCGCTCGACCCCGAGGAGCTGCGGATCATGCGGCAGCACCCCACCCAAGGCGCCGGTATCCTGGGCGAGCACCCCCGGCTCGCCATGGCGCGCGAGATCGCGCTCTCGCACCACGAGCGATGGGACGGATCGGGTTATCCCAACGGGCTCAAGGGGGAGCGGATTCCGCTCGCCGGCCGGATAGTGATGGTGGCAGATCAGTACGATGCGCTGCGAAGCAAAAGGTCGTACAAGGAAGCTTTCGACCACGACACCGCCTGCGCGGTGTTGCTGCGCGGAGACGGCCGCAGCAAGCCCGAGCATCTCGATCCGGCGGTGCTCGAGGTTTTCGCCAAGTCCCGCGGCGAGTTCGAGGAGATATCCCGCCGGCTGGCGGACAACTGATCCCGCATATCGGCCATGGCGGGCGGATTAAGGAACCGGCCGCCGATGGAACTATCGGAAGCGACCGGCGATCGTAAGCGACTGCTCGAAGCTGCAGGGCAGACCGCGATCGGCGCTCGCGTAGACCGCCCGCCCGGAAGCTGTCAGGGAATCCCGGAGGCTTCTTGGACAGCCTCCGGGGGTGCTAGCCGCGCTTGCCCTTGCCGCCGAAGAGACCCTTCAGTCTGTCGATCAGCCCCGCGGGGCGCGCCGCCTTTGCCGGCGCTTTCGGGGAAGGGCGGGGCGCCGCGCCCTGGGCCGTCCGGCCGGACTTCTGGCCGCGCTCGGACGCGGTCGGCCTCGGAGCGCGAGGCGCGGGGGGCTGCGGCGCGCGGGGCGCGGCGGGCTTGGCAGCTGCGTCGCGCCGGGCGGGAGTCTCCTTGTCGGGGCCGCGCGCCGCCGCTCCGGAGGGGCTCTTGTCGCCGTACTTTTCCTTGTACATGCGCAGGCGCTCGTCCTGGGACAGGGCGTAGGGATTGGCGGCCTCGGGGCGCGGCGCCGGGGCGCGGTCGCCGCGCTGCTCTTCCCGCCGGGGCCGCTCGCCGCCTCGCTCGGGGCCGCGGCTGCGGCTCTGTTCCGGCCTGGCGCGGCCGCCTGAGACGGCTTCCTCGCGGCGGTCCACGCGCTGCTCGCGGCCTTCGTCCCGCCGCTCCGTGCGGTCGGCCGGCCCTCGGCGCTGCTCGCCGGCGCGTTCGGCGCGGCGGGAATCGCCCCGGTCCTCGCCGCCTCGCCGCCCCTCGCTCCGCCGCTGGCTGCCGCGCCTGAGCTCGCGCAGGCCGTCGTGCTGTCCGCGGCCGGCAGGCGCGAAGCGGCCGTGGTCGCGCGCGTGTCCGAAGCGCATGCCCGAGCTCTTGTCCGTGAGCAGAAGGCTCTCGTCGAAGGGCATCGTGGGGATCTTGTCGCCGATGAACTTCTCGATCGCCGGCAGACCGTAGACGAACTTCTCGCAGGCGAGGGTGATGGCCTTCCCGGCCTTGCCGGCGCGCGCGGTCCGCCCGATGCGGTGCACGTAGGACTCGGCCTCCTCGGGCACGTCGTAGTTGACCACGAGGTCGAGCCCTTCGACGTCGAGGCCGCGCGCGGCCACGTCGGTGGCGACAAGCACGGCGAGCTTGCCCGCCTTGAGCCGCTCGATGATCTCGAGCCGCTTGGACTGGGGAAGGTCGCCGATGATGAACTCGCAGTCGATGCCGTTCACCTTGAGGCGCCGCGCGGCCTCCTCGGCCATGTACTTCTGGTTGCAGAAGATGAGCGCGCTTTCGGGATTCTCCCGCCGGATCAGGCCGAGGAGGAGGCGGAACTTCTCGTGGTTGCCCACGTGGTAGAGTTCCTGGGTGACGAGGTCGACGGTCATGTGCTCGGGCTCGATCACGATCTCGTAGGGATCGTTCATGTATTCCCAGGCGAGGTCCTTGACGCGCAGGCCGAGGGTGGCGGAGAAGAGGAAGGTCTGCCGCTCGCGCGGGGCGGAAAGATAGCGCAGGAGCTTGCGCAGATCGTCGATGAAGCCCATGTCGAACATGCGGTCGGCCTCGTCGATGACGAGGAAGCCTACCTCTTTGAGCAGCATCCTGCCCTGCTGCAGGAGGTCGATGATGCGGCCGGGCGTGCCGATGATCATCTGGACGTCGGCCCGCAGCTGGTCGAGCTGGGGGCCGTAGCCCACGCCGCCGTAGAACGAGGCCGAACTGATGGGCAGGTACTTGCCGAGGCGCTTGGCCTCGTTCTCGATCTGGACCGCGAGCTCTCGCGTCGGGGCGAGGATGAGGACCTTGCGCGTCCGCTCCTCGGAAACCGTCATGATGCGCTGGAAGATCGAGATCAGGAAGGCCGCGGTCTTGCCCGTGCCCGTCTGGGACTGGGCGTAGATGTCGCGGCCGGAGAACGACTGCGCGAAAACGCTCTCCTGCACGGGCATGCAGGTGACGTAGCCGGCCTCTTCGAGGCCTCGCTGAAGATCGGGATGAAGATTGAGTTCGGTGAAATCCATGTGGCTCGCTCGGTATAGGAAGTAGTAACCCTACAATACTTCATCTCGGCGGAAACAATAAGGGGGTCGGGCTCCGTCGAGAGTCGATTCATGAGCGGGTCTCCGAGACTGTCCGCTCAACCGAAGCGCGGCGGCTTTTAGGGTCTCATGCGGGCATTTCCTGCACCCCGCCTTCGATCTCTTTGCGCGCCTGGCGCCTTTGCGTGCCCCCCCCTTATGCGAAGCTCTGAAATCCGGCCCTGTTCAGCCGGTCCGGCGGGCGGTGTTCCCCGAGAAGCTCGCCGCCGCGAGGGCGTACAACAGCGCCGCCGCGACCAGGACGACCGCGTAGCCGGCCGAGATGGACAGAAGGCGGGCGAGCACCGTGCCCGTGACCGAGATGGCGCCGTTGACGCCCCAGGCCCAGGGGATGAGGCCGGGCCGGGACGACGAAAGGGCGCTCATGCCGGTCGGGAAGGGTATGCCCATGCAGAAGGCCGCCGGAGCTATGGCCAGGATCGCTATGCCGATCTTCGCCGCGAGCGGGAGTCCGAGCAGGGCGTCGACGATCGGCGTGAGTCCGAGAATGTAGAACAGGCAGGACAGGGCTATGCCGGCGGCAGCGATCAGGACGCGGTTCCGGCTCGGCATGCGCCAGGCGCCGCCCGCGAGGCTGCCCAGTCCGGAAAGCGCCAGCATGGCGGTGATGACCACCGAGTTGGAGAATATCGGATCGACGAGGAAGAAGGTGAGCCGCTGGATGAGGAAGATCTCGATCATCATGTAGCCCAGCCCCAGGCAGGCGTAGTAGACGATGACCCTGATCGTGCCCTTCTCTTTCGCGAAGAGTTCCCTGCGCCGGCCGACGAGGGGAAGGAGCACGATGAGCGCCCCGAAAACGGCCGAAAGGGCGAGAGTCGCGACGAGCAGGAGGTAGCCCCATTCCTCGGAGAGCTCGCGGATATGGGCCGCCACCGCCGGGATCTCGGCCGGCTTCACGTAGGCCGTGTAGTAGGGCCGTTCGTCGGTAGCCGGATCCACCGAGAAGGGGTAGGCGGCGTAGAAGGCCCGGCCGCGGCCCGAGAAGATCGAGTCGAGCGTGTAGTAGTAGAGGTCCTCCTGCAGCAGGTCGCTTCCTCCGGCCGGCAGGCTCGCCTCGGCGGCGGCCTTCGCCCCGGGCGAGGCGTCGAGCTGGGCGGCATACCAGTTCATCACCTGATCGTAGCCGAGCTCAGGCCGGCTCATGCCGGGATAGTAGCAGGGCAGGAAGGACATGCGGGTGCAGAAATCGCGGAGCTTCGCCAGTTCGGGCGGGGTGAAGGGGGAGTTCTTGACGAGGATGGTGGCCGTGGACAGGAGCTGGTCGAAGACGAAGACCCGCGAGCCGGGATCGGCGACGCCGCGGAGCTTGAGCGCGTCCGCCACGGTCGAGAGGAGCTTGGGCACGTTGCGCGGCGGCGTGAGGCGGTTCCACACGGTGATCGAAAGCATGCCGCCCGGCTTGAGCGCGGCGAGATAGGAGGAGATGCCCTCTGCCGTGTAGAGGAAGTTCTCGTCCACCGGATTGCCGCCCGTCTGGGAGAGTCCCACCGAGTCGACGAGGCCGATCTCCACGAGATCGTAGCGCCGGCGGGTCTCGGCCACGAAGGCGCGGGGCTCGGTGGCCAGGACGCGGACGCGGGGATCGCGCAGGATGTCGCCGGTGTAGGCCCTGAAGTAGGGCACGTCCCTCAGCATGGAGACCAGCGCGGGATTGGGCTCGACGACGGTGACGCTCCTCGCTCCGTGGTGGAGGGCCGCGAAGGTTCCTATGTCTCCGCCCAGCTTGAGGATGAGCACGTCCGGGGCGGTGAGGAGGGTGTAGGGCGCCGCCATGGGCAGGTAATCGAAGTATGCCTCCTCCTGCGGCGACAGGCGGCGCATGATGCCAACCGGGCCGTCGCCGTCGACGTAGAGCCCGAGGAAGGCGTTGCGCGGCATGATGGGGATGTCGCTCGACGCGTTGTCGCTCAGGCCCGGGGCGATGTGGAAGAACGAGCTCGAGTAGACGTCGAACTCGCCGGTGGGGCCGAAGGAGTGGTAGACGAGCTTGGAGTCGGGGAAGTCGCGCGCGTAGCTGATAGGCTTGAACTGGGAGACGCGGATGTCGCCGTAGAGCGTCAGGACGAGGAGCGAGGCGCAGAGCGCCGCGGCGGTGCCCAGGCTGGCGCCGACGGAGAGGGCGAGATGTCCCTCGCGGTCGCGGTAGCCCACGAAGCTGAAGAAGGCCGCCGCGGAGGCGAGGGCGGCGAAGGGGCCGATGAGCCGCTGGGGCGGCAGCACGTACAGCGCGGCGAGGAGGAGGAAGCCGCCGAGCCCGGAGCCCAGCATGTTCCAGAAGTAGAGACTGTGGATCCTCGAGCGGAAGGCGATGAAGGATACGCCGATGAACAGGGCCCCGATGAAGAAGGGTATCGCGTAGAGCGCGTAGTAGGCCGCCAGCCACACGAACTGGAGCCGGTCGGTGGTGATCATCACCGGATTGAAGGGAAGCTGCTGCGCCGCGACATGGACGAGGATCATGGCGGGTCCCAGGAGGCCGGCCGACCAGGACATCCACCGGTCGGCGTTCCGCTCGACCCGGGACTCGAGGAACGTGAGGAGCGTCCCCGCTATGCCGTAGCCGAGCAGGGCGATGCTGATGACCATGCTGCCGAAGTTGGACCAGCTTCCCACGGCGAAGCAGCGCATGACCGCCAGCTCGTAGGCGACCATGGTCATGGAAAGGAAAAAGAGGGCGGCGAAGCGGAAGGAGGAGAGCTTCATCGCGGCTATTGGCCGGAACCCGCGCCCGAGGTATCGACGCCGTGGCGCGTCCCCTCCGTCGAGGTGAAGGGAACGAAGATGACCTTGGCCCCGCGGTAGATGTCGCTGCGCTCGAAGGTGAAGCCGCCGCCGGCCAAGGGCTTCTTGACGATGCGGAGCACGGTCTGGCCGGAAGGCGGGCCTATCGGTATGACCATGACGCCGTCGGGCGCGAGCTGCTTGAGAAGGTCCGGCGGGATGTGGTCGATGCCGGCGGTGACGATGATCTTCTGGAAGGGTGCGTACCGGGCCCAGCCGTAATAGCCGTCGGCGTTCTTGCGGAGGATGGAGTTGTACTCCGGGTACCGGCCCGAGAGCTTGGTGTAGATGGCGTCGGTCTCGCGATAGAGCTGGGGGACGATCTCGATGGTGTACACGTGGTCGGTGAGCTCGGAGAGGAGGGCGGACTGGTAGCCGGAGCCCGTGCCGATTTCGAGGACATGGTCGCCGCGCCGCACGTCGAGGCTCTGGGTCATGTTGGCGACCATGTGCGGCCCGGAGATCGTCTGGCCGTAGCCGATGGGAATGGCCGTGTTGTCGTAGGCCTTCTTGAGGTTGTACCTGCGCACGAAGTACTCGCGCGGCGTGTACAGGAAGGCCCGCAAAAGCGCCGGGGAGCTGATGTCCCTGTTGGCGACCAGGATCTGCGCGCGCTGCCATTTCAGCTCGAGGAAGTGCGCGGTCTCGTCGGTGTGGGCCCGCATCCACGCGAAGTAGGCCTCTTTCGAGGCGGTGGGCATGCTGCCCAGGATCTTGGGCCAGGGGCTGTCGGTGACGCCCGCGGCCGTGGTCGCCCTATCCGCGGCGACGGCACCCGCGGCGACGGCACCCGAAGCGGCGGCACCCGAAGCGGCGGCACCCGAAGCGACGGCACCCGAAGCGGCGGCATCCGGGGCGGCGGCGGCCTGGCCCGGGGCAGCCGTAGCGGCGGATTCCGAAGGCGCGTTCGATGCGGCCGCGGCGATCCCGGCGGTCGGCGATCCCGGCGACTTCGTCGTGAAGGGATCGAACAGCAACACGACGACAGCGGCCGCGGCGATGGCGATCAGGACCGGAAAGAGGATCCGCGGAAAGGGAATCGGCCCGCGGGCCGGGCGGTCAGGCCGATTTTTCGGTGCCTGATCGCCCTTCGCCGAAGCGCCGCAGACGGGACAATCGCCGGTGGAAGGGAGTTCGAAACCGCATCTCGGGCAAAATGCCATGGGACACCTCAGCTTTGTGACACGGGGCCACTTCGATGATCGTCTGTCAAATATACGAATCCGTGCGGCGCTCCGGCGAGGATCGCCCGAATCCGGCTCCGAATCCGGTACCGGTCATGCTAGTGAAGCGACTTCTGCATGGCGAGCACCCGCCGCAATTCGTCATTCGAGTTGACGATCGTATCATGGCTGCATGAAGAAAAGATGAAAGCCGCCCGGTGATCGCGCAAACGCCGATAGTCCGCGGGAGTGTCCACGCCGGTCTCCACGGGAATGCCGTCTTCCTTCAGTTCGGCGATGAGGCGATGGGCGTTGTCGGCCGGATCTCCGTCTTCCGAGCTGATCGAGACGAAGCGCCGGTTTCCGCCCGAGATCCAGGCGGCGTAGCGCTCCACATCGTCGTACAATCCGTCGAAGAGGCAGACCTCGCGCACCTTTTTCGCCGCTCCGTCCTGGCCGAGTATGCAGGCCATGACCCGATAGGCGCCGCTGTGTCCCATGAGGGTGATGGAGCCGACCTTGAGAGGGGGCGTGGCTCCCGAAGCGTGCAGCTTGCGCAAGAGCTCGGCTACCAGGCGGTCGAAGCCGCCCGGGCTTTCGAGCTTGCCGCCGTAGGAATCGGGGGCGTCGCGCGCGGTCTCGGGCAGGACCAGGAGGGCTCGTGCCCCGCTCTCGGAAAATTGTCGGAGCAGAGAGAAAGCCTCGATAGCCTCGGGGACCGAGGAGTACCAGCCATGGAAGAAAAAGACGAGGTTCACGGTTCCCCGCGGCTTGAAGCCGGGAGGGATGAAGACATCCACGGTGGAGTCGTCGTAGTGCCCGGCGAGGGGGAAGTCTTCGCCGTCGTAGCTGTAGCCGCGGCTCCTGGCGGGGTCGGGAAAGGGCGCCGATGCCAGATGGAAGGAGCAGAGCCTTCCCGTGGCGACCTTCGACGAGCCTTCGACGGGACGCTTTTCGACGGCGCGCGAGGGGAGGCTCTGCACGGCGAAAGCCGCGAAGGCGGCGAGCAGCAGAGCCGAACTCAATATGAAAGCCGCGCGCGGCATCCGCATCCCGAGGCCCCCCTTCGCTCCGGGATTCTATCACGCCGAGCGGAAGGACGCTAAGTGCCGATGCGGAAAGCCGAGCTACCCGACGCCCTCTCCCGTGCTATGATGGCTCATGGCTTCCACCATCTTCTGGTACGACCTCGAGACTTTCGGCCTCGACAGCCGATACGACCGGATAGCCCAATTCGCCGGCATAAGGACGAACCACGAGCTCGAGCGCGAAGGCGGCGAGCTCGCCCTCTACTGCAAGCCGACCTCCGACTACCTGCCCAGCCCCTACTCCTGCCTCGTCCACGGCATCACGCCCCAGCACGCGCTCGAGTCGGGTGTGAGCGACTATGAGCTCGCCAAGGCGGTCAGACGGGAGATGTCGCGGCCGGGGACCGTCGTCGCGGGCTTCAATTCGCTGCAGTTCGACGACGAGTTCGTGCGCAGCCTCTTCTTCAGGAACCTCTTCGATCCCTACGAGCGCGAGTGGAAGCACGGCAACAGCCGCTGGGACGTCATCGATCTCATGCGCGCCGCCCACGACCTCAGGCCCGAGGGCATCGTGTGGCCCACCCAGGAGAACGGCCGTCCCATCTTCACCCTCTCCGCCCTCGCGAAGGCGAACGGGATCGGGCACGAGTCGGCCCACGACGCGCTGCACGACGTGCAGGCGACGATAGGCCTGGCGCGCCTCGTGAAGACGCGGCAGCCCAAGCTGTTCCGCTGGTATTTCTCGCACCGGAGCCGCGATTCGCTCAGGCCCCTCGTGGACCTCGTGGAGCGCAAGGCCCTGGTCCACAGCTCCGTGTCCTACACCTCCGACCGCGGCTGCACGACCCTCGTCGCCCCGGTGGCCCTCGACCCGGAGAACCGCAATCAGCTCATCGCGATCGACCTGCGCTTCGATCCGGCCTCGATCCTCGACCTGGGCGTGGAAGAGCTGCGCCGGCGCGTGTTCACGAAGGAGGCCGAGCTCGACGCGCCCCGGCTGCCCCTGTCGCGCATCCGCCTCAACCGCTGCCCGGCGCTCGCCCCCCTGGGCACCCTGAGCGCCGAGGCGGCCGAGCGCCTGGGCATCGGCGTCGAGGCTTGCCTCGCCAACCTCGAAATGATCAAGCGCCGCCCGGAGCTGATCCAGAAACTCGTCGCCGTCTACGAGACTCCTCCCCCGCCCCTGGAGTCGGAGGACCCCGAGCTGCGCCTCTACGAGGGCGGCTTCCTGCCGGAGAGCGACGCGGCCCAGCTCGTCGAGGCGCAGGCGCTGCTCGCCGAGCTGGAGCCTGCCGAGGCGAAGAAGCGCCTGTACGAGATGCGGTTCCGGGACGACCGCCCGGCCCAGCTCGTGCGGCGGTTTTTCGCCCGGAACTTTTCCCAGACCTTGGGCGAGGCCGAGGCGGCGCGCTGGCGCAGTTTCTGCGCGGGGCGCCTGCAGTTCCCGCCCGTCGAGGGCGCCGCCGATCTCGCCACCTACACCAAGGTGATAGAGCAGCGCCTGGCGGATTCGGCCACTCCCGCGCGGGACAAGGCCATCCTCCACGCCCTGCTCGAGTATCGCGGCACCCTCGAGCGCGAGGTGCTCCGGTACGCCACAAGCTGAAGGCGGCGCCGGACACGGACAGGCTCCTGCCGGGCTTGGGCTTCGGCCCGGACTAGGCTCCTGCCGGGCCCGCGAGGATGCGCTCGATCGCCGCGAGCTCCTCGGCCGAGAGCGGCGGCGCGGAAAACGCGGCGGCATTCTCCTCGACCTGGGCGCTTCGGCTCGCTCCGATGAGGGCGCTCGTCACGCGCTCGTCGCGCAAGGTCCATCTGAGCGCCATCTGCGCGAGGCTCTGTCCCCGGGCGGCGGCCAGGTCGTTCAACGCGCGGGCCTTGGACAGCTTCTCCTGCGTGAGGCCCTCGGGCGTGAGGAAGGGGCTTCCCGAGGCGGCGCGCGAGTCTGCCGGCAGGCCGCCGAGGTAGCGCGAGGTCAGGAGCCCTTGGGCGAGGGGCATGAAGGCGATGACGCCCATGCCCTCGGCGGCGCAGGCCTCGAGGAGGCCGCCTTCGAGGGCGCGGTCGAACAGGTGGTAGCGCGGCTGGTGGATGAGCGGGGTCACCCCCATGCCGCGGAGGATTTTCGCGGCCTCGGCCGTGCGCTCCGCCGGATAGTTCGAGAGGCCGACGTAGAGAGCCTTGCCCGAACGCAGGGCCTGCGCCAGGGCGCCCATCGTCTCTTCCAGGGGCGTGTCGGGGTCGGGACGGTGCGAGTAGAAGATGTCCACATAGTCGAGGCCCATGCGAGCGAGGCTGGCGTCGAGGCTGGCGAGCAGGTACTTGCGCGAGCCGTGGTCGCCGTAGGGCCCGGGCCACATGGTGTAGCCGGCCTTGGTCGAGATGACGAGCTCGTCGCGGAAGGGGGCGAAGTCGTCCTTGAGGAGGCGGCCCAGGCATTCCTCGGCCGAGCCGGGCGGCGGCCCGTAGTTGTTGGCCAGGTCGAAGTGCGTGATGCCGAGGTCGAAGGCCGTGCGGGCTATGGCCCGGGCGTTCTCGTAAGGCGAAGTGCCGCCGAAATTGTGCCAGAACCCGAGGGAGAGCGCGCTCAGGCTGAGGCCGGAGGAGCCGCAGCGGCGGTAGGGCAGGGTCTCGTAGCGCCGCGCCGAGGGGAGGTAGGCCGTGCTTCCGTTCATGGCAGCACCATAGACCGGGCCGCTTGGCCGCGTCCACTGTCGCGCGAGGCCGGGGCGCGCTCGGCTTTTCCCTGTCCGCCTCTCGGGTTCCGCCCTTGTGGCCGCGCCGGGCCAAGCATACAATCGTCCCGTATGGAAAAGGACAATGTGAGGATCTTCGAACCGGGAGAGCGGATCTTCACCGAGGGTGAGGAGGGCGATGTCATGTACGTCCTCCTCGAGGGCTCGGTGGACCTCAAGAAGCGGGTGGAAGGCGGGCAGGCGGTGCTCAAGACCGTGGATACGCCGAACGATTTCTTCGGCGAGATGGCCCTTCTCGACGGCAGTCCGCGTTCGGCCACGGCCGAGGCGGTGAGGCGCACGCGCGTCCTGGCCGTGGACGGCCCCACCTTCGAGTCCATGATACTCTCCAACGGCAAGTTCGCCCTCAAGATCATCAAGGTGCTTTCGGCCCGGCTGCGGCGCTCGAACGATCAGGTGTCGGATCTCATCGAGACCATGCCCAGGGAGCGCATAGCCCGCGGCATGGTGGACTACGCCCTGCGCCACGGCGAGAAAATCCACGGCGGCGGGCTCAAGGTCAACGCGGACTTCATGAAGGCCTGGATCAACACCCATCTCGGCGCCGCGATGGACGAGATCGAGGCCGCGATCTACCGCCTGCTCAAGTCGGAGGCCGTCGCCTGGGCGCCCACCAGCGCGCAGACCAAGGAGAACCTCGTCCTTCCCGAGGAATTCGTGAAGGCGAACGATCGGCGGACCCAGGTCTGAGCGGCCGGCCTTGCCCGCCGCTGCCTTCCCGCGCGATCTTCGTAGGCATGGAACCAGAAGAGAAGGCCGCCGGTAAGGATGATCCATCCGCTCCGAATAGGGCCGCCCTCCCGGCGCGCCGACTTGCGACCGGCTGGAGGCTGGCCGCGCGTTCCGCCGCGATAGCCGCGGCGGCCATCCTGGCCTCGCTCCTCATATCCGCCTCTCTCTCCGAACCCGGCTCGTCCCGGGACGAGTCGGGCCTCCGGGGCATAGAGCCGATCCCGCCGGAGCTTCAGCCGATAGAGCCGCTGACCGGGCCCTTCGTCGTCGCCATCCAGGCGGGGCACTGGGAGGAGGCCGGGCTGCCCGACGAGCTGGAGCGACTCCGAACCGGCACGGGAGCCGAATCGCACGGCGTGCGCGAGGTCGATGTCAATCTCGCCGTGGCGCGCGCCCTCGTCGCGCTGATCGAGGCCCGAGGCTGGAAGGCCATCCTCCTGCCCGCGACCGTGCCTCCTGGATTGCGGGCCGATGTCTTTGTCGCCATCCACGCCGACTGGGGCGCGAATCCCGGCATCCGGGGCTGGAAGGTCGCGGCGCCCTGGAGGCCGAGCCCGGCGAGCCTCGAGCTCGCGGCTTCCCTGGACGCCGCTTTCGGCGCCCAGGCGGGGCTGAGCGAGGACGGTTCCGGCGTGACGATAGGCATGCGCGGCTATTACGCCTTCAGCTTCCGGCGCTTCGTCCACGCCGTCAGTCCCTTCACCCCTTCCGCCATCGTCGAGCTGGGCTTTCTCACCAATCCCCGCGAGCGCGAGCTCCTGGCCGATCGCCCGGGCTACTGGGCGGGTATCCTCGACCGAGGCATCGCCCGGTTCCTCTCGGGCTTCGACCGGAGCCGCACGGCTTCCTTGAGGCCGATGGTCCTGCCCCGCCTGGCGGCGGGCCCGAACGGCGCCGTCGTCCGCGACCGGCCGAGCCCGGAAGGCCGGCGCCTGTGGAGCCTGGAGGCCGGCGCCGACGTGATCGGCGTGGACGAAAAGGCGGGCTGGTACGAGATCTTCTCGCGCGAGAAGCGCGCCTCGGGCTGGGTGGAGACCTCCGAGCTTACTGCGCGGGCCTAGGGGCGCCGGCCACGATCCAGTCGTAGACGAGCTTGCGCTCATTCGAGGTGAAGGCCGGGCCTCCTCGGGGCATCCGGCCGCTCGAGATCATGGTCCAGACGACGCTCGATCCGGGCTTGCCCGGCACGATGCCGCCCGAAGCCATGAGCGAGTCGTAGTCCGCGGCCCAGCCGTGGCAGGCCGAGCAGCGGGCGATGATCAGGTCGGCCCCTTTGGAAAGCCGGGGATTCGCCGCCCCCTGCGAACTTTGGGCGACGGCGACCGCCAGGGCGAGAACGAGGATGAGCGCGAAGGCGAAGGTGGTTTTCATGCTGATAATCTTAAAGCCGCGTTCGGCGAATTTCGAGGAGCGATTCGATCATATTTCTCGAATTTCGCGCGGCCTTCCGGTTTTTCCCGGTGCGCCGCGGCGAGGCGGGTCGAAGAACTCCCATCGGCCGCGCTCCTGGCTCGCAGGGGCGTTCAGAGACGGGCCGAAAGCTGTATACTACGTAGCATGACGCATATCGAGCGGGGGGAGCTGGACTACGCCCCCTATTACTGCGAGGAGAACGTGTGGCGGCTCCTGGGGCGCGAGTCCCTGAAGAGTCTGCGCGCCTGGGCCCTCCTCATCTCGAATGCCGAGCGCCGCGTCGTGTTCATGCGCCAGCGCTCCGGCAGGCCCGTGGACGGACTCGTGCAGTGGGACTATCACGTCGTCGCCCTCGTCGAGGGCGGGCTCGAGGGCTATCTCGTCCTCGACCTGGATTCCGACCTGCAGTTTCCCTGTCCGCTCGGCGCCTATCTCGAAGCCAGCTTCCCCGTCGATGTCCAGAGCGCCCAGGCGCCGCGCTTTCGCGCCATGAGCGCCCGGGACTATGTCGTGAATCTCGTCTCGGACCGCTCGCACATGCGGCGGCCCGACGGCTCCTACCTGGCGCCTCCCCCGCCCTGGGCGCACCCGGGCGCGCCCAGGGCGGCGAAGAACAACCTCTTGGAGTGGGCTGATATGGGACTCAAGAAGCCCGGGAACCTCTTGAGCCTCGAGGCGCTGCGCTCGATAGCGCTCTCGGCCCGCGTTCCGGACCGCCGCCTGCCCCTGTAAATCCCGCACGACCAATGTGGAGGAGAGCGAAATGAGTGGGAACGAGGAGATTGAGCGCGTCGCGGGCGGCCTGGTCGGACTGGCGGTCGGGGACGCCCTCGGGGTTCCGGTGGAGTTCGCCCCGCGCTCGGAGCGCGACGCCGACCCGGTCGTGGGCATGCGCTCGGGAGGGGCCTGGGCCGAGGAGGCGGGCACCTGGTCCGACGACACCTCGCTCGCTCTCTGCCTGGCCGAAAGCATCGTCGAACGCGGCTTCGACCCCGAGGACTTCGGGCGGCGGGCCCTGGCCTGGCTTCGCGAGGGCCGCTGGAGCGCGCGGGGCGGCGCCTTCGGCGTCGGAGGGGCCACGCGCCGCTCGCTCGAGAAGATAGGCTCCGGCATGCCGGCCATTCGGGCCGGAGGCAGAGGCGAGAACGACAACGGGAACGGCTCTCTCATGCGCTCCCTGCCCGCCGCGATCTGGCTCGCCGCGAGCCCCGAGCCCTTGCGCCTGAGGGCCCTGGCCGCGTACTCGGCGGTCACGCACGGCCATCCCCGCAGTCTGCTCGGGGTCTGGCTGCACGCCCTCGTCGCGGCGGGGCTTCTCCGGGGGCAGGGCCCCGCCGAGGCCTATGCCGCGGGCATGGCCGAGGCGCGGAATCTTCTGCCGACTTTGCCGGCGAGTTTTCGGATCGAGTCGAGAGCCTACGAGCGCGTGCTGGGCGGCGGCCTGGCCGGGCTGCCGCGCCGGGATCTGCGCGGCTCCGGCTATGTGGTCCACTGCCTCGAGGCCTCCCTTTGGTGTCTCGCGACGACGGACTCCTTCTCTTCCTGCGTCCTGGCCGCGGTCAATCTCGGCGAGGACAGCGACACGACGGGGGCCGTGGCGGGAGGGCTCGCCGGACTCGCCTACGGCATGGACGCGATACCGCCCGAGTGGCGCGGCGTGCTCGCGCGCCGGGATGAAATCGAGGCCCTGGCGGCGCAGCTGGCGGCCGCGGTCTCGGCGCGGCCCCCCTTCGCGGGCAGCTATTGGATCTTGCCGGGACGGCTGCTCGCGGGGCCGCACCCCCTCGCCGTGCCAGAGGCCGAGTCGCGGGCTCGGGTCGAGGCTCTACGCGAGGCGGGCATAGAGGTCGTCGTCGACCTCACCGACGATGGCGAGAAATTCCCCGTCGACGCCGCGGCCTATGAGGCGCTGCTCGGCGGCGGCGGCTCCTCGGGCGGCGGCTCTTCCGCGGGCGGCGGCTCTTCCCGCGGCGGGGGAGCTTCGGGGGCGAGGTCGGAGAAAGGCCGCATCGAGCGGCGGCGAGCCCCCCTGCGCGATTTCGGCGCCGAAGCGGCCGGCGTGCGCCGCGCGGTCGGGCAGGTCGAGGCCGCGCTCGAGTCGGGCTGCAGGGTCTACCTGCACTGCCGCGGCGGGGTCGGCCGGACCGGCATGGTCGCGGCCGCCTGCCTGGTCGAGCGCGGACTCGCCGCTCCTTCCGAGGCGCTCGGCCTGCTCGCCGCCCTGCGCGCCGCGGCGGGGGAGAGTCGGCCATCGCCCGAGACGCCGGAGCAGCGCGAGCTCGTCGCCGCCTGGCGTCCGGGGCCCGCCGCCCTGCCGCTCTGAGAAGCTCCATGTTCCGCCTCGTCGTCGCGGCCATGGCCGTGGAATCCTCGCCCCGCTCCGCCCCGCTCGGCGCGGCCTCGATAGTCGCGGCGCTGCGCGCGGCGCCTGCCCTGGCCGGCAAGCTCGAGGCCCGCGTCGTCGAGTGCGAGATAGGGGCCCGTGCCGAGGACCTGGCGGCGCGCCTCGAAGAAGGCGGACCGGAGGCCGTCGGCTTTTCGGTGTACAGCTGGAACCGCCGCGCCTTGTGCGCCGCGGCCCGCTCGCTCCGAGCCCTGCGTCCCGAACTCCTGCTCTTCGCCGGAGGCCCCGAGGCGACGGCGGGGCCTCGGGGCCTCCTCGCCGAGGGCGGCTTCGATTTCGTCGTCGCGGGCGAGGGCGAATCGGCGAGCGTGGCCGCCGCATCGGCCCTGCTCTCGGCGGGGCGAGGCGCTCTGGGCGCGCTGGCCTCGATTCCCGGCATCGCTTTAGCGGGCGACTTCGCGAGCGCGGAGAGCCCGCCGCGCCGCGCCCCCGTCGAGAACCCGGAGAAGCTCGTCTCGCCCTGGCTCTCCGGGATCATCGACCCCGCGCGCTACGACGAGGCGCTCTGGGAACTCACCCGGGGCTGCCCCTATCGCTGCGCCTACTGCTACGAATCGAAGGGCACGCCCGGGCTGCGCCCCCTGCCTCTCGAGCGCCTCGAGGCCGAGCTCGAGCTTTTCGCGCGTTCGGGCGCGGAGCGGGTCTTCGTGCTCGACCCGACCTTCGACGCCGACAAGGCGCGGGCCGCCAAGATCCTCGACCTCATCCGCGACAGGGGCCGGGATATCAGCTGGAAGTTCGAGGTGCGCGCCGAGCTTCTGGACCGGAGCCTGGTCCGGCGTTTCGCCGCCATAGCCTGCTCGCTGCAGATCGGGCTGCAGAGCGCCGACCCCGCGGTGCTGGCCTCCATCGGAAGGAGCCTGGACCGCGATCTGTTCCGCCGCAAGATAGGGCTCCTCGACGAGGCGGGCGTCACCTTCGGCCTGGACCTCATCTTCGGCCTGCCCGGGGAAAGCTATGCCGGCCTGAAGCGGAGCCTCGACTTCGCCCTGGAGCTTCAGCCCAATCACCTGGACCTCTTTCCCCTGGCGCTGCTGCCCGGGACCGAACTCGCCGACCGTGCGGGGGAGTTCGGCATCGAGGCCGATCCCGAGCCGCCTTATCTCGTGCGCTCGACGCGCGAGCTGCCGCCCGCCGACCTGGCACGGGCCGCCGACCTGGCGGGGGCCTGCGACCTGTTCTATTCGAGGGGTCGGGCCATGTCCTGGTTCCTCCAGGCGCTGCGGCCGCTCAAGCTGCGACCTTCGGCCTTCATCGAGCGCTTCGCGCGCTGGCTCGCGGCCTCGGGGCCGGGGGCGGGGCCCGGGGCGCGCGGCGAGGATCTCCCGCAGCGCCGCATCGAGGCCCTGCAGCTGGGTTTCCTGGAGGAGAGCTATCGCTCGGCCGGCCTGGCGAAATTCTTGCCCGCGTTGCGCGACATCGTTGTCTTCAACGGAGCCTGGGGCCGGGCCGTCGCCGAGGGCGAGTCCGATGATCTGGAGCTGTCCTACGATCCGGACGAGGTCTTGGGTCCGGCGGCCATGGACCTCGGGGCCTTCGTCCGCGCCGCCGCGCCGCGCCGGAGCCGCATCCGCGTCGCGCCGGCTCCCCACGGGGAGGTCGGGGTCACGCGCCTTTCCGGATCCGCGGCGCGGCGCGGGGCGCCGCCGGGAACCTCATCCGGGGCGCGGCACAGGCCGCCGGCCGGGCCGCGGGACGGCCCTGCCCGCGGCCCGGCCCGCGGACCGAGCGGCGGCTCCGAGCGGGCCGCGCGGCCCGGCCCGCCGCGGGACCCGCGCCGCGGCCGCCGGCCTCAGTAACAGCTCTCGAGGAGGGACAGGCAGTCCGCGAGGCTCGCCTCCTCGGGATTGTAGGCCATGGAGGCGTCGTCGATCGCCGCTCGGGCGATCAGGGGAAGCGCGGAGCGGTCGACCTTGCCCGTCTCGGACAGGCTGCGGGGCAGGCCCGTCAGGTCGTGCAGCTCCCGGCGCAGGCCGACGACGGCGTCGATGAAGGCCCGCGGGCGCTCCGCCGCGGCCACGGCGCGGTAGGCCTCGACCCCGGCGAAGGGCAGGTACAGTTCGCCTATCGCGTCGGCGCGCCGGCCCAGGTTGTACTCGAGCACGGCCGGCAGGAAGACTCCCATCGCGACGCCGTGGGGCACGTGGCACACGGCCCCGGTCGCGTGGCCGAGGCTGTGCACGAGCCCCACCATGGAGTTCGAGAACGCTATGCCGGCCATGGTCGAGGCGAGGGCCAGGTCGAGCCTGAGCGGGACGTCGGCGGGACGGCGCACGGCGCCGACGAGGCTCGACGCGATGAGCGAAACGGCCTGCGAGGCGTAGGCGTCCGAGAGGGGATTCTTGCCGAGGCAGTACGAGGCCTCGACGGCGTGGGTCAGCGCATCCATGCCGGTCGCGGCGGTGACGATGGGGGGCAGGCTCAGCGTCATGCGGGCGTCGAGGATGGCCGCGTCGGGCAGGAGCGAAGGGGAGACGAACAGGAGTTTGCGTCCGGCCGCATCGCCGCTGCCCGGTACAGCCCCGCGATCCGGCGCATCCCCGCGATCCGGCGTATCCTCGCGGATGACGGCCACGAGGGTGCACTCGCTGCCCGTGCCCGCCGTGGTCGGCACCACCACGAAGGGTCCCAGACGTCCGGTGATCGCGCCGGCGCCCGAATAGGCCTTGAGGTCCTCCCCGCCCCTGGAGACGAGGACGTTGAGCGCCTTGGCCGTGTCGATCGATGAGCCGCCGCCGACGGCCACGATGCCGTCGCAGGCCTTGGCGCGATAGACGCGCGCCGCCGCCGCCACGGTCGCGGTGCCGGAGTCGGGCGGCACCTCGTCGAAGATCGCGCCGAAGACGAGCGCCGATTCGCCCGCGGCCCGCATGACGATGTCCACGAGTCCCGCGCCGCGCACGCCCTTGTCGGTGACGAGCATCGGCCGCGAACAGCCCAGGCGTTCGAGCTCGCTCGGCAGGCGCTCGAGGGCGGCCGCGCCGGCGAGAATCTTGACGGGATTGTGGAACTCGAAGTAGCTGCCTTTGTCCATGGTCATTCCTCCTGGGTCGAAGCGGCGAAGGGCAGGGAAAGGTAGAGCGCGAGCCGCTCCCGGATCTTGCGCCAGCGGGGCAGGGGATGGGGGCGCTTCAGCACCTTCCTCGCGACGAAGGCGGGCAGGAGCAGCGTCTCCACGATGCCGAGGGCGCGGATGATCGCCATGGTCGCTCCGAGGTCGCCCGTCACGGCGAGCCCTCCCTTGGCGTAGACTTCGAAGGCGCTGGCCGAGAAGCTCAGCACGGAGAGCGCGGAGCTCATCGTCGTGAAGCGCATGCGGACCTCGCGTTCCGAACGGTCGGGAGCAGCACCGAGGCCGCCGAGCCGGCCGGAGGCGCCGCCGAGCCGGCCGGAGGCTCCGCCGCGGAGCCGCCTCAGTCTGCCGTCGGCGCCCATCGCGAGGCGAACCGACGGCCCGAAGGGGTGGACGCCGAGCTCGAAGCGGAATCCCGGTTCGAGCCCGGAGAGCTCCGCGGCCAAGTCGGGGTCGACGCGTTGGGCGGCGCAGAAGCCCCGGCCCACGAGGCCGAGGGCCATGCCCGCGTAGGCGGCCGCGAGGGGGCGCCGCGGCGGGCGCTCGTCCGGGTAGGCTTTCGCGATCTCCGGGTCGACGCCGGACATCGTTTCGGCGCTTCCGCCGCCGCGGACATCCGCCGCGGGCCCCGGCCCGGCGGCGGGCTTCGGCTCGATGATGCCGAGCCGCGCGAGCAGGGCCGGGCCGGGCACGCCGTCGGGGCCGTAGCCCTTCTTGCGGTAGTAGGCCCGCACGAGCTTTCGGATGGGCACGACCGACTTGACCGGATGTCTGGTCTCGGCCTCCTTCACGAAGCGCGCGGGCAGATCGTCGTCCGCGGCGCGCACGCCCATGAGCACGTTCATCCACCGCTCGAGCACGTGGGCGCGCCTTCCCGCGAGGAGAAAGCCGCGCCTGCCGATCCTCCGCCCCGTGATCGCCGACAGGAGGCCCGAGAGGGCGCCCCAGTCGAGGAGACGTTGCGCGACGCCGGGTGCGAAGGTCATGGCCGCCTTCAGGAGGAATCGCGGCGTGTACTTGGCGACGGGCGGCTCGAGGAGGATTCCGAAGGCGGTGAACTGGCAGGTCTGGGTCGAGTTGATCGCCGTGAAGAAGTCCTCCATGAAGGCCACCCAGCTCGCCTTGGAGAGGGTGGAGTAGGGCGGGATGAAATGGAACAGGCATTCGAGGCCGATGGGATAGGCGTTGAGGTGGCATCCGCCGCGGTTGGCCACGGCGTAGTTGAGCGCCTGGCCCCAGCCCGCCCGCGGGTCGTAGGCGGGAAGCTCGAGCCCCTTCACCTGAGGGGCGAATTCCAGGCCGCCGTAGCGCGAGGCGAGGCGCTTCGTGCCCAGGGCGAGCTCGGCCCCCTCCCCTCGCCGGAAGGCGACGTCGTCGAGCGCCGAGGCGATGTTGTCGGTCCGGCCGAAGGCGAGGGCGCTGGGCCGCAGGCCCTTTTCGGCCGCCTCCATGGCCCAGCCGAAGGTCGCGCCGCAGGAGACGGTGTCGATGCCGAGTTCGTTCATCCGGTCGTTCCAGGCCGCGACGAGGTCGGGGTCGAAGTTCATGATGTTGCCGCCCCAGAGGCCGACGGTCTCGTACTCCGGGATGTGCCGCATCTTGCCGTCGGGATAGGTCCCTTGGTGCCCGCAGAGCACGGTGCAGGGTGCGCAGGTCGCGTGGCTGGTCTTGTAGCGCTCGGCCATGGACTCGCCCGAGAGGGCCCGGCAGCGCTCGTCGGTCCTGTCGCGGAAATTGCGCACGGGCAGGAAGCCGCTTTCGATGCCGGAGACGCAGTTGTAGTTCGTGCCGAAGGCGTCGTAGGAGCGCGTGAAGGAGTTGCGCTTGATGTGGCGCTTGGCCTTCTCGTCGAGGCGCGCGAAGGCCGCTTCGTCCGCGGGGAGTATCCGGTACGATCTTCCGGCCGCCACGATGGCCTTCAGGCGCTTGGCGCCCATGACCGCGCCCAGGCCCGCGCGGCCGAGGAAGCGGTGGCCCGAGCGGATGTTGGCGTAGAGGACTCCGTTCTCGCCCGCGGGCCCGATCACCAGGGCGCCGAGCCGCGGACTGTCCACCAGGCGCGACTGCGCCTCGCCCGTCTCCAGGCCCCAGAGCATGTCCGCCTCCTCGAAGGAGGCGCCCTTCTCGTCGATGCGGAGCACGAGGGGGCCGGCGGCCGCCCCCGACACGAGGAGGCCGTCCCAGCCCGCCGTCTTGCAGGCCATGCCGAAGGGGCCGCCGCAGGAGGATGCGGCCATGATCCCGGTGAGCGGCGACTTGGCGAGGCCGGCGAAGCGGGCGGAGCAGGGGGCGCCCGTGCCCAGGAAGGCCCCCATCATGAACGCGAGGATGTTTTCGGGGCCGAGGGGATCGATAGCCGCGAAAGCTCCGGGGCCGCGCTCTCCGAAGCGATCGTAGATGAGCTTGAGGCCGAGCCCCTTGCCGCCCAGGTAGTCGCGCAGATCGTCCTCGGAGGGCGAGAAGACCGAAAAGCTGCGGGTGGACAGGTCCACGTCCAGGTAACGCTTGGATTCTCCGCGGATTTCCGCGATGGGCGCATTCATGCTGCTGCGGCCTCCGGCCCCCAAGGCTAGTGCGCCCGCGACCCCGGGTCAAGCTCGCGGAGGCGCCGCCTCCGCGGCCGATCCGGCGCGGCCGGTCAGACGATGCGCGAAAGTGCCAGCAGCACCGCGTCGCGCCTGAGCATGCCGCGGAAGACTCCGCCTTCGTCGACCACGGGGACGCGCTTGAAGCCGCGTTCGGTCATGAGCGCCAGCGCCTCGTCCAGGCTCGAGTCCTCGCGCACCGAGGCGGGGCTTCGCAGCATGATCTCGCCGACCCCTCCAGCGCCGCCCCTCCCCAGGAACCGGGCCAGGGCGCCGCCAGGCTTTTTCTCGTCCATCGCCTCGATGAGGATGTCGTCGGAGACGAGGCCGAGCAGGACGCCGCGCTCGTCCACCACGGCGGCCCGCTGCAGCGAGGCCTTCGCGAGGGCGGTCACGGCCTCGCGAAGCCCGGTGCCGGGACGCAGCGTCAGGAGCTCGCGGTCGGTCACGTCGCGCACGAACCGGGGCTCGCCGGGCTCGGCCGCCGCGTCCCCTTCCTCGCGGCCGCGCGCCTTCGACTCGGCGATCGCCGACAGGAGGTCGATGCGCGAGAGCATGCCGACGATCCGGCGCGAGGCGTCGACGACGGGCAGGCGCTTGAGCTTTTCGCGCGCCATCAGGTGCACCGCCTCGGCGAGGCGCTGGTCCTCGCGCAGGCACCGCGGCGAGGGCGTCATGATCTTCCCGACGGCGATGCCTTCGGCCTCCTCGAGCCACTTCTCGCGCCGGTCGGCGGGGATCGCCCGCAGGAGGCCCACGCGGATCGGCATGCCGGCGCGCCGCATCAGGTCGCCCTGCGTCACGATCCCCGCGAGGCCGCCCCCCTCGTCGGCGACGGGGAGGGCCTTGAGCCGGTGATCGAGCAGGAGCTCGGCGAGGGTCCTCGCGCTGTAGTCCGGTCTCGCCACGACGGGCTTCCGCGTCATGGCGTCGGCGACGAGGAGATTGCGGGGAAACAGCCGCCGGGGGGAGCGGAACGACCGCACCTCGGCCGGCAGGAGCGCCACGACGCCGTCGGAGACCATGGCCGCGAGCCTGGAGACGAGCGCCTCGGCCTCGGCGGCCGGCAGCACGATGTCGACGACGAGCGGCATGTCGTGCGAAAGGTCGACGATATGCGAACTCGCCAGCTCGCCGCTCTCGTAGCAGCCCTCGACTCCGCGCAGCACGGTGCATCGGGCGCTCAGGCGGAGGGAATGGACGAAGCTCACGATCGCGGAGGCCGCTTCCCTGCCTTCGAAGCGCGCGCCTTCCCTCGTGTACACTCGAATGACGGCATAGTCGATCATGGCGCTCTCCTTCAGGCGCGCGCCGCGGCGGCGAGACCGGCCGCCGCCAGGGCGAGGCCGACGATCACGTTGGCGGCGACATTGGCCCCCGCCTTGAGATACTCTCCGCCGGCGAAGTACCGGGTGGACTCCAGCGAGAAGGTCGAGAAGGTGGTGAGGCCGCCGAGGAAGCCCGTGACGAAGAAGATCCTGAACTCCCGCGACAGCAGGGCCCGGTCGGCGAGTCCGACGGCGAGGCCTATGAGAAAGCAGCCCGTGAGGTTCACCGCCAGGGTCCCCCAGGCGAACTCGTCGCCGAAGAGCCGGGCGGCGGCGAGGGACACGAGATAGCGCGCCACCGAGCCGAGGCCGCCGCCCAGGAACACGAGAGCGATGGAAGCGGGCATGAGATCCTCCTACCGATCGGCCGAGGCCGCTCGACAGCGATGCGGCCTCGGGAAAGCATTCTGTAGGAGTCATCAGCCTGAGAGGCGGTTCTGGAACCTGGCTCGGACCATCGAGCGCGGCACGCCGGCGAACTCCATCGCCGGCTGAACTCTAGTCAGGGCGCCGCCGGCCTGTCAAGCGAGCCCTCCGCTCCCGGATCGCCGCGAGCCGGCCGCGGCGCCGCGCCGCCTGGGGACTTTCAGTCCCAGTCGAGGAGGCGCCGCTCGCCCTCGAGGGCCCGCAACTCGGTCGCGTCCTGGCTCACCTCGAGGGTTCCGCGGTACCTGCCCTCCGCGTCGCGGAGCGCCAGGTACTCGATCACCACCAGGCGCTCTCCCATCCGTATCCAGAACTCGGCCTTGTCGCGCCGCCCATCCTTGAAAGCCTGGAGAATGCGCTCCACCGCGGCGACGCTCTTCTGGGGGTGGCAGTTCTGGACCGTCCTGCCTATGACGGCCGGGCTTCGCGGGAAGACCCGCTCGGGCGAGTCCGAGTAGTACAGCACGCGGTCGCGCTCGTCGACCACGCTGATGTCGACGGGCAGCTTGCGCAGGACGAGGTCGAGGAGCTCGGGCGAGAGGCTGCCCGTGCTCAGCCGAAGCCCTTCGGGCACGACGCCCTCGGGGCCGCCTTCTGCGGCCGCCCGAGCGGCCGTCCCCCCGGTTCCGGCGTGTTCCGCCGGGCCGTGGCCCGCCTGGGCGGAAGCTCCGCGCTCCGCGGCCAGCCGCTCCATGGCCGCCAAGGCGCCCGAGCCCGGCGCCGCGGCTGTCGAACCCGGGACGGTCCCCGACGACATGACGATGCCCGCGTCGTACTCGGCGCCCGGCTTGATCCAGGCGAAGCCGATCGCGTCCTCGCCCGATCGGATCTCGGCCCACTCGCGGTCGGAGAGGCGCTTGAGGGCATTGGGGATGAGTATCCGCTCTTCCATAAAGAACATGCGCCGCATGGCTGCGGAGAGGGCGTGCACGGAGCGGGCGAAGGGGGCCGGGCCTTCCCGGACCGCCGCCGCGGCCTCCTTGAAGAGCGCGCGGATCTCGTCGTGCTTGCCCCACATCACCCGCGAAGGCCCCGTGAAATCATGGCGTTCCAGGTAGGGGAAGAGCTGGTTCTCCTTGCGGACGTAGTGGATGAGGAAAGCGGAAAGCTCTTCGAGCCCGGCCGCGGCCGCGGCGCGGTGCCGCTGGGCCGCGGCTCCACGCCCCAGGCGCCCTTCCCATAGCCATCCCCTCGCCGCGGCGCGGAGCCGCCGCAGCCGTTTCGCCGCCTCGCGGTTCTCGTCGGACAGGGACCGCGCCGGATGCCCGGGCATCTTCCTGGCCGGGCGCCCGGAGCGCAGCGAGGACTCGAAGACCTCGACGTGGACCTCGCAGAGCCGCTGGATCTCCTCGACGGGGAAGCCCTCGTCCAGGAGCGACTGCTCCATCGCCGCGATGTCCTCGGCGCTCACCCCGCGGATGAGCTCGGCGAAGTCGCGCTTCAGGTCCTTGGCGGGGACGCCGGCGTGGAGCCGTTTGATGATTTCCTTGAGGCCGGCTTGCTTGCCGGCTCCGCCGATCGCGGCTTCGCTCAACGTAGGTACCTCCTCGACGGTACGCAGAAGTCCGTCAGGCCTCTCCCTCGGGACGCGGGTTCTTGACGGCCAGGACGCGCAAGGGACCGGTTCCGATATTGCGGATCCCGTGTGGCACTCCGCGAGGGTTCGGAATGCAGACCCCCGGGCCCGCCTCCATCGACTCCTCGCCGAGGATGAACTGGCCCCGGCCTTCGATCACGAAGTATTCCATGTCGATGGCCGTCACATGCGGCTTGACGAAGCCTTCCGGCCGGATGTCGATATGGACGATCATGGCCTCCGGGGCGCTGTAGACCACCCGGGCCACTACGCCGGAGTCGTCCTTGATGATCCGGCCGTCTTCCACTTTGACGCTTTTCATCGCTCGCTGTCCTCCTCGCGGTTTCCGGCAGGACTATGGCAGAAAGCCGCGGGGGCTTCCAAGGGGCTTCGCCTCACGAG
>Ga0307376_10000475_pt1 | contig 49702 bp, 76 predicted proteins | sample TR2MG_FD_202536 | JGI IMG/M metagenome (GOLD analysis project Ga0307376, IMG submission 202536) | Soil microbial communities from Risofladan, Vaasa, Finland - TR-2 | ecosystem: Environmental > Terrestrial > Soil > Coastal area > Acid sulfate soil | place: Finland: Risofladan, Vaasa | collected...
ATCTAGTAAATGGTGGAACACGGCCCTGATGTCTACCTTTTCAGATTTTTGAGTCCTATTTATCAAGTCCGCCAGCGCTGGTAAGTCGGCACCTTCTGTGCCAATGATGGATAAAATGATTCTTAGTTTTTCCCTTGGGTAATGATTGTTTAATAGGGACTTAACCGTTGCTTCAAAAGTCTCTAACGTCGAAGAAACGTCTCCCGCCACTACCACTCCGAACAGCGGCTTGGTCTCATAAGTGGCCTTATTAAGGGCCATGGACATTGTATATATTTCATCTGTACCGCCCCAATTTTCGTCGCGGTACATGTTGCAGAATCTATCTAAAACATAGTAAGACACTGTGATGTCTTCATCAACGATGCCCGTACAGCGCTCCGCCTTACCAAGAGACTTAAGAACGTCTAACCTTCCGGCCTCGCATCCAACTTGCGCTTCCATGTTTAAGAGAGGGAATACCTCATTCTTCCTAAAGACGCAATCTTTGCAATCCATTATTTTACCCTTTGTACATTGATTTCAAAATGTAGCCCATCAAAATGAAAAGAGTCGATGCGTAGCCCCTTTTGTCGTAACAGCTCGACCATCGTGTCGGCCGAAATCATTGAATGAACTGATGACACAATGCGAGAGGCTTGCCCTAGTTCTAGTACTCCATTGTTGATAGCCTTAGCAAATAATCTAATGTCGGTCCCGCCGATAACAAGTTTGCCTCCCATCCGTAGCTTTTTCAAAACCTGAACTATCAGGGTGTCTATCAATTCGAGACTAAAACTATCGACAATATCCGGCGCCAAAATAACGTCGCACTGATTATCTGCCACAATATCCAAAGATAGAGCATTCACTTCCGCCCTAATCGCTGTATACCCCTCAATTCCTTCCGTCTGTCCTGATCGTAATATTTGTAATTTCATTAGTTAATCCTCATAGCTTTTTCAAAAATTGAATTCCACTCTCGGACGAACCGCTCTTCCGAAAACTTTTGCTTGATAGTTTGTCTGGCCGCCTCTCCCATCTTTTGCGCAAGCGCCGGGTCGTTTAGTAGCTGTTCACAATATTGTCTTAGTTCCATCTCGTCGTTAGACATGAAACCATTTACCCCATGCTCTATAATGCTTGGAATGCCGCAGGTTTTTGTAGACACAATGGCGCAACCGCACGCCATAGCCTCTAGCATAGACGTTGGCACGGGGCTTAAAGTACTAGGGTTAATGTATACTAACGAGTTTTGGTATGCTTCAATCAGATCGTCCACCGAATCGCTTTGTTTGGATAATCCTTCTGTCTGTCCAACAACAGCAGAGGGCAGGCCCTCAGTAATTCTTTTCCAACCGGAGTAGTTTAATGCGTAGTCTCTGTTTATAAAATCGTGCGCCACAGTTAAAATTTGCTTTTTCCTTCCATCGGCCGGAGGGGTAAATAACTCGGTGTCTACAGAGTGATAAAGGACTTCTCCATTAATCCCCCATGCCAACTTTGAGTAGTCCGTAATGAATACGTTGATATCTCCTAGCATATTTTGAAACATTTGCAATTGCTGATCTGGCCACGAAGGTATTGGTAGAGTGTGTTCTAAGCAAATAATTGGTAACTGTAAGATTTTGTTGAGCTGGACCGCCGTTTGAAATTGTCCAAACTTACTTTGCACTAAGATGAAATCAAACATAATGCCCGGGAATATGGCGTTTTTAGGTAACTGGTAGCAGTTATGTGGCATCGGACCATGCCCCGGATACCATTCTTTCCCACCGTCATAATTAAACGAATAGAAGTCGTGTCCCGTTTTTGCAAGTTGTGTTTGATACCTTTCGTGGGTATTGAATGTCAGAATGTTTAGCTTAGGTGTACTTCTAGCAACATGACTAATGATATTGAGCGCCTTAAAGTGATCCATTGAGTGCCTCCTTCATTGCTTGTCCGATTGTTTCGAGAGCAAACTGCTCCATAGCTGTACCAGCATTTGCTTTTGCTTTTAAGTCATACTCTACTGGGTTAGCTTTCCACGTTTCATATGTCCTCCTCATTGTCCGACGCATTGATTCTTCGGACATAACCAAATTGTAATTGTTGCCGTTGTCTGTGTCGTCAAACATTCCTTTACTAGACGTAAGTTTAACACGAGTAACTGCTGGAATTAGGTTAATCGCTGCTAAGCCGTCAGTGAGGTAAAAAAACGAATTTGCAGTAGTTCCTCCATAACCAACCAATGGTGTAGAACCAAACCCTACCGCGTAAAGTTCTTGAAGTGGCATCATTAGCGTTTGGTTACAAGACACATATTGCGTTCCAAATTGATGCACAGATAATAGTTCTTCGCTCATGGGAGGAACAATAACAACCACGTCTTGAGTATATAAGTTTGGGTGCGTCTCTAGCATTAATCCGGACTTGATATTGGTGGATAGTTGTTCTGCAAATTGAGATAGTTCTGCTTCTGGTTTGTCATTTTGGGCCATCACTATCATCAGGGCGGCCAAATCAGAGCGGTCAAATTCGGCGTGGAATGTTCGTAGCACTTGGGCCAACCCTTCTGCGTTTGCCGTGTTTCCTATCGTATAAAAAATACATTTGTCCACCAATGTTGGCACATTGATGTCCCGATACTTTTGTTTGAAAATATCAGTATCCACCGCTTGTCGCACTACCCTAGGGAGAGGCAGCCCCGATACGACCGTTTCAGTTTGTGCCCATATTTCATCAACCACACTCAAATATTCTTGCCACGCAGAATGCTTGATGTCCCACACCAGATTGGTGAATATTGCGATGTTCTTATCAAACTTATCTGTTCCCACCAGATGCTCCGGAAAAACGTGCTGAATTAGCACGTTACAATCGCTTTCATCTTTATCCTCCAGATGTTTTAAATTTGCTGGACACGGAGTCAGTTCGCGTGGACTAAACCTAATCGGCCTAATCACCACATCTACTCCGGCCTTTTCTAGGGCCAAAATATTATAACGAGCAAAGTGTCCAAACTCGCCGGTTTCGCAATAGTAGCCTACGTATAAGACTTTCATTTATTTTCCCTCGTTCTGTATGACTATGAGTATGTCGTCAAACCGCCCTTTGATCTGTGTTCGGTCGATAATCTTTGCGTTCATTTTGACATATAAATTCTCAGACGAGTTAATAATGGTCGGCGCAAGATGACTAGCTTGAACATCTTCTATTACCATTAGCCCATCGTCTTTCAACGTCTCGTACCAATAGGTGAGCGTAAACGCTTGGTCTCTTGGCGAGTGAGAGCCATCGTCAATGACGATATCAAACTGCCGATCTTTAAATTTGTCAAATGTCTCTTGACAGTAAGCGTTGGTGTCGGGATGGATATGGATGTGGTCCTCTTTGTCTAGGTTCACTAGGTTGTCCATCTGGGCAAATGACAGCAGTTCTATGCCTGTGATATCACAAGACTCGAAATAGGCGTCCCACAACCTGATTGATTCCCCTCCGGCGTTTCCTATCTCAAGTATCTGGACGTGCTTATCCCTATAGGGAGCCAAGATTTCATCGTATATTTCTAAATAGGAGTGGGTTGTGTCTTTGTCTGACGTGATCCCGTGAGCAGCTTGAAGTTCTCTTAGGTTCATTGTATCACTCATCGAGATCCCCCAAGTTGTAGTCGCTGATAAATTTCATCCCAGCGGTGTTGAATTCCCCATGAAAGCCAAAGCTGTCATAGGTAAATAGTAGCGAAGGGTCAAACCCCTGATGCAATGGCCTCTCTTTAGAGAATTTGTAAGCTAGGTCGATGTTGGGGAATTTAATCCCTTTGTCTACAAGGTGTTTGTGATTGAATATGCAGATGTTCAAATCTTCGTTCTTATGGTGGACTGGTAGATCAACGGATTCTTCCACAAACTTTCTTGATCGAAGAGAAAACCCTCCGTTCCCTACTTGTGTGGGAATCTGTTCTGTGGGGATTCTGCCCGCCACCATGTCGCTAGATTGAATAATATGCATGGGCCAAGGGGCCCCTATATAGTCATAATTTAGAAAATCATTATCCCACCTATCTGAGTCTATCACTGTGGAGTCGTGCTGGAAGTTTAAGCAGAAGTCGTCTGTCATATACTTCTTCACTTGAATTAAGAACGAATCTCTAAATCCCTCTCTATTAGAATCATCATTCTTGAGATTAGAATTTAATTCTACGTGCATGTCGCAGACTTCAATATTGTTAGCGTCTAGGGTCTTACTAAATTTACTTAGATCGGTCATGGAGGAGTCGGTAATTAAAACTGCCCTCTTAAATTTTACCTGATCCATACCGATCAGTATGGATCTCAAAGAATATGTCACGTGGTCGGTGCCCCAACAGAAGGTGTATGCGGCCACGTCCGGAAGGGATAATTTATTTCCAGTATTCATAAATCCCTTTTGTCACTTCGTACGGCATGGTTTTGAGCGCTCTTTCGGGCTGATTACATGCCCATCTAAACATTCCGCTTACTAACGCTTCTAGATCTGTATTATCACTAAACCCAACGGTTTCTCTGGCTTTGGCATGATCACAGTATGCGTGCTTAACTTCGTGACGAGCTTCTACATATTGCTTGGTTGCCTTATAACCCCATGTTAATGCGCACTTTTGCACCGTGTCCGCTAACTCATTAATAGTATAGGCTTTTTCGGCCCCAATATTAATTGTCAGGGCATCCCATCCCATTAGTTTTTCGAATGGAGCCATATAGTAATAGATATCTGAAAAGGCCCTTGTTTGTTCTCCATCGCCATAAATCAACATCGGTTCGCCGTCCAACGTTCTGCGAATGAAGATACCAACAACATTTCGATACCTGTCCCAAATATTTTGATAAACTCCCACTACGTTATGTGGCCTAACAATTGCATATCTTAAACCATGTTGCTCGTGTGCGATTTGAATATCTTGTTCCACAGCATATTTTGCCACGCCGTATGGGTCGCATGGTTTTGGGGTCATATATTCAGTAAATGGCGCACATTGATTGCCATAAACGGCCATCGAAGAAGTAAAAATGATTTGAACATCGTGGTTGATACAGGCGTTGATTACGTTCGCGCTTGCCAACACATTGTTAGAATAGTTGAAATGTCGAATAAAGGGTGATAGTCCCTCGGCTGCGTAGGCGGCAAAGTGATAGCAGGCAGATATGCGATTTGTAGAGAAAATGTGTTCAAGAGCTTTTGACGCACTTGCCTTAGATAGATCCATGGGCCAGAATTCGAACCTTGGCCGGTCGGGTAAATAGTCAGCATACCCACCACTAAGATCGTCAATACCGATCACAGAGTAGCCATTGCTTAAAAGATGCCGACTAAAGTGCGCTCCAAGTAAACCGGCGCAACCAGTAATGACCACCGTTCTCATTTAATGATATTCCTATCTCGCATAGTCTGTATTCGTTTTTGTTCCCACTGGTTCTTCTTGTTGCGTTGAGCGGCCAATGAATCAAACGCTTCATTGAAACCAAAGGGCATACGATGATTCATACCGTCAAAGGCCGCAGAAGATTCATTGAAGTACATTCCGCCCGTGGAAGAAGTTGCCGTTCTATAGGTCAAGTCTCTAGTAAGTCGTGCCTCAAAGAAGGTATTCAGCTTAGAAGGATCTCCTAACACATTAATAATTAACCACTGAGCAAGTTGCGAAGCGTCAGCTTGGGCCATATTTTCTGTTGGTTTTGGCGGAATTTGCCTAACGTCTGGCGTAGCAGCCCAAGTTGTAGAAATGTCCCTCATGGGTAGGCTATCGAATACGTTTTCCCACTTTGCTCCACTAAGGTGCCATTGAAAATGTTTCTCAAAGTTTTTCCGTGTTGTTTCACCAATAGCAGCTCTTTCTTCGTCTGAATATCTTTCAAAAAAGGTCAGGAACAATGCCGCTGCGGCGATGTTGTCTGGAACGGCCCTCATACAGCCCGTTTCCAATTCCTTGTATAATGCTGATGGCTTGATGGGATAGCCCCCTAATTTCCTAAGCACACTTTCCATCGCGGAATAGTCGGTTCCGCATACAGGAACCCCACAAGCGGCAGCCTCTACTTGAGGCAGACCAAAACCTTCACAATTGGCGTACTGAGTGTAGAGATCAAACAGATTCATAATGTTGGACAACTCTTCATAAGAGACGCCCGACTTGACATTTGATAAAGTAGACCCCCATTTGCCGGTGAATGGAGACTGAGCAATGGCCCCCTTAAATGTAGACGGGAAGGGCTTCTTTGTTTCTGGACAAATATATGTAAACAAAACGTGTGATGCAAGATTATGTTCCAAAATCAATTCTGGGATGTCCCACCCCAGATCTGGATAAGATGTGTGGCAATAAAGATAGTAGTCTTGGCTCTCTGCCTGATCTAAGAATTCACGAAAGGCGGCAAATAAGTCCGGGTACAGTTTGCGTCTTTGGTTTCGCATAACCGTTCCAATGATTTTATACTTTGGGTCTATACCATATTGCAGTTTATGCAGCTTCTTATCCGCTACCGGCTTGTATGCCGGGTGGGCAGATGGAGGAGCGCTACCACGGTATTTGATGTGGTTGCCGCTTTGATCTTTCAGCACACCGCCAGCCCAATCAGAATATGTCATACAGGCTTCGGCACTAGCATATGTAGCTATCCACTGTCTGGCTTGTGGGGCGGCGTCGACCGTTGGCATAACGGCCCAGTGAAAATACTTCCTAAACGGACTTCGCTCGGCAAAGTCAAGCATCCAAAAGTCTCTAATGTCGCACACAATATCTGGCATAAAATCAAGACATACGTGTTCAAACATCCATTCACCAAACTGATTGGTGCCACCGGATTGATACGCCTTTACTTCTTCTTCTGGGGCTTTTGGTTCGCAATCAGTGTTGGGACAAACACCATAATACTTCCAAGGGATTTCTGCGGCCCGTGGGTCATTCCTTTGCCCATAAGACGCCATTTCTGCAAGTTCGTACTTGCCGGTGCTATGTAAGTAGTTTAATATTTCCCTTGTATAAGTGGCGTATCCAGTGTTGAGAAAGGTCGCCTCACTGCAAAAAAGTACTCGTTTCTTTCTCATATCACTCCTTATCTGAATCTAAACACCCGAAATCGAATTGACTAACTCTAAACAGTGTGTCATCACAGGATTGAGTTTTCATAATCCCATTGCGAGCAGAGGCATAAACGGTCATTTTCATGCCGCTTTTGCCCAGTTTGGCGATAGTATCTGCTCCGCTATCCCACGCTTGGAGCGTGACAGTCGTCGGATATCTCTTTTTCTCTCCACGCTTGTTTCTCACATATTCGTAAGTTACGAGCTTAAAGGTACAAACACTGGAGGTTTCTCCGCCGCTCTCATATCCTTCTATCGGATCGAATAGCAAGAATCCAGAAAATATGCAATGGTTCATCAATACCCTTCCTTTATAATAGTCTGTGGTTCAACATAAAGCAATTAAATTTCATGTATTTGGTTCACAATAAACGAATTATCTTCATTTACGTCTCCACAGAGCATCAAGTTGTTGTTTTCATACAGAATGAAGTGATATTTCTCCCTAATGTCTGGGAAAACTACTACGCTGTCAATGGAGCCGGAGGCGTCCTCGACGGTCATAAATGACATCAATTTGCCCTTGTTTTTGCCAACCTTTTTAATCTTGTGGTTTGTTACCCTAACGATGTTGCCAACAACGCATAGGTTTTTTCCGTTTCTTCCATTTAAAATCTCCTTACAAGTGGTGTTTGCTACAGAAGAATCTACCGCATCCACTTTGCTAAGGGAAATCGGACAACCTAGCATTTTTGTTTCCTGTTCGATGATCCATGCGGGTTCGTCAGACAGGCTGTATGGGGGACTATTTAACATTTGAATTTCATTTCTGATGATTTGCGAGCGAGCAACCCTGCTACATCCTCCACCTTCCTTTTTCGTGGGCGCTAATTCAGTAAAACATTCTTGTAGCGTTTTCCATTGCTTTTCATAATACCATCTTTGTGCCCAGTCTAGCTCTGCTTTGGTCAATTCCCTAAAGACAAGAAATTCGTATAGGGCTTTATTTCTGCTCACTTCGGTAGCTTTTGTGGAAAAGAAACCTATTGAACACAGGGCCTTGAATGCTGTAGCATTAATCTTCGGAGTTAGATATAATAATACCTCCATCCAACTAAACTCTGACGGGTCTTTTTTTAGTTCTGCCGCAGTATCTCGTATCGCTTGCATGACTTTGTCGCCAGTGACTCCGGTCAACGACTTGATGTCTTTTACTCCAAAGTAAATATCTTTACCAACGATCTTGAACTTTTCTGAAAAACACTCTAAATTTGGCGTCTTGACTTCAATGCCAAACACCTTGGCCTCAGATACCAGTTCGTACACTTCTTGGTGTGGATCCAGCTTTTGATGAGCATAGTATAGGTAAGCCGTAAAAAACTCTTTGGTGTGGTTGGCTTTCCACCACGCTGACCAAAACGAATCCATCGCATATCCAACTGCGTGAGATTTGTTGAACGAATACCTAGATGACTTTTCAATCCAGCCGAAGATTTCTGCTGCTACGGTAGGGTTAACAATCCCTTGGGCCATACAGCCCTTAAGAAAATCCCCTTTAAGTTTTGTCATCATACTGGCTTTTTTCTTGCCGATAGCTTTCCGCAGCATGTCGGCCTCTTGAAGGTTAAATCCAGCAAGCTCCTGAGCTATCCTCATAGATTGCTCTTGATAAATAAGAACGCCCTTTGTAGACTTTAGGATATTGGTGAGGGATTCATGCAGGTATTCAATTGTTTCTGGCTCCCACTTGCGACAAACGTAATTGGCCGTCATAGATTTTCCGTCCATGATAGCCTTGAGACTCCCCGGCCTTATCAATGCAATAAGAGCGGCGAGTTCTTCAAGATTAGCTGGAGCCAGCCTCTTAGACCACGCACGCCCAAGATTGCTTTCTAATTGGAACAGACCCTTAGTGAATCCGTTCTTATACAAGTCCCACGCCTTTTCGTCGTTATAATCCATAATTAAGCTCAATTATCGAATGTGAAGTAGTTGTTTGTTTTCGAACGCGTTTGCGAATTTCATATTTTGATAAACCTGCCTGCGAGATTTTTGGAGTAGTACAAAAATGTTGGCAGTATCTTTTACGTCTTGTAGAGCATCGTGGGCATTGTCTTTAGACAGGCCCATTATTTCTCTAATTGAATCTAGGGACCGTGACTTTACTGCCGGATCGCCCTCTGTCCACAGCCAAATGTCATCCATTACATCAATCTTGTAAATCTGGTGGAATAGCTTTTGACATTGTTTCTTATCGTCCCAAGGGCCGTACTCTTTACACAACCGATCAATAATCTTCATATCATAGCCAAGAATGTTGTAACCACAAGGAATTGGGGCGAAGAACGGCGTGCCCTTCCAGTTGTATTTGTTGATAAACTGAACAAACTTTGTCCATACACCTTTGGGAAGTGGAGCTTTTGCTAAGCCCTCTCTCGTCTGGCCGGTGACTTTTAGCGCACCCTCTTCAATGGGACCGACTCCTGCCGCGATAGCTTTCTCGTCATCGAGGATTGGGCGCATCATACTGTTGAATTCTCCCTTTACCCGGAAGTTTCGTCCATCTAGGGCGATTGCTCCAATTTGTGTGGGTTGACATGTAAGTGGATCACGACCACCAGTCTCAAAGTCAAATACAATTATGTCTCTATTCATTGTTTCCCCATTTCATAAATTTCTTGAGTGGAATATCCTTGGTCTCTTAATCTCTTGTACGCTTCGTTTGCGTCGCGATGATTATTTGTTTTAAATATGTCTATTGAGGTAACAATCAGTATAATAAATACACAGATGCTAATAATAGCACATCCGTTAGGCCGCATCTTTTCCTTAGAGTTCATTTGCAAGCCTTTCTAAAATGTCTCCGTGGCACGCTTGTGGACTACACCAGCAGCCCAGCGTTTTATTCTTAAGTTCATGTAAATCTGCCAATAGTCGAGCATTGTCCATGAGGTAAAGTTCGTATTTTGCGATCACTTCTTCTCTAGTGCCATCCTTACCGATAACAAAGGGATTGCCCCACTTACTTCCACGACCGATGTAAACATCGAATTTGTCTTTTTTACAGTGAACTACGGGCATCTATCTTTCCTGTTTTGAAATTCTTGTGGACAAAATCTCGATTCGCAGTCGGGGCAGTAATAATATCCAATCAAAGAATACATACCTTGAAAACATGCATCTTTGTGGTCGCAACCATCAACTTCTGACAGTGTCCTAATTGGGTATTCGGGAAAGATACGAATGTCATTAATGTTTGCCATTTACTAGTTCCTTTACCATCATTAGTTTATCGAGTAGGTTAATTCCGAGAATATCGAACTTTACATGCCCCAACGCTTCTAGGTCGTTCATTTCTAGTCCTGCGATCTTTTCTCCGCCACTTCTTTGTGATACCATGGGACAGCATTCGTGCAGCGGTTCGGCAGAAATAACTACACCGGCAGCGTGTTTTCCTTGAGATTTAAATGTGCCTTCCATATCAATAGCTTGCTGGAAAAAGTCGGCATATTGCCCTTCTAGTTCGCCATTATTGTTTATGAAACAGTAGTCTATAAGATCGTCAGCATTATTTTGCAACGCCCACCTAATAATGGATCTTTCTTCTTCGTCCATCGCGTTTAAATCGTCAGAAATGGCTGCTTCGTCTGGAATAAATTGCGTGATATGGTTCATTTCCCCGAAAGAACAAACTTCGTAGGCACGAAATACCTCTTTGATTGCACTACGGCCCTGCAGTCTGCCAAAGGTTAACATCTGGCTTACATACTCATGGCCATACTTGCTCTTAACGTGAGCAATAATATCGTCTCGCTTCTCGCACGGAACGTCTATATCAATATCTGGCAATGATACGTGGTCGTCTGTATTGCGTCCTGAATTGTAAAAGCGCTCAAAGAGTAGATCAAATTCGATGGGGTCTACCTGCGTTATGCCAACCAAATACGAAACTAAACATCCGGCAGCAGATCCTCTACCCGCCCCAACCATCCATCCTTGATTGACGCACCAACGAATAATGTCCCATACAATTAAGAAGTAGCCAAATAGGTTGGCGTCTTCGATGACTTTCATTTCCGCCTTGATTCTATCGCCATACACTTTACGTAAATCGGGGTCTGTAATTTTTTTGTCTAATATGTCAGCCCAGCCCTGTCTTGCGAGCGTCATTAGATATTCTTGTTCCGTTTCTCCATTAGGAGTCTGAAATTTCGGCAACATAGGTGGACTAAGAACGGTGTAGTTTTCACACTTATTGTAGATTTCGCCAAAGAGGTCCATCTTAGGATCATCTACTAGCACTTTGGATATTTCACTACTATTTTTCAAATACCATTCATCGCGTTCGAATTTGTAGAATGTGTTTGGACATTTATCTTTCAATGCGGATACGGTGGTCTTGAACTTGCCGGACAATAGAACCCTGTGCAATCGCGCGTGATCGGGTTCAGCGTAATAAGAGTCCCTAAACGCAGGTGTCTTTTGGTAAAAGTCATTGCCTATTACGGGAGAAAGAGATTCATCCTCCCCAACACTAATAAGATTTCCCTTTGATGCAATTTTGGAAATATAATTTGATGGGAAGGTGCCGTCGTCTTTTTTAGAAGAAACGATTTTGATTAAGTCTCGCCAGCCCTCTAAGTTTTTGGCAAACAAAGTAAAATCGTCGAAAGCGCACCCTATGATTGGCTTGATATTAAGCTTGTCGCAGTGTTGATAGAAAGAAACTGCGCCAGATAGGGATTTGTAGTCAGCTATACCGCACGCCATATACGAATTCATGGCGCACTTTTCAGCTAACTCTTTAGGCTTAGAAAACCCCGTTTGAAGAGAGTAGTGCGTGTAATTGCAGAGTGGGAACCATTTCATGGCCAATCCTTTTCAACATTTTGATTTTCAATCTAATAGCTTTCATTTTATTATAGTCTGGCAAACCGTAAAGGCCAAACAAAAAACAACTTATTGCACAATTTTGCTACAAATAGTGTATACTATTATATAATAACGCCATCAAACTTTCTTTTATTAAGGAGAAACTATGTCAACATCTTGCCCTTGGACTAACGCTTCTGGTAATCATATTGGTTATTCAGAGGCGACCGATTCTTACTGGAGATATTCACCCGCGACTTCTAGTTGGAGTCCAGTCGTTGCTGACTCTGGGTGTGACTTCCCGCCGTATCCGACTTGTGACGACATGGCTGCTGACTCGGGTTGTGGTTTTACTTACCTTCCATCGCTTGGTGGATCGGGTTGGTTTTTTCCTCCAACCAGCGGAGGCACTTGTCTTGGCCCAGTGGTTTACAAAGTATTCAATAATGACGATTCTGGTATACCTCCGGCTTGGGTGTTCAATATTGAGCCTGATCCTAAATATCCCATCTACTGGTGCATTCCTTGTCCAACAAAGAATCCGTCGGGCATTCCTGTCCACTATTGTATCAACTAATCGAATTCAATTTCGTGTTAAGGGCCCAGCTAACGCTGTGGCCCCTTTTTATTGTAGCGGGACCAGAGTACGACCATTCTTCTTATAGATGCCCTTTCTTTTAAAGATAAAGATTTCTCCCGTCTTCGGGTCTTCGTACTTGAAAGAGCCGTCTGCGGCTTCGTCTGCGGCCTCTTCTACTTCCTTTGGGCCGGGCTGTAAATCCAGTGGCACACCCATACCCTTTAGGATAGCGTTGTGCATTTCTTCGTAGAATTCGTCGTACTTCATGTTATCTCCCGTAATATCTGGATTGGCCGGTTCTAAGATTGTAGGTGCTGTGGCCTCTATAGTTATAGAAGTTGGCGTTAATGCCAAATCGTACATATCTACGATTAGGACTAACGGTCACTGGACCAACGCCGAAATAGATTCCGTCCGGATACCATGTGACGTTTGGCTGATAACCAATACTTCCGCCATATCCGTGATAGTGGTAATGATTCTGAGGATGGTTGTGCCATTGCCCTCCATGTTCATGAATTTGTGCCGAGGCCGCATTTGCCACCAACAACAAAGCTGTAACCATGCCGACGATGATTACAGCTCTAGATGGGTTTACCATTTGTTCTCCTGTTATCTTGATTTCTGAATTTCATTGAGAGGTTTACACTTACTCTCTGGGTTATAAATCCAACTGGCATTATTTAAGTCTGCCCAAGTTTTGATTCTTCTCATTGGAATCATGAGATTAAAGTTTTCAGCCACCTGCCTTACCAACATGCCAACGTATTTTCCGTCTTCTGTCCAAACTCCGCCGCCAGATGAGCCCGGCAACGCAGACACACAAATTTGATCAAAATATCTCGTACCGTTTGCGTCAAAATTAATTTCTCTGCCGACGAAAGATATAATACCCGTCGTAACTGAATGGTGTTGACCCCGAGCAGAACCTACATGCAGAACATCAGTACCGACTCCGCAAATATCATTTCCGCAGTAAAATTTAGTATCTTCATCAATGATTGTATTTCCCTTAATTAACAAAAGAGCCAAATCTTGACCCGGTTGTGGCCCATCCGCACAGCCAGAATAAAATATTACTTCGGCCTTTAGAAGAATGGTGCCAACAATACGGCCATTCTTAACTACAACCTGTTTAATTTCTGCTTCTTGCCATTCTTGAATGGAGATTTGTCCATACTCTTGTGTTTCGGTGATAATTGACGTTTTTAGTCCTGCAACCACATGGCCACAAGTAAGAACGAAATTATACTTCCGTAGTTGACCGTCAGCTCCTATTAATTCTCTGGTAATCAATACCCCAGAACCCATTGCTGTTCCAGCCATTACTGTTACACTTACTGCTTGAAGACTTGGAGCGACTTTTTGCGCGTCTTGACTTAGGCCGATTTGCGGTGCTACTAACATTAAAGCTGCCGCCAGCCACTTGCTTACTATTCTGCTCATACTAAACTCCCTAGCCGGGAGCTTCATAGAAGCCGATCTGAAACCCCGGACGAGTACATTTATTTATTGTTTCCTGCATACCGTGTTCCTTTAGATGCTTCTCTATATAAATACACATATTTTCGTCTGAACCCTCCCATTTGTTCTTGCAAAAATGGCAAAGTGACTTGCATTTGAAGTGTTTTCGGCTCTTATCTAGCAGTTTAGGGCTGTTATTCTGCCGTATTTCCTCTACGCGATCCTTTAACATACCCAAAAAACGGATTTCGTCGCTGGAGTCGAAGAACATACTGAATGGTTTGGGGTCTATTTTCCCGTCGGGGTCTTTGCAGAAAAAGATACTCATAATTCGGTTTTTGAAGCCCGGATACAGTTTGGACATGGCATAAAAATATAGCAATAATTGTGGGTCATCACGCAGTTTTGCATAGTCTTTCTCTTCCATTGTGGCCCAATTTAGTCGTCTGCCGGTCTTCCAGTCGATGACTTCTATCGTATCTTCATCAAGGAGCGTAACAAGGTCAATCGTACCCTTGATGGCCAATTGTCCTTTAATCGTTTTCCCGTCGGAGTCTATATGTTCAAATTTGGCCCATTCTTCCTCTATAGGGATGTCAAAATGAGGCTCGGTTTCGTAAATATTTCTGAATCGCGGGTCAAACTGCCCGTCATTATGGTCCAACATCAACCATGTTACTTCTGACATTGCTTTGCGGTCTGCCTTTGTCCATCTGTGATTAGAGGCCTCCGTGTATGAAGCATAGCTCATATCGGCAAGTTCTTCTACACATTTCTTAGTAAGTAGGGAATCTTTTAATATCCTGACTATTCCAACGGCGTCGTCGTTCGTCCTCAACCATTTTACTTTAGGCTTATCTTGTTGATACTTTTTTAAAGCAGACAGCAATTCCATAACCTTATGGATCATCGTTCCAAGCTCTGCTTTTTTGCCAGAATCGGATTGATGGCCTAAGACATAAGTAATAAAGTACTGCATTTCGCAGAACTCGTAATTGTTGTAACTAGAACTTCTCACGTAGGTTACTAACATAACACTCCCGCCATTTGTAGAGGTCGAAATAAAGAATGGACCGTCGACACAAGGTCGGGGACGCTGCCGTTTTGGTTAGCTATGTTTTTGGTGTGCAGGTAGTCATTGAGGGCGTTTTCGCTACTATGATTATCCTCGAAAACTTCTCTTGCCAATCTCCAAGTTTCGCCGCCAGCCATTTCGATGGCTTCTGCTTCGTTCGGAAATCTAACGTCGGCAACGATTGCTAGGAGCGATCCTTCACGCTTGATATCCTTGATGCACTTATTTACCCATACTGGTTCCCATATTTCGCGCATAACCTCTGTGCCGAAGAATTGGAGAAACTCACGAGCGGTCATTGGGCCGGGATTGTGGAAAATAAGATCCCCAACATCTACGGCTGGTTGATTTTCGTACGTGCTATAAGTCACAACGCCCGGCATGTTTTCCCACAACAGGTGTGGCATGAGGGTATTTTTCTGCCCGTCAGTACCATAAACGCACTCTAGAGGAATATCGAATAGTTCTACGGCGATTTCTTTGAGCGAATCTGCAAAGCTGTACAGCTTTACGTAGGGCCACATATTGTGTTCGGCGTATTCGACAAAAGCTGAATCTTTACGGGTAATGTCAAACTCTCCCCACCCCTCTTTCCCCTTCTCGTTGTCCGTTAGTATCCTCAACTTGCCTTCGTCGCAAATATTGAAGTCTTTGACGAGCCCTCTTTCTTTTAGGACGAGTCCGTGCAAGATGTTTGCCGTAGTATTTTTGCCGCTTTGTTTTTTCCCAGATAAACCAATAATCATGTCAATAATATCCCTTCAAGTTTGTTAAAATGTTGGTTTGAATTGTTTCTGGAGTGTTTGAACCCAAGTCTTTTGAGTGCATTTCTGGAAACACAAGATTAAAAAATCTACTAAACTCCCGCTTGATCTTCATTTTGGCTTCCCTGCCGGGCTGATCGTTGTCAGTCAGAATGATCAGCGTCGTTATTCCGCTTTGTAGCAATAGGGATCGCTGGCACAAAGATATTGACTTACCAAAAAGCCCCATAACGTTGTAACATCCGGCTTCCCACATTCTCCAAACATCCCCCTGACCTTCGACAAGAAATAAGCAATGAGTTTTTTCTGCGCGTTGGACTGCGTCGTCATAATTGTAAAAATAGTTGGTCTTTTTTATCCCTGTCGAGCACAAGTACTTTGGTTTTAACCAATCTTGAGTTGATCTGGCTATAAATCCAATTGGCTTTGAGAGAAAACTGATGGGGATTATTGATCTATGTCGCATAGAATGTTGTTTTGAACAACAATCCTTGACTCCAAAATGAGATAGGGCGGCAGGCGTAAACCCTCGGCTTTCAAAATATGGTGAGTTGTCCAACGTGGGTGGGAAATCAAAATCATTTTCAAAATAGTTTTCTTCTGCTTTCTTAAATCTTTTTACTAACAGGCCAAAGTCTTGTTCTTTTTTTGGCCTATCTAGTCCGGCAACTTTATAAGCCCCACCAACATCATATAGCTTGCAAATATATCTCAGGCAATTACCGAAATTATCATCAGCCAAAATGCCCTTGATAAATCCAAATATATCTGAGTTCCACTCTTCGTGACAACCACGGGTCCAGCATCGCCACGACTGTCTCGTTAGAGAAATAGACACCCCATGTTCGTTGTCGCTACCCGCATGGACGGGGCACGCCATAAATATATTATCCCCATCAAGCCTATATTCCAACCCAAAACTATCAAGAAGTCGTTCAATATCAGAAAAAATAATTACCTTGACCATTACAAGGTCAAGATATCTACTATTCTGCTGTTTGGTTTTCATTTTTCACGAACCCTTTCCCCCGCCTGTCTTAATTTATTGGCGTACGTGCCCATGGCGTATCTTTATAGTGTTCTTTTGTCTTATTCCAAACACGAATGGCCTTTTCCAAGTTGGCAATATTGCTTAGGCTTGGTGGCGCATCGCGATACTGTCGTATTTTTCCTCCCCAATACTGAATGGGTTGTGGCCAGAATTTTCTTCGCGGCGGGCCAAACTTTTTTTGTAGTGCTACGATATCTGAATGTGAGAAAAAATCATATGCCCACGTATAGTTCATGATGCTGTCTTTAATGTTGTGCTCATTGCCGGGACCAAATAGATCGTATTTGTGATCAAGATAATGCCCAAGTTCGTGTCCCGCCACTAATGCTCCGAATGGGAGACCTTCGCGCAGTCGTACCCACGGAGTCCGTAGTTTGGCAACAACGATGCGACGAGGTTTGTAAAAATACGCACCATGACCACCAAGATTGCTGGTGGTTCCACTAATAGAGACCCTATCGTTCCCTTCTGGAGCCCAACGAACACGTAGTCCGCAAACACTCCTATAATACCACATGAACTGCGTGATCAAATCACGAGTTTCTTTTTCGGTTAGTCCCGGCATATTAAACGGCCTCCATTCAAGTCTAACTTCTTGTGCCATTTTTATCTCCCCCTTACGTATTGGTTAACATTTTTCATTGTTCAGTCTCCTGTCTACGGCAATTATTTTGTAATCTGTCGTCGAATGTTTGTTTTTCTAACCATTTGTCTAGAATGTCAAATACGTCAGATGGCTTAAAACCCCAACGGATGGGCCAGTCTATAGCTACACGAAAATCACGGCGGCCGCATTGTGCCCAGCCATAAATCCCATACTTACTCACCCTATGTAGTGTAGGATCGGCATAGAACTGCATATCATAAACGTTTTCAAAAGTTTTTCCTTCCGCCTTAAGTTGTTTGCGCAACCCTCGCCTTAACAGTGCTGCCGCTATTAGTATGATTTTCCTTGTGGTCCGAGGCGTGTCGCCTGTATTCAATAAGCTTTCATTCATTGATCTTCCTCCAAATCAAACGGAATATCAGATCCTTCAATAACCCCGCCTTGCGGGGATCTACGCATATCATCCCTAGTTCTCAACTCGGTCAACCTAGCATATGTACCGTCCATACGGATATTGATATAGTTGCCATCTAATAAGCCAGCGCCATGCCGAGCTTTAAGAGTAACTAATTTGCGGTTTCCGCCATTGGGGCCGTCCTCCGCTAATTCTTCGGCAGACTTTTCCTTGAATATAGAAAAAGAAGTACAGAGCCAAATTAACCTGTCTGATCCGCTGGCAACCGACGTATCTTCTTTAGTGATGCCGTCACGATTTAACTGGATAAAACTCAGGCAGGCAAAATCCAACTTAACGGTAAGATTGTGTAGAGTTGTAATCTGGAAACCAAGAGCTTGATACTCTTGAAGATTTTTAGTAATGCCGCTTGAGGACATTAGTTTAAGATAGTCGTATATGACTAGGCAGTCGTTTGTTCTGCCGTTTTCGTCTTGTCCGACTTCCCTAAGAATCCATCTTTTAATGGCGTTAATAATGGTTTCAAAAGGCGCTCCAGCCACGCTGATGTATGTATACGGTAGATCCTTAATTTCCTGACTCGCTTCTCTTACTCTGATTACCTTTTCAGGATCGTCTCCAAATTGGCCAGTGGCAATTTCATTAATGGGAACACCACTGATGTGGGCTAATAGCCTATGAAGATGGTCCTCTTTACACATTTCGGTGTCCAGCATTAATACTGGAATACCTTTTCTTGCGTTGTGTAAGGCCACGTTGTCAGCAAAGACGGATTTACCTACGCCCGGACGTGCGGAAACTAGGTCAACACACTTACGTCTCAAACCACCGCCGATAACGGCGTCAAACAAAGGGTTCCCGCTAGACAAACCTATTTGATCGCACTTGTTATCTATTAGATATTGAATGTAATCATCTAAGTCTTCGCCAAGCTTTTCTGGCTGTTGGCCAGCTTCGTCGTCACGAATGAACGCAAGCAACGGATCTTCTACCAGCCCAATAATATCATCAATAGATTCATCGCCCTTGATATTTGAGATATCGGCATCAATCTGCTTTGCTACACGCTTAGCTTTCCGAGCAAATTCAAACTTCTTAATTTGTGCCGCAAAATAAGGAACATTCTCAACCTTGACCGGAAAATCCATTAATGCTTTTATGTAATCAAGCTCTTGCTCTGTCTTGACGTTATCAGATAAGTTTAATTGTTCTGCGGCGGCTAGAATAGCTGGTAAATCTACTACCGCATCATTTTGCAACACCTTTTCAATACACTTGTATATTACCTGATTGTTTTGGTCAGCAAAGCTTGTGTAATCAATGAAGTCATTTATTTCAACATAGGCTTCTAGACCGTGAGAAAACAGCCCGGCCAAAACGGCGCGCTCTGCACCTATATCCGCTAGTTGCGAACTCATCTTTCAAATCCTTCGTTCAAAATTTTGTAAGCCTTATTTAAAGAATCCCAATTAGCATCTGTGGCATTCTTAACCATAAGATCAACAGCAGAACTAATATCAAACAGAGGGATCTTAATAGACCTGTTTTGATAAAATTCCCTTCTCTTTTTAAGATCATCACGAATACGAGTATTAAGTTTGTCCAATTCTTCTTGTGGACATTCGCACTTAATATCACACCTACATGGTAAATATGTCCATGCAACCTGCCTACGATTATATTCAACCTTTTTTAAAAGAAGTTGATATTCTTCTTCATCCTGAGTAGCTTTAACAACACTACAAAAAGTAATTAGCATACTCATTTATTATCTTCCAGTGCAACGGTTACATCTAACAAATTCGCCATAAACGGTACTAGCGTTAGCGGAGAAGGACTTCCCACAAACATGGCACTCAATTTTAACCTTCTTTGGACCAGACTTGCGTCGGGCTACTCTTCCTAACTTCTCATACTTTTCAGCCTCAAAATCCGGATCGCTGTCATATCCAATGTCTTTCCATTGGTTTGGTTTGGCTTTTACTGGCTGTCTAAGACCGGCCGTGACGGCGTTGTCTCTAACAACAGTGAAGTCTGAATTGACTACAGTCTTGCCTTGTGGCCGATCTGATGTCGGAATTGCCAGCCGGGGCGGTTCATCTTCTGGTTCTGGATCCGAATCGGGATTTGAATCTGGATACATCAACGACGCCATAAGCTTCGCTTTCTGTTCTTCGGTTAATGATTGTAGTAAAGATTTTAGGGTGTCATCACTCATTTTCGTTTACCTTTCTCTATGAGTATGTCGGCCTTGCGTCTAATGTTATATTCTCTATTCTTGATTTTTTCTAGGCGGCCTTCCGCAGTCATCAGCCACTCATTGATTTTGTACGCAAGATCATCGTTGCGCAGGATTGTTGCCACCTTTGTTTCGTACTTAACATAAGTTCCCCAGATTTCGTCATTAAGGGCGGTTGCTATAATAGATTGAACGTTATGGTTACACCACCTTATAACATTCTCGCATTGCGCCCGCTCCACACTTACATGGTCCGCATATTGATAAAGATGATATGCGTAATTGAAACATTCGTCTTGCGTTAGCTTATGCAGTTGGTCCATAGTTAACGTTTCTGCCACCGCAAATTCTGTAGTGAATTTAGTTGCAGTAAGATTCTTAGCGGTGATATAGGAATCAATACCGTCTAAAAAGTTTTTTAATCTATCTGCAGCGTTCAATTTGTTCTCTCCAATATTCTTCTGAGTCATCATATCGTAATGCCACCAATGTGATATTGTTAATGTTGCACCATTCTTCTTTGTCTAGGTCACGCTTCTTCGCTCTTAGAAACCCAGCTTTGCTTTTGTGAAAAAATGGCGTATATTTGAAATGCTGCTCGCCATGAACCTCTAATGCTATTTTACAGCTTGGAATGAGAAAGTCAAGGTATAAAACGGAAAGTTTTTGAGAAGATCCGGGTAATTTTACTTCTTCAAGAACTGTATAACCCTTAAACATTTCGTGTGCTAACTGTCTGGCTAAAATGTGATAGTATGACCGCTTGTCCCTCTCGTTGGCTAGATATTTCTTAAGGTCAAGATTATATTCACTCCCGTTGAGTCCGATGCATTTCACAGAATGGCCCCTTTTACTTCGGCAATTAGAAGGTCTTTCAAGTCTGGATTCTGATCCAAGAAGTTTACAACATTCTCCATACCCTGAAACTTAAAAGCTTTCTCAAGCCTTTCTTCATCTTCCTTCTGATACTTCTCCAACTGCTTATCAGTCATTTTGTCTATCTCTTCGTTGGTCAAGACGGGTTGAAGTATCTCGTTGTCTTTCAGGAACTTATTGATCGCAGGATTGCCCTCGCCCTTGAGGTCAATGAGCGAAGTTATGGTGTACCAAGCTCCCGCCTGTTTGATCATGGCGAACTCGGTGGCTATATGTGCAATCTCTTGAGATTCATCAATACCTATACCATATCTAATCCAACTTGAGGCTGTAGAATTTGGCGTGCCGCCTGCCGCAGAAGTCTTCACTACCCAGTTTGCCACTTGACCAACATGATTTCCAGATTCTTTTGGGACTTCCCATTTTCCTCTATGAGTGATAACCATGTTGGTTCCGGCTTGATATTGCAACATATTGCCGCAGTCGGCCATTTTGTTGGGAGCGAATTTACTGCCACCGGTATTGGCAATATTATGGGTAACGAAAATTATAATAGCTTTCGTTCTAGCCACGTCTCCAGAAATGCGTTTGAAGAACATGGCGAGTAATCTTGGAAGGGCGTTTCTTACTCCGGTACGAATTTCTCCATCTAATTCATCCTGTGGAACCATACTAGAAGTTGAATCAACAATGGCTACCAAACCTTCTTCTTGTTTGACGATTGTTTCCAACGCGTTCAGGAACGTTTCTGCTGAAACTTGAGCAACATCCTCATTCGCTTGTACGATATTGATTTTATCGGGATCGAGTCCCTTAATGCCAACAAAATTTTCTTTTGTTAATCTGCCCTCAGTATTAAAGTAATAGACTTTCTTGCCCAGCTTTTGACACTTACCGGCGAAGAATAGGGCGGTGGTCGTTTTCCCAGTCTTAGGATCTCCAGTGAGAACCACGCAACTTCCTTCCCTTAATCCCCCGCCAAGTGCGATATCCAACGCTGGTGAAATGCCAATAACAGCAAAATTTTGAAGATCCGCTAACACCTTGGTCCCCGATTCTATGATTTTCCCGTACTTTGCGTGTACGTTGTCGACAACCATGTTGCCAGTACTCTTAACAATCCCTTTACTCTTGCGCGCCGCCTTCTTTGCCATCTTGTAGTTTCCTTAGTTTGTTTAATACACTTCCGCGTTTGCCGTATTTACATTTACGGTGAATCGGATCGTTTGTTGTTATGATCTCTTGATCCGTCGGTTTTCGTTGCTTTCTAAGAGTTTCGAATTTTGAAATAATCATGACTGCACTCGGATGATTCAGAGAAAAAATTCCCTTAAACTCCGGCGAGTGAATGGCCTTGACAATCGCTTCTTCACTAAACTTCTTAATCAATTCGTGCGCCTTGGTCACTTGGCGGGTGAATGTCCAATTCCAAGGGGGCTTCCTCCAAAATTTATACGGTAGCGATCCTTGATTTTTCCTTTCGGCATTCCTTTTGCACATAATTTCAGCAATATATGCTGCACAAGTGCAATAATCCCCCGTTGATTCATGCTTATACTTGCTCTTTTCTGTTCTTTTTCTTTTTTTCATGGTAGATTATCGCCTCTGAAAAACAGTTTGATATAGTGTCTTTGTATTCGTCTTCTTTAACGAGTTCTGGCACTATCCACAATTGTTTATCCACCTTATTGCCGTTGATTAACCCAACGGTAAAGTAGTGGTTAGTTTTCATACCTATGGCACCCAAAACAGAACGCACAAGATATACACCCTCGGCGCTACCTATATCTATTATACATTTGTGAGTCCTAAATTGCAAGTGTAAATCCTGAATAAAGGTCTTATTTTTTTCACAGTGCGATTTTACCTTAAACCATTCATCATAGTCACTGAAAAAGAAATGTTTCCCGTCGCCAGTCATTACTTTGATAAACACGCTTTTGGTGTGTGTTCTGTCGCTCTGGTAAAATTCCGCCCATAACGCATCATCCATACTATTTCCTGATTTTGGTAACGCACTTTGATTGCTTTGGTGGAGCTGCTTTACGGCGCTTTATACCCATTTCATCGCCCATCATGGCGGCGTTTTCTGTCATGACGGTCGCTCCATTGTCGTTTCTCGCAAATTGCTGAAACAGTAGCGTTTCCGCCTGTACTGAATCGTCAGTGACAATGGTCTTAAGGTACTTTTCGAGGGTAGACTTCGCTCGATCCAAATCTTTGCAGAGTTCCCCAATGGGTAGCTGCAAATTGTTGTCGATATAAAATCTTTCTGCCTTACTGAGTGGTCCTTTTTTAGTCATTTAAAAATCCCCTTTGTGCCTTGGTCATGTAAATAGAATTGTTGGTTTTCAGATAGGTGATATAGAAATCAAACGTGTTTTTAGACACGCGCTTAAGTTCCGTATCCATAACTCTGTCCCGTCGACCATATGGGCCGTTGGGGTCGAACAAACCGGCTTGATGAATTCTCACATAGTAAGTGTCACCGCTGGCTGTTCCATCGTTTTTTGACAACATTTTAGCAAAATGTTGAACTTTGTGTCTAGCTTCTCCGCTTAAGGTGTTGCCGGTTCTGTCGAATAAAATTACATCAGTATTAGTTCTTGTTGAGAACGGCTTTGTACCATCAACATATCTCATTTTCTGCCCTCCATTATGTAGCGTACTTGTTGGTTGCGTGACATTTTATTAATTTCTTTGGGCGTTGCTCCCCCAAATTTATCGTCCTGATACCACTCTTTCTTAGGTGGTGGCGGCGCTTCTTCCTTCCGTTTTGCGGCCGCTTCTTCTAATTGACTTTTATAGTCTTTAGAGTTCTTTGCGGCCAGTTTGCTGACTGTGTCACAATTGTAAACCTTACCCATTAAACCTCCGGTCACAATTCTGAACAGTTTATTCTTCTTGCACTCAGGACACTTTTTCAGTGGCTCGTCATTGAAGCTTTGGATAATATCCAACACTTGGTGTTCACAGTTGGAACACTCATAATCATAAGTTGGCATTATTCGTTCTCCAGTGCCATTAAAATATCTCCGATAATTCCGTTTCTTTGAATATCTTCAAGTTCCAATTCACAAACCCCGACGCCCACGATCTTCCTACATCGGGAAATACAATGGTCTAGCCCACTGCTGCCCCTTATGTCGGTTTGTTTAGTGTCTCCGTTAATCATAACTTTCGAAAATTTCCCCATCCTTGTAATGAACATTTTGATTTGCTCTTCGGTACAGTTTTGAGCTTCGTCCAAAATCATAAATGCGTTGTGAAAGGTGGCCCCTCTCATCAATTCTAGGGGCATATATTGAATAGCTCCAACGTTAACAAAATGACCATAAAACGCACGACCCAAAAAGAACTGCAAATTTTCCTGCATAGGCAGTAGGTACGGGGCAATCTTTTCTCCTAGTTCTCCCGGCAGAGATCCAATGTCTTTACCGGTGCAAACAAGGGGCCTAGTTACAATAATCCTTTCGATTTTATTTTGGTGTAAATGTTCCGAGGATATCCCGGCGGGTATAAACGACTTTCCAGAACCAGACGGCCCTGTGCAAAAAATGACTTCGTTTTCGATGATCGTTCTGATGTACTCTTTCTGGTTTGGTGTCTTAGCTTCTAGCTGTTGTACGGAATGGGTTTGTTTGGTGCGCTTCTTGCGAGTTGGTTTCATATATTGCCCTTATTGAGTTGTTGATTGTTAAAGGTCACCCTCCTTTATAAAAATGCCGTCCACCATTTTCCCCTTCCTATCTTTAATGTCATCCCACGCCTTTGCTAGACATTCGTGTAGTCCAAGATTATTTCTGGTGGCGATATTTATCAATACAACCAACATATCTCCAATGTCATCGCTAATATCTTTCCCCTTACAAATATTATCTGAAAGCTCTCCAGCTTCTTGCATCAGTTTGAGAAACTGGTCTTTGTCAGTACTACCGTCAATCAGGTTGCGGTCATAGTGCCAGCCAATGATAGCATTAACATATTCACCCATAAGCGATACGTCAAACTCGTTCAGAACGCACTCAATCATAGTTCTAAGTCTCCAAAATCCATACCGTCTAAGTCATTCTTGCTGGCACCAATTTTGTAGCTCGTGATTTCATGTTCTTGCGGCGCAACTTGAACACTTTCGCTATTCATCCACGGTTCTGTCCATCCAGCTATAGGGTTTTTTCCCACATTGTCGTAGGGCAACCCTATCGTCTTGCGACGAGACATACACAGCCAATCAATATACTGATGAAGAACGGTTTCGTTTAGCCCTATCATGGAACCGTCTTTAAAAAGGTACGACGCCCATTCTTTTTCTTCTTTAGCTGCGTCATCGAACATAAGTACGGCATCTTCTTGACACTGTTCAGCGATTTTACAGAAACCCTCCGACTCTTCGTTTTGTAGAATCTTGAGGATTTCTTGAGTGTTAGATAGGTGAAGGGCCTCGTCTCGTTTGATTAACTTGACAATGTCAGCATTCCCCACCATCTTTTTATTCTCAGCAAAGGCAAAGCTACAAACAAAGCTGACATAAAATCTCACGGCTTCCAAAATGTTGATTGACATGACCGTCATGTAGATTTGTTTTTTGACATCCGCGATCTTATTAGAGTCGCAGGCCATCCCCATCAAATCATTATATGCCGCCATGGCACTTTTTGCCCGCTTAATTATCTCCTTATCCTCATAAATTCCCCCAAAAACTTCCCTAGTGTCGGAATAAACGTTCTGAATGATGTAGGAATAGCTTTGAGAGTGGATTTTCTCAAAGAATTGCCAAGTCATCATACACGCTTCTAGTTCAGTGTTTGTTACAAATTCAAGAAGCGTGGGAACACCACGGCAAATTACCGAATCCAGCATCGTTTGATACTTTAGATTACTTGTGAAAATAAACTTTTCATTGTCGGTCAGGGTTTGAAAGTCGGACCTGTCTTTTTTCAGTTCCATTTCTTCTGGCCGCCAAAAGTTCATCATTTGTTTGGAATCTAATTCCTTAAAAATGGGATATTTAACAAGATCATACCGTTGAACACCCAAGTCTTTCCCTAAGAATAGCGGTTGAGACATGGGGTCTACGTTTTTGAGATTAAATATGGATTTCACTAGGGTCTCCGGATTAAGCGAGTGAATTGTTTAGGGTCTGGGAGCTTATCCCACTGTACTCGTTGTAGTTGGTGATTTGAAAGCACTATTTTATACTCAGCCTTTTCACGACTATCAAACGAAAAATCGGCGCATTCAGAATAGTATATGTGTATGTCGTAGAATTTTTCTGGGAGCATCTTAGTGACATTTGCTATCTTGTCCGTTCCGGCATGAAAAATATCCATATCGGAAGAGCAATAGTACGACGGTTGTCTTTTATTACATGAAAGGTAGCCACTGTTCCACCAAACTTTCTTTGTCGGCGGGTCATTCGTCTTTCGATGAACAATCCATTCCTTATTCGTACCTTTAAAATTTAGGGTTATTTCCTTAGCAAAATCTGGCTCATCGCCGGATAGTACGCATAGATCTGTCTCAATAGAAACTTCCGTTCTGATCTCGTCGATGGCCTCTATGGTGCCCAGTTCAAATACAGAAGTTACATCAAAACTTGTGTTTATTAAAAGTCGCTGTACGCCCCAAAAGCCAGACAATTCTGAGGGCGGTAACGCTGGGATAATGGTGTCTAATACAACCGTGGGGATTGCGGCTGCGCCAAACAGTGTCGCAATTGTTTTATGAAAATCTCTTCTATTTATCATATCGCACACGCCCCCTTTTGAGACTTTGTCATATACTGCATCCTCCTCCACCACACACTTCTTCTACTTCCTCGCCCAACATCGGGGACTGCTCCTTGTCTCCATCTGGAGTATTGGCATAATAAAAGTTCTTCAACCCATACTTATAACCATAAATCTGGTCTTTAATTAAAACGCTCAGTGGAATATTCCCGTCGTCGTAGTGGGCATAGTTGTAGTACAGGTTGGTACTTATGCCCATGTCCATAAACTTCTGAATAACTGCTGCCACGTTCATGACTGCCTTATTGTCAGTCATTTCCCAAGCTAGGGTATAATAGTTCTTCCGAGTGTGGTAGTTGGGCACCAGTTGCTTCAAAATGCCGTTTTTAGCCTTCTTGTGGATAAGTAGGCTCCTGACAGGCTCAATACCGTTTGTGCTGTTCTGGATCACGCTACTGGACTCACAGGGCATGCCAGCGGTAAAGGTGGAATGACGTAAACCATACTTTTTGATTCGTTCTCGCAGTTCTTCCCAGTCCATGTTGTATTCTGGCCTAACTAAATCATCTACTGATTTTTTATACCAGTCGATTGGCAATAGTCCATCTGCATATTTTGTCTCGTTGAATTTTGCGCAGGGGCCAAGCTCTTTAGCTAAATGACAAGAGGCGCTGATAAGATTCCACTGAATCTGTTCCATTGTCTCATGGATTAGCTCCAAGGCCTCTGGGTCTTCGTATTTCAGTTTGTTCTTAGCTAAGAATCCGGCTAGATTTGTAACCCCGATCCCCAACGACCGTCGATTCTTGGTAAAGTTTTCGCCAGCTAAAACTGGGTAATCTTGATAGTCGATAATTGCCTCAAGTGTCTTTACTGCTGTTGTGCAGGCCGCCTCAATTTCTTTCTCGTTATTCAGCTCCAAAAGATTAAGGGCAGATAGAAGGCAAATACCAATTTCTCCATCTTTGTCGTCTATAGATTTTATGGGCTTTGTTGGGTGTATAATCTCTTGGCAAAGGTTAGACATTTTCACTGGGACGTTCCACGAACCATGCTCATTGGCTGTGTCAACATTCATAGAATAAATGCGGCCAGTTTCTAACCTCTCTCTCGCAAAAATCTCTGCAAGTTTTCGAGCAGGAATTTTCTTTTTAAACTTTAAAGACCGTGCGTTTTCGTATTTTAGATAGAGTTCATCGAACTTTTCGTTGTCTCCAAAAGCTTCATATAGCCCCGGAGTTTCGTGTGGACTAAAAAGTGTAATGTCTTCATTGGCGATGAGACGATCATAGAACAGCTTACAGAACTGAAGAGAATAGTCTAATTTGCGCACGCGATTGTCGTCTGTGCCAGCATTGTTCTTCAACACAATAATATCTTCGACCTCATAATGCCAAAATGGAACATGAACGGTTGCCGAGCCACCACGCAAACCATTTTGACTGGTAGATTTAACACAAGACTCAAAGTTCTTTAGATATGGGATAAGTCCTGTGTGAATAACTTCTCCACCACGAATTGGAGAGTTAATTGGGCGCATTCGACCAATGTTTAAACCAATGCCAGCACGCCTTGCCGTATAACGCCCTACGGCATGGAGGCTTGCAAATATTGAATCCAAATTATCATCAATATCCACCAAGACACAACTAGCGAATTGCCTAATGTTAGTCCTAACACCAGCCATAATAGGAGTAGGAAGATTGATCTTAAAGGTAGAGTAACAGTCATAAGCTTTTTTAACCTCGTCTAGGGTTCCAAATAAACACATAGCAATGCACATGTACGCAAATTGTGGTGTTTCATAAATGCTGCCCGTACTTCTATTCTTCACTAGGTATTTATCAATCATCTGTTGAAGACCGGCGTAAGTGAACAGATCGTCCCTATTGTGATTGATATACTTTTCTATTGTGGAGACTTCTTCTTTGGTCCACTTCTCTAAGATTAGTGGATCATAGACGCCGTTGTCAACATTTCGTTCTAAGAACATGGCGAAATCGTTCGGCTTATTCCCACAGCCCCACACCTCTTTTCTAAGTTGCATATTTAATAGTCTGGCGGCTACGTATTGATAGTTGGGAGAAGATGTTGAGATTAAATCATTTGCAGATTTAATAATGATCTTATGAATTTCTGAGCTTGAAATGCCGTCGTAAAGAGATAGGTTGGCATTCATTTCGATGTCAGAAAGAGATACGCTATTGATTCCCTTACAAGCCTGATCTACGACTTTGTGAATTTTTTCTACCGAATACTCCTCTGCGGTCCCGTCGCGCTTCGTTACTTGCATTTTTAGTCCTTTGATTTGATTTCTTGTATTATATTGTATACATACGATTTTGTCAACCTAAAAGTAAAAAAAATCCCTGCGCCCTCCGTGGCACAAGGATAATTCGCGGATTGAGCCGCTAACGAGTAATTTTTATTTCAATGTTATCACCAATTTGTATTAGGATCACGTCGTCGCCATTTTCCTCTACGAAGGATACCATTTCCATGATGGCTTTCGTTTTATTGATGAATTCTTTATCTAAGTCTAGCGTTTCAATAATGCCCTCGACGATGGCATCTATTATTGGTGTACGGCCCATGCTATGGCTTTCAAACAGTCTACCAAATCTGACCTCTTAGCGGGGTCTAGTGGTACACTTTCTTTTCCAACAGTAAGCACAATGGTTGTGTCTATCATTTCTCCCAAGTTAGGATACTTATTTTTCAAAGTTGTCCCAGCAAAATTCAGACCTCCGGAAGTAATATTGAATTCGCGGAAAATAGATGTCGACACGATAAACCCGGGGTCGTTTTTTACCACGCTTGCCAACTCTAGGAAGAAATTGGAGATTTGGCTAGCGTCTGCTGGTGTGATATAAAGCTCTGATATTGGCAATACGGCACTTTTGAAAGCGATAGATGGTTCATCAATTGGCACGGTTGGGGTCGGCGACGGAAGAACAATTTCAACGTTGTTTTTTACAAGATCAACAATCTTTTCTCCCCATAGTCCACCGATAACTAGAACGATAAGTAGAATTATTTTTACACCTTTAGACATTCTTCACCTCGCCGTCTGTCAATGAAATGAAGTCGAGGGGATAGTCCTTGGTTTTAATCTTACTCTTGCCCAAAGCGAATAGTGGGAAAATTTTGTTCAATTCAACGGCGGCCTCACCCATGCCTGCTTTGATGCAGTTTATCTTTAGGGTTTCCCAGCAAGCAATAATCGCTACCAACTCTGTCGCCTGCAAATGTAGAAGTTCGTCTGGAACAGGGGCTGGAGTTGGAGGCGGCAGTGGGGCTGGTGTAATGATTGGCGTATCTGGACGCTCTAGCAATTGGTGTGCAAACTCTAGTATTTGCGGCCAAAAAATACTAACTGCTAAAGCTGCAGCGCCAGCCAGCATCACAATTTGAAACGTACTCATTAAGTTTTACTCCTTAACCCATTGGCATATGATATTAATTGTTGAATTTCCTTTTCTGACATTCCTTTCGCCGTATCCATCATGGCGCTACACATAATTTCCCTTTGATCTGAGGGCTTAAACCTGAAATACTTTCGTGTATAAAGAGATACCATCCACCGGCTAAATAGCCCCGGGTTTTGCACAACCCCGTAGTATTGTGACGGATCGTGTCCATAACACTTATATAATAGTCCAGCGATGGCAATAATGCAATTAAGAATTGCTTTAATTGTCTCAGGATCTAAAGAAAAGTTTTTTTCTTTGGCTTGAATGTAGATACATATTCTATCAACGAGCTTTTTTTCCAACATAATACCGGCAGCTATCTCTGCGGTTTTGAAAATGTTCATTTTAAATTGTCCTGTAAAATTTTGATCGTCTGCGGAATAGTCCTAAATCCAGACCATCGGAAAAAGGCGTAGTCTTCTTTTACGATAATAATCGTTGGAAAACTTGAAATACCAAACTGACGGAAAAGATCCATATGCTCTGGGTTATCGTTATCAAGGTAGAAGATTTCTGCGTCCAATTCGATTAGTTTGCGTAGAACCGATTCGCTATTCCAAGTGCGTTTCATCATTGTGCATGGAAAACACCAACTCGCTCCAAAATGATAAATTTTATACTTGGCTGGGGGAGGAACGGCCTGCGGTTGGGGAACTTGTGGCTTAGCGGGTTGGGCAGGCTCAATTATAGATGGTTCAACCGGTTCAACAATTGCTGGAGGTTGAATTTGTGGCTTTTTCGCTGGCTCCACGACCGGAGGTTCTACGATTTCTGGCTCAACAACAGATCGTTCTCTGTTATTTTCGCAGGCGATGCATCCGGGGCAACGCGTTTGATGTCCATCCCCATGGGTAATCCATCCAGAACCGTCGCATAAGGCAACTGGCGTGTCTGGATTAACGTCCGGAGTTGAATCTTCCAGCATAATAACGCGGGCAAGCCTAGTGCTGATGTACGGTCTCCAGTCTGTGTCAGACATTCCGCCAAACCCACCATAGGAAAGCAAGACCGCTGTAGTAATCATGGTGCCAGAAGTAAAAAACATAGTCTTCATAGTCTTCTCCTTAGAGATAGGATGCTGTACCGTAATCTGGTAAGTCTCTAGCTGGAAAACCTTCCACATCACTAAAGACCCACGATCCTTGCTGTGCTAACATGGCTCTGGCTGGGCTTTCTTTAATCCAAAAGCTACCTTCTGGTTGACCATGAACTCTTGGTCCTGAATTCCATAATCCCCAACTGTTCTGGACCAAGAACAGTAGTCCATTTGATCTTTCCCGCGTGTCATCACAGGCAATCCATGCCATTGCGTGGTTCCAATTTCCTGATCGCTCTGCGATACCCTTTGAATCCCTTTTACTAGAAAATCCAACATCAGAACATACCGAAATTGAGTATCCGTTGGCAATCGCGTCCCGGGCTTCTTCTAGAGTCGTAATCATTGAAATAGTTTTTACCTGATGCTTTTTAGCTTCAGTTGCGTAAACACTAAATGGAATTCTTTTACTAGACCCTAGACTAGAATTATATACTGATAAATCGACTGCTCCATAATCTTTTCTAATCAGTAGTCCGCCTTCTGAATTGATATACTTGGCGGCACCAGAACATGTCATACCCTCGCCAGACCAAGGTCTGGATTGATAGATACCTTCGGTGGCACCACGCCCCTCAAATGATTCTGCTTCCCCCTTGATGTCAATTTCAACCGCCCTAGTAATGTCTACGGCATTTCTAGTTGCATGAGATACGCAGTCGCCCGTGGTCTGGGCCTCTAGCGGTCCAAACTTTGGGTCAAACTTTAGCAGCGATTTAAATGGCATGGAGAGCTTCCCTTCTCCCGCACCATACAGTTTATAGGCACAAGGACCAAACAATGGAGTTTTTAACGCCGCCAACAGGGCCGCCGTTTCTTCTGGATCACAAACCGCGCCCATATACCCTTGGCGATAAGCTTTCCAAATACTTTTAGGCGAACTAAAATCTGGCACCCAACTTTCAGCTTCAAATCCCATGTCAGTCTCCTGTGTTAGTCTTTTTTTTTGCTGTTATCTCGCAGCCATTTGACAACAGTGTCAAGGACAAGAGTTACAACTGGAACAATCAGTGGACCGTAAGTCCCAAGATCAATCGCCCCCAAATTTTGAGCAATATATGTTAATGCTGCTGCTCCACCAACCAGCAAGGCTGTTTTACCGACAGTTACGAAGTCGGCTATGTCTAGTTTAAATTTTGGTGAGTTTTGGCTCATAGTGATACCCTTTCAGAGTTCAGGTCGTGAAAAAAACAATTAATCAAGAAGCCCTTTTGGGTTGATGAGGAAGTCCTGTAAGGATAACCAACGAATCTTACACCAACGCCTTTTACGTTCTTGGTTTCGATATCAACCTTTCTACACATTTCTAAACAAGAGTGTAGTTCATCTATAAAGTCTCCTCGACTTTCGTCATGGACTATACTAATCCAATCTGATCCTGAGGTGATGTCTCCAATGTCAGATGTTAATTCTCGAAATCTGTCGTTACACCACGTCATTCTTCCTTCCGAATCAATCTCAAAAAGAGCGTCCATATGATAATGGAGCGCAGCCTTTGACCGTTGATCTGCTACCTTTTGCCTGTCTGATATGTCCTCGCACGTTTTCTTTAGCCCGGTAACAATATCTTTCAGTGATTTCCCGCCGTTTGGCGTTACTTCGTTCTTAATGGTTTCCAATGAAGTTTTAAAATCTTCATTATCTCTTAAGTATGTTCCGCACGTTTTAAAAATCCTCCATAGGAATATTAATGCCGTACAAGCCGCTCCTACCAACGTGACCAATGCCACTACTGTTTCATGAGTTATAAATGCTATATCGAACACAGGACACCTTTCAGTAAACGCCATAAAAAACCCTAGCCGCAAATATGTTCACGACTAGGGCGATTTACCGCAAGGTGAGCTTTATGATTCGTAAGAATCTTTCGCTTTATATTGAACGCCCGTTGGCAATTTGCCCCCAAACATATACGTCAATTCACCGGGAACTGAACGCGTTGTGTTGGCAGCGCCGTCGGAGCCAGAAGCTGCCACGTCGCCCGCCCCAGAAGGACGAACGTAATCAAAAGGCACTCCCGTGTTTCCACTTTTAGTGACCCACGATTGGTAACCAGAGGCAGGAGCAGCAAGAATGTCGATATCGACAACTCCGTACTGAACGCCTTTCTCAAGCTGATACGTAGAGTCTCGATTTGGATTAGCGCCCTCAATGTCGGCGGCACCTCCAATAAGGTCTGTGTAGGCAACGCCCCCAAGAGTGGTAGTAACGTTACCGCCTTGCACAACCCATTCTTGGGCATTTGCTTGATACCCAAGCTGGGTAACTCCGTCAGTGACAGCGGTTCCGATAGCATCTTTGATACCGTGCTTGTCAGTGTATTGAGTCCCGGCACCATCGCTAGCGATAACTTTGGAGCCTAGTGGTCCACCTTGGTCGTCGGCCAGTTCGGCCTCACTAATAGTTTTTGACATTGGTGAATTGGCGGCAACATTACCACCTTTGATGACGGTTCCCCCGTCCCGTTTTTCGACGGCGGGCTGGTCGCCAGCACCGCTCGGAGCTACAGTAGGCATAGAAAATCTCCTTGAAAAAAAATTAAAAAACTGAGTTCCTATTCCATGTGTAGTCCAAGTCCACCATATTATACACTTTTTAGAGTGCAGATTGTAGCTTTTCCAGATTTTTTTTGAGTCTTATTCTGATAGTTTCTCCACAAACGCTGTGAGCTTTAGCTAACTCACGGATTGTCATATTCTTGTAAAATCTATCAATAACTAGGTCTGGATCGTCGCATTTGACCTCTATTGTGTCAATCATGTCAATTTTTGCAATAGGATTGTAGTGATCTACCAGAGTTGCACTTAAAGCCGACGCTGGCTTGGAGTTATTTAATTTTCTTTGAGTAAGACACTCAAAAACAACGCCAGTATACACAAACGAAGTAAATTTTGGCCCTCTGCGCTTGTCGTATCGCATGGCCGCTTTCCAAATTGCGGTAGTAACGCAATTTTCAATCTCGTCCTTTGATAATGATCCTAAGAATCGTGAAGCCGCTTTATAAGCGACATTGATAACGTCGGAGTCATTCAGGTACTTCTCCACTAGTTTTTCCTTCATTTTTAACCTCTTTAATTAAGAATAGTTTTTCAATATTTTGGCGAACGTTCGAGAAGTCGAACATTCTTCCTACACCAAGAAAAAATCTGTATCTGCTGCAAACCTTAAGTATTTCTACTCCTTCCATTTCACACAGCGCATCCATCACCGTTTTAGATATGTTGAAGTTTGTGTGTCCCATCCAGCAGTCGAAGTTATTTGCTAGATAGATATTTTCCATTGTTTTTTCATCAATTGGAATCATTTGTCTGGTTTCTAGTACTCCTTCTGCTTCCATAATCTCTTTCATTTCTTCATCAGTAACTATCTGTTCACCAGCTAATTTTTTCATCATGGCCTCTAATAGCGGAGAATCTAACTGGTCTTGCAGAACGTCTTCATACTTCTGCCAGCCTATTTTCTTGTGAGCATTCATTGTGCAGCTCCTTTACATGAGGTCAATAGGGGAAATTAATGGGTCATCTGGTCCTTTTTCCTTTATCCCTGCGGCCATAGAGCTATTTTTAATGAGTGTTCTGGCTAAAAACAAATCAAATTCTTTTTCTTTCCCATCAGCGACAAAGGCGTCCTTGGTAATCTCTAGCCCTTGTAATTGAAATTCTATGGTTGGCATCGAAGCAAACAATAATGAAAACAATTCTAGTGTTTCTTCAGAATAGTCATTAATATGTATGTTGATCGTTAAGTCTCCGTTTGGTAATACGCTATATACTACAGACGCTAACGGTTCTTCTTCTGGTGGTGGTTCTGGAACAACTGGTTCACTCATATTGCGTCCTCTCGTAATTTGTTAAGGATGGCGTCGGCGGTATTGTCCCAAGAATATTGTTTTGCAGTTTCAAGGCCAGCGTGATTAAACCGCTGTCCATTGTCAATAAAATCCCTCATAGCCATGCTTATATCTACTATTTGATCTGGTCCCAATGCCGCCCAATTACCTTGGCCAAAGAACCATTTGCCATCTAACGCTGGCTCAGTGTCTTGGATCTCTATAAGGCGACAGTTGTCTTTGTTGCAAAACTCAGTATGGGCGGAATAGTTGGTTGCGATTACAGGCTTACCAGCGGCCATCATTTCTAAAAGCTCTAAATTCCATCCTTCTCCCCGTGAGGGAAAAATCCCACAGTCTATTTGAGACATGATATTATACACTTCTTGCTGTGTCTCAGCCCTTGGGATCAACTTGACTTTTGGATGTGAATATAGCCGTTTCCACTTCGCCTCTTCTGTCGGGGAGTTAAAGGGATTCTCACACATCATCCATAATTCAATGTTGTCGTGGTGTAAAAGGGTCAATTCGAATGCTTCGAGTAGTACATCGTGCCCCTTTCGAACCTCCCATTTCCCACAGTTAAAGAAGATCGTCTTGCCATTAGCCGCTGTCGGGATAGCTGGCCTGAAGATGTTGGTATCTACCCCAAGTGGTACTACGTGAACACGAGACCCGTCAGGTTTTCCAATGGCCTCAGACGGTTTAGCTCCCAGCCCATAAGCCTCATACTTAAGGGGAGGGCATTGATCCATAACGATTGATTTTGCCCACTGTGAACACACCATGAGTTCGTCGCAGGAAGAAAGATGATGCTTCTCTAAGTCAGAGAAAGTGTCCAACTCGAAGATAGGAAAGCCGATGAATTTACCACTCCCGATACGCTCTGCCATTTGGTTTTGGTGCCAAATCTTAATGCAGGGAGCTTTATGGTTGAACGTTTGAGCCTTGGTCATTCCGGCCTGCACAAGGTTAGCGTCCTCCTGCGAGCCTACAGAAGGGTTGCCGATCACATGAAGTGCCACGTTGGCTATCTTTGAGAGCGACTTGAAAATATTTAGTCCGGCGATTCCATAGCCCAGCTTATTAATTGGGCACTGTAAATTTATGTTGACCACGCGACCACCTTTTCACAAATGGAAATGAAATAATCTGGACTAAATGGCTGTTTAGATAAGTTAATATGCTTGTGAACTATCATTCGTCAACCCCATCATCAAAATACTTTTTAATAGCTCTATAGTCTTTAATTCTTAACTCTCCAATCCACCAACAAAATCTACTATAGACATGGCCAGCCCACTCACCATGTAACCATTCGGGCCTTGGCTTTTTCATAAATTCCTTAATAAAATACTGTATATATCTAATCTCCTCCTCACTTTGCATGGCGGTCAACTTTTTACCTTTGTGTTTACCAAAATTAATCTTAAACCGATGCATACCTTTTACTCTATTTCCCCAATGGTATTTCCCATGAAGTTTAGCTTCTTTGCCCCCACCCCAAAGTATATTTCCACGGAATTGTTCATCCACGTCTTGACTCCCGAACTCTCCTGTGGCAAACGAATCGAGAATTATAGCGACATCATCATCACTTAAATCAAACCATTCTGATTTGCTTCCGCTTGGAGTAAACAACCTCTTAGATTCAAAAAGTTTATGTAGGTTTTTTTCTGATACTTTATCTGAGTAAGCTAATAATCGTATATTCGGATTTGCAGTGGCTAACTGATTAAGCCTGATATTTGGATCTTTTGATTTTCCTATTTTGTAGTTACAGCCATCACACATTAAATAAACATAGTAATCTATCATATAGCTAATACCTTTTTTAGGAAGTCAGAAACGTCGGCAGTATCGGGGCAGGCTTGAAAAGTCTGATCCGCCACTTTGTCGGCCCTCGTTTTGCTGTAACCAAGCCCAATAAGTGCCGCAACACATTGAGCTTTCAATTGACTGTCCACTACGGGGACTGCGGCAGGGGCTGGTGCCGGTGCCGGTGAAGCAACCGCTGCCGAAGGATTCGGCAAGGCAATAGGTTGCTGGATGGTGATGTTTGTGTATACCGCCGGTGGAACAATCGGATCGTCGATGTAACCAAGGTCGAAACGATCTGGAATCTTAAACGGCTTAACGGTTGCGTGATTTAAATAGCCTTTCATAAAGCTATAAGCGGCCCATAGAATAAAGCAAATTGCAATGATTGGAGCAAATATTGCCATCATAGTAGGATTTTCGATACCCATAATAGTTCCTTTTCAAAAATGTTTATCTTATTATACCATAATCGACACGAATGTCAATAGGCTTTAGGGAAAATTGCTAAAATATTTCGGGTTCGCCTTCCTCAAAATTACAACTGTCTTGTGGCTTCCATTCCATAATGCCAACAACTATGATCTCATGCCCTAGTTTACACGTTGCGTATGGAGGTCGCATGTCCTCGCTTTGATCTACGTATATTGAGCAGTATCTGCAATTTTTGCATTTCATTTTCTTTCCTTTCAATAAAAAAGCCTCACAAAGCGTCATGCTATGTAAGGCCAATCAACTATTAGGTAATCCCTAATAGTTCATTTGTACTTTTTGATTATCGCTTGAAGTTCTTGAATAACTTCCTTTACATAATCAGCGTCAATGTTCTTGTCCATGTTCTTGTCCATAAACCGTTCTTCACCGCAAGCGTATAAAGCCTCGTTATGCACCAACGCGGCAAAGTCTTGTCGTAATGTTCGTTCTTTATGATTGCTCATGGATCTTCTAAGTTCATTATCTAGTGGTTATTTTAGCCCGCAGAAGGATTACCATCAATCGGGGGAGGAAGCGGAGTGACTACTGGAACATGCCACCTGACCTTTTCAGCCCAGTTCTCTGATCCGTCGATAGTATAAAGTCTGGTAACTACCCTAAAAGTATATCCTGCATCGTCATGAGTGTTGAGCACAATATCATAAAGGTCATTGTTTGTGGAAGGCGGAGGGTCCGCCTTTGCCGAATACACAATAGTAGTAAGAGAGCCTGCCGAAACATCGAGAATCATTGGATTTGTCCAATCTTGCCTCGATATATTAACAAGGCAAGTTTGCCAATCTTCTGTTTCTTCGCCACCAACGACCAAAATCCATCTACGATATTGAAGTGCAACCTCAATAGTAGTCTCTGGCGTGCCTTGCGCTCCTTCAATTTCAAACGTATCCATCCACACATCATATTCTCCATATAATGGATTTTGATTGTGGGTAGCTACGGTTTTTTGATTATGACTTACGGTTACGCCCTGAGCTAAAACAGCGTGTGCAAATAAAAACGCACACAGAAAACTTATAACACGATACATTGTGACTCCTTATGAACAATTGAATTTTCTATCTAAGTGGTTGCCGAGTTTATACGGATGCTACCACTTGCTCTTTAGCACTCGGGTCGTAGGGTTTCTCTCTCGCCGTGATCGTAGATGGATCTGGCCCAAGGGAAATGTCATCAGCCATGATACAAGGTGAACACTTTTTATTCCCCTCGCTATCTTCATAGTCGTCGACCTTGAGTTTACCCGTGACAGAAACCAATCTGCCTTTCATGAGCATGGGGGTAAGGTTCTCAGCCATCTTGCCGAAGCAAAGAATGTTGATAAACAACGTGTCGTCATATCGACGATCATTTATGGCCAGCCTAAACTTAGCCATCGACGTTCCCTTTTGGGTTACACCTAATTCTGCGTCTTTAGTCAATCGGCCTACGCCGAGCCACTGATTCAAATTCATACTTAAATCTCCAATGCTGAACGAATTTTTCCTCTTACTACTTGAGTGTTACCACGATTAGAACCGCTCGTGGTGGCGTTGTAAATAGTTTCTACCGCTTTGCTTGGTAGCCCAAGCGCTTTTCCTGCCCGTCGGGTTTCTCGTTTGGAATTGCCATACAGCGTTCCTGTAACACGACTGGCTACTGCCGTTACTGGATTAAAGACAGCGCCTTTCAGTTGTCTTTTTCCTACTCCAAGAATCGTATTGTCTTCTTGGACATCGAAGTTGTATGTTTGTGGCAAGCTCCGAAGAGCTTCGTAAAAATCGTTGATCTTCATACGTTTCCTCCTAAGGTTGTTGTCCGCCATGAATGGCAGGGTCAAAAATAGTACTTTGCGGTTTGGCTTGCGCCTCAATCTGATATGCTTCCTTGGCTTTTGTCCTGTCCAATTCTGCAACACCCTCTTTTAGATAGGCATCTAATCTGACAAGGTCTTGGTCTATGGTGGCCTTTCGTTCAGAAAGGGTTTGCATTTCTCTTTGCACGTTCATTAAGTGTGCTTCGCACATTTCTACCATTGATGGCATATTTGGTCTCCTTTTTCTCGGTTTACTTATTATAGTCTACGCAGACTAAAATGTCAACCGCTTTCTGTAAAATTTTGTAAATTTTTTCAAACAGTCTAACGCCGATTTGGGGGTTGAGGCGGCCATGGCGAAAGGTCGGTGGGCCGCGTTCGATCAACGAAAAGATATTCGTGAATTTGTGCGGCAGCGTTCTGTAATAGAGCCTTTTCAATTTTTTTTGTACTCGCATCTTGACTGACTGTCGCCGAGATTGTCATGGGAATTCTAATGAAGAGTTTGTCGTCTTTTTTCATTTCTCGTCCTTATGGTTAAGGTTCACATTAATCAGTAGTATTAGGAACAGGGAGTAATTCGGCTGGTGGTGCGCCTGCACACACTTGTGTCGGCCCGAAGGTTGCAACCACTTCCCAACCTTGTTCATATTATTACTCCTATTTGTCTATTGGGTCACCTGCGGTGACTGTGATTGCAATGGCTGGGGCATTAGAAACCGTAAAAACAATCTGTCCAGTCACTAAGTCTCCCTTCCTATTAAGTGATTCTACCGTAACGGTTGCTTGTCCCTCGAATCCATCCGCTGGAACAAACCAATTTTGCGCATCAACCATTCCTGCTGATGGCGGAGCTACAGTATACGTGGTGGGGGGAAACAGGTCTGCTGGTTTCCCGCTTCTACTTTCCCCCAAAATAAACAGCGGCACCTTTTGTTCGTTGTCGATGTCTGTCTGCCTAAACGCAACGGGTTGCAATAGTGCGGCTGATAGTATTAACGCTGATAGCACATTCATGGTTGTTCCCTTACTATAAAATGAATTTGTCCGACGATCACTCTTTCGCTTTCTGCAAATACGGTGAGTCTTACAATCGTGCGGGTTGTAACTGTTGGGTGAAAAATTAAATTTTCTTCGTCAATTATTTCAAGGGTTCCTGCTGACTGCGGATATAAGACATATCTATAAGACGACGCCCTTCCGCGTATTGGATCTCCAGAATTTGTTTTACTTGCAATAATTGGTAAAATTTTTAGGGGTAATTTTTGACTACTTGTTAAACGAGCTATTGGGTAAATTGGAATAACAAATGGGATTCGTGTGTGATTTTCATAGTCGTCGGCGATTCTCTCGAAAGTGTTCGGGTAGGCCTGTTTGAATGGAGCCCAATCGTAATCTTCTAGAGGAAGAAAAAACGTCAACATAGCTAAGGCGAGCATTACGGATTCCTTACCTCGAAATGTATTTGACCAATGATTGTTGTGTTGCGGTTGTTTGTTGCCGTTACGTTAATTAATCCCATGCTACGAAAGTTGTCGTTAGGAACAAAATAAGCAGCGTTTACTTTGGTTGGATGCCTCACTATAGAGCCACAAGTGTTCGGTTTGAGTTCATACTGATAATTAGACGCGGTTGGCATTGGCGCTCCGAATCGTGGGTGTAGCCAATGTTTGTTTATTGGAGTACACAATATTGGCAACTGTTGCTGATTAGTTAGTCTTGCCACAGGAACGGCTGGCACCGTAATTCTTTGTGACATATCCGATGAATATATATCGCGAACATAATTGGGTGGATAAGCATCCCACCCATAATTATGCTCTTGAAAAATAGGCAGCAGGCAAATGAGATAAATAAAAATATACACTACTACCATCCCTTGGATTACAGACAACGATTAACGAAAAAAGCTGCTCGACGGTACTGGTTCCGCTGCCTCACGCAGGAGGCTCTTGATCGACAATTGAGCGCCGCATTACGTGTAACGATCCGCGTCCGTTGAACTACACGCACTGGGGCATGGACTACGTGGGTGACAGTCGTGCGAACTTTGGCCCTTGTATGAGCAACATCGCATTGCGCTTGAACGTTGGTGGCAATAATAAGCCCAAGAGCCAACGCAAAAACAATACATAAAGTCTTTTGAATCATAGTGATTTCCTTCTGGTCAGGTTAATAAAAAATCCCCGTTTTTTTACAGAAAACGGTTGGGCATAAAAACTGTCCTGTTTGGGTGATAGGGAACAGAAATCCCCAGACAGCTTACGCTGCCAATGCGAAACTTTCGTTTGCAGTTACGTTTTGGTCTAATTTTTAGAGAGCCATCAGACCAACTCTCTGTCGCAGTTGTTGCTTCTTTTTATCAGTCGATTCCAATTATGGCCCAAAAACATAATCTAGTGGACCATGTGGGATTCGAACCCACGTCCTGCATAAACTTCTACAACAACGTCTACAACAATAGTCCGCAAGCGGACAAAGGCTTTTAACAGAATCGAACCGTTGTGACTGGTTTACAAAACCAGTGCTTTACCACTAAGCTAAAAAGCCAAAGCTGTACCGGCAGGACTCGAACCTGCGACCACAGGATTAACAATCCTACGCTCTACCAACTGAGCTACAGCACACCATGATGAATCTCCCTGTGGCAATTCGCACAAACAAGGATACACTTGTCTAGTTCTGCCTTCACTCTTTCCCAAGACCGCGTATAGCCGCGATCAGATATTCCAAAATCTTTATCCGACCCTATTAGGTGATGGAAGTCTAATGCTGCCACACATTTTTTGTATCCACACTTGCAACATTTGCCACCTAGATATTCCACAGACATACTCTTAATTTTGTCTCGTCGTCTCTGCACAGCCTCACTTCTGCATTTACAGCACCTATAACTATTTCTGCTTGCCTCTATAGAGTATTGAGTTTCCCCATGATGTTTGCACATTTTGGTTATATGTTTAGGTTTCCCGCTACTACCAACTGAGCTACAGTACAACATTATGTGATTTGGTGCGCCTCGTAATAATCAATTAGTCCCTGAACCGCTACGGGATCTTCCCAGTCAAATGATTGTCTAAGGGCTTCTACCGCCTCCGCTTCCCTTAGAACATAGGCTGCCTTTATTTTTTGGTGCCATTGTTCAACACGCCTCGTTAGAATAATGCCGTAAACGATTCCTATTTCCGCCACAGTAGTCACAGGATAAAGAACTGGGACAGTAAGCGGTTCTAGGTAGCCCGGATCGCCGGGATTTAAACCAAGGTCCGTATTACTCTGGGAGCGAGCAACATTTTGCCCGGTCGCGTAATCTATTTCTCGTTGTATCTCAAGATTTTCTTGAGTAGCAGCTTCCAAAGCGACTTTTTTATCTATTTTGTCTGATGGGGCTGTAATATTAACTTCGAATGCCATATTGTTATCTTTCTGTTAGAATTTTTTGCATCTTAATTCTTGAGTCCCCGATCTTCCCTTTGGCTAATTCAACTGGGCCGAAATCGAATGTCCCTCCAGTATCATCGTTCGGAAAAACGTACAGCCGTAATCTATCGGCCACATTTTTTCTATTAGAAACAAAATTGATATACCTCCACTCTTTTTTAATCCACTGAGTTGTGTAAACCTGTCCCGACGATCCTGTAACAGCCATTTGTAACTGTGCTGGATTTAGCGATTGTGTTGTCGGAGACAGTCGTACTGGAATGCGAACAACGAACTCCTCATCTGCTTTTAATGGTTGCAGGCCGGGTAGATCAATCAAGTGTCTGTTACTCTGCGTTGAACCTTTTCGCGGCTCAAATTGTACTGTTTGCCAATCAGTGGGATCAACCAATACTGGGGTAGGGAAGGCTGCCCCATGAGCATGACTTGTTCCATTTTCAAGTGGCAACCCCATTATGTCCGCTTGAGTAGTTTGGATTCCATAAAACACCGCGCCGGGGTAAACTCGACAATTTGACCCGTCTGTTGAGATTGATCCTACACCATATCCCGGCGTTATTGAGAGTTGAGCGTTATTAATCATTCTGGTTTTCTGCCAGCTTTCGCTGTTACTAACTACAAGTGAACTGTCGAGTAAAATAGGTTCTTTATTTTGCTCCCAGTGAGGATTATATAACAGGGTGCGCCGGGCATCTTTGACGATGAGGGGTGTTCCGTTGCCCTGTATAACTGGGGCAATAAAGGTATTCATTGACAACGGCCAACGACTCTCTTCTCGATCAATCTTGATCGCGATTTCATTGATGTAGAACTCACAGCTATAAAATGTATTTGCATTCCCCCCACCGCCACCTCCAAGGTCCGGATGGATTAACATTCCAATACCATCATAGTTTCTCGTCGCTTGACAATGAATGAACGATGAATTCATGATACCTTCAAGATCGTAGCCGATAGCACAGCCTTTAACAAGGGTGCGTTCCAAAACCAATTGTGCTGACACATTTGTCTTGATTCCGGTTACACCACCCAACCCTTTGCCGTCGACCTGAAGTCCTGATAGTTTTGCTGGAACCACCCTTCTCGCGTCGGGCTTTTTCCAGAATTCTACCATAACAATGTCAGGTTTTGCGGCTTCGAACTTGACGCCCTCCCAAGGTAAATTTTGAGATTTCTGCATATTAATGCGGATGGTCTCATCAATCTGGTATGTGCCCGGAACAAGTGTTACCACATTATCTGATGAATCCAACATATGTTGGATTTTCTCGCTATCTTGAGCGGTGCAATAAGTAGAAATTATGATTGCCATTAGGCAACCTGTGTATTTTAACATTTTGTTCCTTTGTGTGATCGTATAAAATGAACTGTACTCTATTATAGTCCATCGCTTACCATTTGTCAACCCAAACCCGGGAAATTATCAAATTATTTCTTAAAAAATTTCCTAACCTGTGTTGGGATTTGTGACGCGCTTTCCTTCCCTAGGTCGGTAATAACGTAGTAAAATTCCCCGTCCTCTCCGATTAGCTGGTCTATTAGGTCTCTTTTCAACAAATCAGCAATGCAGTTTTCTAAACTTTCCACCATTCTTTGTCGTCGCTTTTTTAGGATGGATAACAATGGCGGCTCTGAATCCATTTCAAATTCTAGAACGTCATAAATAGCGCCATCCATTCCGCCCATGTCGGTCATTTCTAGTTCTTGCCGGTACTCGTCAGCCTCCGCAAAACAAGCGTAGACTCCTACCGGCTCTACTCCGTGATCGTTCATCACGACTACAACATATACTAGGCCATCTTTCATTCTATTCCCGGTTCTGGTTTTGTTTTTGTTTTTGTGGCATGGCCGCCTTCTATCATTTTGGCAGACAGGTTGTCCTGTTCTCCATCTCCGTCAACGTCCTTATAAATATACGCCAAAACCCTTCCAAATGTTAAAGAATCCTGTAATTTATTTGACATTGGAATATCCACCAGAACTTTATCTCCAGACGATATCATTGACTGTAGATACGCTTTAGCTGCGAACCCCCGCTCTTTTTCTTCCTTATCTGTTGTTCTTACCTCTGCCGCCCAACAGTCTAACATCCTAACTCTAATCTCTTTGGTTAGTTCGAGTACTACAGTATCACCATCGTAGACGCTCTTGACCCTAGCTGATGTGACTAATCTTTCTGTTGGCGAATCCAAGGGAACCTGAATGCTTAGCGCCATTAGGGTTGGCGGTTCCAGCGGTTCCAACGGTTCTGCGTCAGTGGCAGGAGCCATAACATATGCCATCAATAATACAATGCACAAGCTAATTGTAATAATTATTATGGCTAGAGGCCCGATGGTGTTTTTCTCGCATTGCATTGAAAGACGGCGGTGTTCTCTTTCGAATGCCGAGCGACTTAATTTACTATTCATTAATTTTCTCCTCTTGAAATATGTTTCCGATTACCTTGAAGCGTTTACGGGTTGTCTCACTGAGGGCGAAACCGCTAGCGGGCCATCGTTCTTCTTCTACGGCAAATAGCTGTAATTGGTGGCTGTTGGGGTCGCGTCTGACAACTCGAAGGTCTTGGTCATAACCGGCAAGGGGCGATTGGGCCGAGTGTTTGGTGTGAAGGATGTCTCCTTCGTAAATTTCCGCGCCGTCTTTATCTTTAAGTCCAGTGTATTGCTGGATAACTATATCTTTCATCTGGCAGTCTTGATTGGTGTGCTCTTGCGACTGACGGTTATATAGATACACTTCACATCCAACGACGTAGTCTTTCATGCAAAGCATAGGATCTTCTTCGGCCCAAGGATCAAGCCAACGCTTTTCCAGTTTGTGCCACACTCTGAATTTAATTTTATAGCTCACGGTCAACCTCCTTTGATATCCAGTGTTGATCTGTTCTCCGGTCTTTACCTAAGTGCGCCAGATTATTTGAACCATAGTGATGCCTTTCGTCTAAGTGTCGGTCTATATCTTCGACCACCTTACTACAAATGGGGCAAAACTTACGTTCATTCATTTTTGTTTACTTCGTAGCGAGAAGATGTGGAATAATAAATCTCGATATAGGTCAATTACTGCCACTTGCATATCAGAACGGTCCACGTTTTCTGCCTCCATCTGGTCGATCATATGATGACCGAACTGTAGGGCGGAATGATAATGCTGTGGGGCATTGATAGTCAACCCATCTATATCCACTGTTCGTTTTGGTTTAATCACGTAAGTTCCTCTCGTAAAAACTTGGCAAAACTTTCTTCAAGATGTAGGTTGGGCGGTATCGGCCCTGCCTTAACAAAGAACTCAGCCAATTCAAACGGCTCGTACCCATTAAGGCCCATCTTGCCCTCTTGAGCTAGATAGAATGTGAAATCAGAAAATATGTCACAGCATGAATATAGTGCCATGATGTTCTTGATAAACTGGTAGCGTGAGATAGACCTTTTTGCTCCACACTTTGTAACCGTGATAAGTGCATAAGACTTACCCTCTTCTCCAACTTGGAACCCAGTCTTTCCCTTGACGTTCCATTTGCCCTTCCAACCAGTTGGTTTCTTGTCATATTGAAATTTTCTCCACTGGTTACCAGCAACCCCGAAGGATGCGTAACCGGCAGAGCCAGCGCCGTGAAAGCCCTGTAAGTTGGCCCCGAACACAAAAACTTCGTTGTCTTTCAGGGTAGTAATATGGCCCTTATATGTGTTCATTTTTGCTCCGATATGAGATTGTGCAGTTCTTCAATTCTCTTAATTTCATGGTCCGCCTCTAAGGGGTTCTGGTTTTTCTTTGGGGCTTGTTTCAGTTTCTCTCTCCACTATCATCGGACACTCTCGAAAGGTCCAAAAGGCGGGTTCCCAAAGTGGTGGTTGACTTTTTGTTAATCTTTGCGCGTAGACATTGATATATTCTCCAAAATCATAAGAACTAGCACCAGAGCCAGATTCACATGATGTGATTACGTGTCGAGAACCATCGCGGACAATAATGTCTCCAACTTTTAAGTCTTTGCCCTTAACTATTGTATACTGAACCATTTTCTTTTCCTGTAATTCGGATCGCAATATTTACAGCACCATTCATCCCAGAATTGTTCTTCTTCCTCGTATTCATATACGGAAATATCCCAACAGAGGGCGATTCCGCATAGGTTACAGATCGGAGTGAGGCCGTCGTCTATTGTCGATGATTGTGTTACACCCATTTTACCACACCTTTTTTGTTTGTCAACCCTCACAAATATTTTCTTTGAGATTCCCATAGACATACAATGTACCCTTGGGAATTTCAACATACTCAATATCATATAGTCCGGGGTTGTGTTCACCCACACAATATGGAGGTAAGGAATCGTCCTGTTCAAATTCTGTCCACAGCTTTGAATATTGGGACTGTTCGTCCTCTGTTAATCCCCACCAAGTGCCGTTGTTCAAATCTGAAATTAGGCCGTACCCCTGAATATGTCCTTCTAGTTGTTTGATAAGTATGCGATCAGTCATCCTCTCTATCTCCAGATAATTCCCATTCAAGTTTAACGCCACAGTCCTGACAATGCTGCGCCCCAACTAAGATCATATCTCCTTTACACTTAGGGCATTTGTACCAGTCCTCGGTGACGAAATCATGGTCAGCTATTTTGAACCCGAGGCGACACATGGGCAGCAAACCGAATCCACAAATAACACCAGATTTTTCCCACGCATCAATTGTGTGTTGAAAGGGGTTTCCTTCAATGTCTCTAACAAGCTGCAACATCTCGTCTGCTATTTGACATATCTCCAACTGCGCATGGGACGAGCGGCGTAGCTTGATAAAGTTCGCGAATGAGCGTAGATTGAATGATACATCAGCCTGTATCTGAGAGTTGTAGGATTTGAAGAATCGTGCCGACTCTTTCGCCCTCTTACGTCCCAAGACTGGCTCAAGGTCAGCGAGACATTGATGATAAAGGCCGTTGCCATATAGCGTGTATTCCTCTAGCACCTCAGTCCACTTTTTACCTAACTCATCATGCCCGCACCAACGATCACATTTAACGTCGCCCCAGTCTTCTGGAATGTAATACTTATCCTCAGTGAACTCTTTGTACCTAGCCGACTCAGCGTTGAGACTGCTGATGCGATGCTTCAACAAATGAATATGAGTGGCAATATCAGTGTTGACTAAGAAATGCACCACCCCCTTTTCAAAAGGTGTTTCATGCCCATTACTCCATAGCATGTGTATGAGCTTGGGGATACGATCCCGCTTGTCGTCCGTTAAGTCGCGAGAAGTGCTTGTCCAAGCAGAACAAGCAATCACCTCGTCAGAACCGTAATACCCCAATAACTCAACACTATTCTTCATGGTAGTTGCTCCAATTGATTGATCCGCATGTTGTAACAGTCGGCCTTGACTTTGAATTTGTTGTTGCCGTCTGTCGATCCCTTTGTCAACTTCCGAGCGTCCTTGAAGTACTGCGACTTGTCATACCACCCAAGTACCCACGCTCGACCCCATCTATTATTCGTCCACTCGATTCGAACGAAGATGTAACGGTCACACTTCTGCTTGGTGTTATACGCTGCTACCGAGCAGTCGTAGTAGTCCTTTGGTGGACTGGTACATCGTTTGGTCTTAACGTCCCAAGTGATGGTCGGTTGGTCCGCACTAATGATATCGTAATCGTAAGTATTGGATATCACGGTTCCTTCCAGCACAGCGTTAGCAACTTCTTCCCCCAAAAATCCTGCGATGTTTCCCTCGCCGGAAGTTATTGAGTTCTTGATCTCACCCATTTCACGAGCCTTAGCCCATGCTCGCCGTTTCATTTCTTCTGTTATTTCGACTTCAAACATGTTCTTCCTTAAATATAATACGTGGCGACATAAATGGCCCACACCAAGAGGGCGAATGTTAGTGCTATGAGTATGGCGTTGATTGTTTCGTATTTCATTTAACAACTCTCCCCTTGTTAGTACGCATCATAAGGCCGAGCCGTAACAAAAATGGCTCTATAACATTCTCAATCGTTTCCGTTTCTATGTTAAGAAGTGAGGACAGGGTTTTAAGACCAATCGGCTTATCCATCTTCTTTAACACATCAAGGTATCTTCTGTCATTCTCTGTTAATCCGTTTGGATCAATTCTTCTAACCGCTAACGCTTGTTCTACATCGCTCTTGGTCATAGAGGCTTTACCAGTCGCTACGGCGAAGTCCCTCACCCACTCTAGCAATGCGTTTGCAATTCTAGGTGTTCCTCTGCTAGCATTAGCCAATAGCATCATGGAATCTTCGTCGAGCTTAACTTGTATTTTGTCTGAATTCAACTGGATTAGCTGATACAGCGGCTCAACATCATATAGTTCCAGAGTAAATTTGAGCTTGAATCTATCTCGGAGCGGAGCAGCAAGCGATCCTGCTTCTGTAGTTGCTCCAATGAGCGTAAAATTTGGGATTGGTACGTTAATAACTTTATCTTTACCATCTTGGCCTGCCACAATGTTAAGGGTAAAATCTTCCATCACCGGATATAAAAACTCATCGGCAATAGTTGTCATGCGATGGATTTCATCAATGAACAAAATTGAATTAGGTTCGAGTGCTACAAGATACGGCACTATATTCTTAGGCGATCTAAATGTTGCCCCGTTGGCTACTTTGATAGACACACCTAGCTCATTTGCCATAATCATAGCAAGGGTGGTTTTTCCAAGCCCCGGCGGACCACTGAATAGACAGTGACCGAGAGCGGCACCACGCATCTGTGCTGACCGTATAGCGATCCTCAAGGCGTGTTTAATATGATCCTGTCCGATCAATTCATCAAGTTTTTTTGGTCTAAATGACATTAGAGTGGCCTTCCACATCCTTGACACATATATCCACAATGACTACAGTATCGGTCATTGTGATCGCTACTAAACGGAACCCACGTTTTCTTGTGGGCTTGTTCAATACGATTGTCACACCAGCGACGAATTTTGTAAATTACTCTGATTAACATGATACCGCCATTATAACATACAAAACGCCGTTGTCAATACGAATCTTAACGATTAATATGGCCCATTACTCTTTGAACGGACTGTTTGGAACACC
>Ga0307376_10000476_pt1 | contig 49605 bp, 48 predicted proteins | sample TR2MG_FD_202536 | JGI IMG/M metagenome (GOLD analysis project Ga0307376, IMG submission 202536) | Soil microbial communities from Risofladan, Vaasa, Finland - TR-2 | ecosystem: Environmental > Terrestrial > Soil > Coastal area > Acid sulfate soil | place: Finland: Risofladan, Vaasa | collected...
ATGACTCACGCCGGCCGGTCCCCCCTCAGCCCCGCATCCAGCGTCTCCAGGTCCACCAACGGGTCTCCTTTCGGCAATCACTATGATTGGATTCTAAGAAGCGGTTCATATTGCTTGCGGACGGCACGAGCGATCAGTGGAGCGACGTTCCCAAGCCCACCCAGTGAGAGCCTGCCATCCTGGTACATCTGATACCACTGCCGGCGCTGGCGAATGACCCGCTCGTCATCCCGCAAATGCAGCTTTCCCAGGGTGAATCTGGCGCGCTCCAGCTCTTCTTGCGGTACTGCGTCGGTGAGGACCAGTTGCAGTGAAGGCAACAGAATCTCAAACCAATCATCGCTGACCCGGAAAGGATCGAGGACTTGCTCGTCCAACATTTTCTTGCTGCTGTTGATCCAGCCCGACACATAGCGGTAGTTGTCCCAATCATAAGCCCGATGGGGATAGTTCTGCCAACTCAAGTAATGGTCCACCGTTCCCACTGGCTCATACATCACCGAGTAGGCACACAGATTGTCAAACCCGTCTGCCAGTTGCTTCCTGAACTCCCTCCATCGGCTTGGGGGGCGTGAACCCTTTAAGAGCTGCCCATTCTCATCCATGTTTTGGGCCAACCATTCATTGCCAGGCTGACGCACTTTGGCATCAAAGCCCGACGGTTCTGGCGGAGGAGCAAAATGCTTCATTGGGATCTCACCGCTTTGCGCCTGGGCAGCAGGTCAGTCTCTACTAACCAACGCGGCCAGAAAGGGTCGTGACCCGGCAGAAGTCGCAAGAGTTCCTGGTGGATCTGGGCTTTGGTTCTGAGATGTTCTGGATGCTGCTCCATCGCTTCCCCTCGCATGAGCGCTTCGGCGGCCTCAATAGCCAGCTCTGCTTCCCTGGAGCGTGCTTGGTCCAGACCAAAGACCTCCGAGGTCAACCAACCGACGACGTCACCCTGCTTTGCCCAGGGTATCTGAGTCAGTGTGACCTTGTTGTTGTCTTTCAGGTCGAACAGGAACAGTCTATCCAGAGTATCGTCAAAGTGTGGCTCGACGGAGGCCAGAACCAGCGGTGAATGTGTCGTCACAACCACCTGGGTCTCGATTTCTCTCTGCAACTCAGTCACGGCATCCAGCAGGGCCGGCAACAGAGAACGCTGCCAGCGAGGATGCAGGTGCGCTTCTACCTCGTCCATCAGCAGAACCAGCCGATCGCTCGGTTCGCGGTTCAGAAGTTGTGAGGCCTGGATGTGCTCATACCACGTCCAGACCAGCAGATAGGCCAGTCCCAGGATACGTTTCATCCCTGCCGAAGCGTAGATCACCGGAATATTGCCATAGGGTAGATCAATAGTCGGAATGTCGCGCACATCCTCAATCGAGACTCGCGTTGGCGCTCCCGGTCTCATCCATTCACTTGGGTGTGGGGAGAGCTTTTCAATCACCCGTGAAAGGACTTTGAAGGGAGAGGTCCTGTGCTGAGATGGTTGATACTGCCACCTGACCCAATCATCAATCAGGCCATTGCAGAGTGCTTTCCCATTTTCCTGCAAGCCGTTCCACAGGTTATCAGGCGTGAAATGGTAGGCCCCAGAGCGAGCTTCATCAAATGCCACAGGAAATGACAGCGGGAATGAAAACCCTTTACTACGGCGAGCTTGGTCCCAAACAGAGAAACCGCCATCCACGCGAACGTAGATGATCGGAAAAGGTATCGAAACCCGAAACTCAGCAGGTCTGGTCCACCGCTGGCGCTGGAAATCGAACTCGTTGGTCACCGGGCCGACCTCACCCATCTCGCTGGCGACGCGATAGGCTATGGTAGGTTCATCTTTTCCCCGTTGGGGCCAGGCCGGGTTGCCGGCCCACGTACCGGTCAGCGCCCACCAGATCACATCCAGCAAGAAAGTCTTGCCCAGGCCGTTGTCCCCCGTGAAGATATTGAGCCGGTTGCCCAGTTCGATATCCAAGGCCGGTACGGAGCCAACATTTCGCAAGCAGAGTTCTTTCAACACCATATCATCCCCTCGTTAGTGTCCACATCTGGTACAACCAACCGCTACACACTAGCATATCACACAGTTCCGCCGGACACAAATCTTCTACCTGCCCAGCCCCTCCATCACCTCGTTACCCGTGCTCAACTATACCCGGCCGGTTCCGAAAAGTCAAGAAGCGGTCCGGGCGCTACCTGAATTCTAGGGAAAATCCCATAAGACGACCCTTTCATCTAGGTCGGGGGGGGATTTCCAGAAGCCAGGTCGCCATCCAGGCTACCCTGGGCACAGAAGCCCCACCCTGCCAGGGGACTTGCACAGAACCAAGAGAGGAGTATACTAACACCACACATGCATTTCGCCCCAGACACGAGACCAGGCTCAGGACGGAGGAATGGCCAACAACTTTACCGAAAAAGCCAACTTTATCTGGTCCGTCGCCGACCTGATCCGCGACACCTTCAAGCGCGGCCGCTACCAGGACGTCATCCTCCCCTTCACCGTCCTCCGCCGCATTGACCAGGTCCTCGAGCCGGCCAAGGACGCGGTCCTGCAAACCTACCACCAGTACGAGGGCCGGTTCGAAACGCCGCCCGATGGCCTGCTCCGCAAGGCCTCAGGCTACGCCTTCTACAACACCTCCCCCTACACCTTCGAGCGCCTGCTGGCCGACCCGGCCGGCCTGGCCGACAACCTGCGCGCCTACATCGCCGGCTTCAGCCCCAACATGCGCGAAGTACTGGAGAAATTCGACTTCGACAACGCCATCAGCCGCCTGGACGAGGCCGGGCTGCTGTACCTGGTGATAGAGCGCTTCAGGTCCATTGACCTGCACCCCGAGCGCGTGCCCAACGAGGAGATGGGCACCATCTTCGAGGAACTGATCCGCAAGTTCAACGAGGCGCTCAACGAGAACCCCGGCGAGCACTTTACCCCGCGCGAGGTGATCCGCCTGATGGTCCGGCTGCTGGTGACGCCCGACCGGGAGATGCTGCGCCAGGGGCACATCGTCCGCACCGTGGACGACCCCTGCTGCGGGTCGGGCGGCATGCTGGTGATCGCCAAAGACACCATCCACGAGATCAACCCCCAGGCCGAAGTCTACCTGTTCGGCCAGGAGGTCAACCCGGAGACCTACGCCGTCTGCAAGTCGGATCTCTACATGAAGAGTGCCGACGGCAGCGACGCCGAGAACGTCAAGTTCGGCAGCACCCTCTCGCGCGACCTGCACGCCGACAAACGCTTCGACTACCAACTGGCCAACCCACCCTACGGCAAGGACTGGAAGATGGACCGCGAGGCGGTCGAGCGGGAGGCCGAGCGGGGCGACGCCGGCCGCTTTGACGCCGGGCTGCCCCGCATCAGCGACGGCCAACTACTCTTCCTCCAGCACATGCTCAGCCGCATGCAGCCGGTCGAAAAAGGGGGCGGGCGGGTGGCCATCGTCATGAACGGCTCCCCCCTCTTCACCGGCGATGCCGGCTCCGGCGAGAGCGAGATCCGCCGCTGGATCCTGGAGCACGACTGGCTGGAGGCCATCGTCGCCCTGCCGGAGCAACTGTTCTACAACACCGGCATCGCCACCTACGTGTGGGTGCTCTCCAACCGCAAGGTACCCGAGCGCCGGGGGCTGGTACAACTGATTGACGCCTCCGACCTGTGGGTGCCCATGCGCAAGAGCCTGGGCGACAAGCGCCGCGAAATGGGGCCGGAGCAGATAGACGAGATCGCGCGCATCTACCAGGGGCTCGAGGAAAACCACCGCTCCAGGTTCTTCAAGACCTCTGACTTTGGCTACCGCAAGGTGACCATAGAGCGGCCGCTGCGCCTCAACTTCCAGGCCAGCCCCGAGCGCATCGCCCGCCTGAAGGAGGAAAGCGCCTTCCAGAACCTGGCCGTCAGCCGCAAGAAGGACAGGGCCGCCCGGGCCGCCGAAGAGGCCGCCGGGCGCCAGCAGCAGCAGGCCCTCCTCGCTATGCTGGCCACGCTGCCCCCCACCTGCTACGAGGACCGGGAAGCCTTCCTCCAGGCCCTCGACGCAGCGCTCGAGAACTGGAACACCGCCCACGCCCTGGACGGGGCGCGCCAGGTCAACCTGAGCGCCCCCCTGCGCAAGGCGGTCCTGGATGCCCTCTCCGAGCGGGACGAGAGCGCCGAAACCTGCCGCGACCGGCACGGCCACCCCGAGCCCGACCCCGCACTGCGCGACGCCGAGCGCGTGCCGCTGGACGAGGACGTGGATGCGTATTTCGAGCGGGAGGTGCGGCCCCACGTGCCCGACGCCTGGGTGGACCGCAGCACCCGCGATCCCAGGGACGGCCAGGTGGGCAAGGTGGGCTACGAGATCAACTTCAACCGCTACTTTTACCAGTACCAGCCCCCACGCCCGCTGGAGGAGATCGAGGCCGACATCCGCGCACTGGAAGCAGAGATCGTGGCCATGCTGGGGGAGGTAGCAGGGTGAGCAAGAGCCGCTGGCAGCCCTACTCAAGATACAAAGACTCCGGCGTGGAGTGGCTGGGGGAGATTCCAGCGCATTGGAGAGTGAAACGCCTCAAGTATGCTGCGATGGTGAACCCGGAGGTACTTTCTGAGGACACTGACCTGGACTTTGTCATGCAATATGTGGACATCAGTAACGTGGATTCTGCCGGGACCATCCTTGGGACTCAAGAAATGCGTTTTCAAAATGCACCGTCTCGCGCCCGGCGTCGAGTGCGTAACAACGATGTGATCATCTCCACAGTCCGTACGTACCTGCGCGCCATTGCCTTTGTTGGTAATCCGCCTGACAATCTCATTGTCTCGACAGGTTTTGCTGTGCTACGTCCTACCTCAGAGTCAGAGTTAGAGCCTAGATACGCCTGGCGGCTCGTGCAATCTTCCGGCTTTGTTGACACAGTGGTTGCCCATTCAGAAGGCATCGGGTACCCAGCCATTGCGCCGACCCGGCTGGCCGATTTGCCTGTGTGGCTACCCCCCCTTGACGAACAACGCGCCATCGCCACCTTCCTGGACCGCGAGGCGGCCAGGATTGACGCGCTGGTGGCGAAGCAGGGGCGGCTCATCGCGCTGCTCCAGGAAAAGTGCGCCGCCCTCATCAGCCACACCGTCACCAAAGGGCTTGACCCCAGAGCGCCGATGAGGGATTCCAATATCCCTTGGGTGGGAGAGATTCCGGCGCATTGGGCTATCGCGCCAGTTTACGCACGATATCAAGTACAGTTAGGCAAAATGCTCGATCAGAAGCAAATTACTGGGGAACATCTTTGGCCTTACCTGCGGAACATAGATGTGCAATGGGATCAGATAAACACGGCTGATCTCCCAGAAATGGATTTTCCGCCTTCAAGCAGAGCACGCTTTGCACTTCAATCGGGGGACCTCCTTGTCTGCGAAGGCGGCGAAGTTGGACGTGCTGCGATCTGGCGAGGAGAGCTAGAGGAGTGCTATTATCAGAAGGCTCTTCATCGGCTTCGCCCCTATAGGCACAGTGATGTTCCCAGGTTCCTCTACTATGTACTGTACAATGCGGCAAAGCAAGGGATATTTGTCGCGAGTGGTAATCCAAACACGATTGATCACCTGACAGCAGAGAAACTGAGTAAGCATCGTTTTGCCTTTCCACCTGCACAAGAGCAACGCACCATTGCTACCTATCTCGACCGTGAGACGGCCAAGCTAGACGCCCTCATCGCCAAGGCCCGTGAAATGATCGAACGCCTGCAGGAGTACCGCACCGCCCTCATCTCCGCCGCCGTCACCGGCAAGATTGATGTACGATAGAAAGGCCCTTCGGGTTTCCAAAACCCGAAGGGTCTGGGTTATCAGGAGGTCGTATGGTTGACATCTCCGAGAAAAACCTCGAATCCACCGTCGAGCGGGTACTGCTGGCCGGCGGGCCGGACGCCCACCCTGGCAGCGAACGCATCCTGCGTGAGACGCCACCCGCCTATGGCATTTTTGCTCCCGGCGGCTACCGCCGCCGCACCTCCGCCGACTACGACGCGGACCTCTGCCTCGACCCCGACGTGGCCGTCGCCTTCGTCCAGGCCACCCAGCCCAGGGAGTGGGCCAAACTCAAAAAGGTCTACGGCAACGACGCCCGCGACCGCTTCGTGCACCGCCTGGCCGGCGAGGTCGAGCGGCGCGGCACGCTCGACGTGCTGCGCAAGGGCCTCAAGGACCGCGGGGCCAAGGTCCGCCTGGTCTACTTCCGCCCCGCCAGTTCCCTCAACCCCGAACTTCAAACCAGGCACCAGGCCAACCTGTTCACCATCGTCCGCCAACTGGAGTACAGCGCCAGGGACGAGGGCCACCAGCACCGCCAGAGCCTGGACGTGGCCCTCTTCCTCAACGGCCTCCCCCTCTTCACCGCCGAGCTCAAGAACCCCCTCACCGGCCAGTCGTACCGCGACGCGGTGCGCCAGTACCAGTTCACCCGTAGCGACCCGCAGGAGCCGCTCTTTGCCTTCGGCCGCTGCCTGGCCCACTTTGCCGTAGACCCGGACGAGGCCTGGTTCGCCACCCACCTCCAGGGGCCGGCCACCGAGTTCTTTCCCCTCAACCAGGGGCGCGGCACCGGGGCCGGCAACCCGCTCTCGCCCCCTTCGTCGGGCCGCTTCGCCACCGCCTACCTCTGGGAGCAGGTCTGGGCCAGGGATAGCGTCCTCGACCTGGTCGAGCACTTTGTCCACGAGATCGAGGTGGAGGACGACGAAGGTAAACCCACCGGCGAAAAGCGCTTGATCTTCCCCCGCTACCACCAACTCGATGCCGTGCGCCGCCTGCTGGCCGGCGCCCGCACACAGGGCCCCGGCCAGCGCTACCTGGTCCAGCATAGCGCTGGCTCCGGCAAGAGTTACACCATCGCCTGGCTGGCCCACCAACTGGCCACCCTCCACGACGCCGCCGACCACCCCGTCTTCGACTCCATCGTCGTCATCACCGACCGCCGCGTGCTCGACCGGCAACTCCAGCGCCACGTGCGCGACTTTGAGCAGACCCGCGGCCTGGTGGAGAACATTGACAAGACCTCGCGCCAACTCCGGCAGGCGCTGGAGGAGGGCAAACGCATCGTCGTCACCACCCTGCAAAAGTTCCCCGTCATCTCCGCCGAGATCCAGTCCCTGCCCGGCCAGCGCTTCGCCGTCATCGTGGACGAGGCACACTCCTCCCAGACGGGCGAACAGGTCAAGCACCTCAAAGCGGTGCTGGCAGCCGGCAGCCTGGAGGAGGCCGCGGCCGAGGAGGCCGCCGAACTGGAGACCTGGGAGGACCGCATCGTGGCGGAGATGATGACGCGCGGGCCGCTGCCCAACGTCAGCACCTTCGCCTTCACCGCCACCCCCAAGCGCAGGACGCTGGAACTGTTTGGCACGCCCCAGCCGGACGGCAGTTTCGCCCCCTTCAGCCTCTACTCGATGCGCCAGGCCATCGAGGAGCACTTTATCCTGGACGTACTGGAGAACTACACCACCTACCGCTCCTACTGGAGCCTGCTCAAGAAGGCCGAGGACGACCCGCGCTACGAGCGCAAAAAGGCCACCGCGCTGCTCACCCACTACGCCGAACTGCACGACCACGCCATTGAGCAAAAGGTGGCCACCATGGTCGAGCACTTCCACGCCACAATCGCCCACCAGATCGAGGGGCAGGCCAAGGCCATGATCGTCACCCGTTCGCGGCTGCACGCCGTGCGCTACAAATTGGCCATAGACCGTTACCTGCAAGAGCACGGCTACCCCTACCGGGCGCTGGTCGCCTTCTCCGGCACCGTCACCGACCCCCGGGACGGCCAGAAGTACACCGAGGCCGGCATGAATGGCGTTCCAGAGCGCCGCACGGCCAAGACCTTCGAGCGGGCCGCATACCGCTTCCTGGTCGTCGCGGAAAAGTTCCAGACCGGCTTCGACCAGCCGCTGCTGGCGGCCATGTACGTGGACAAGATACTGCACGGCGTGCACGCCGTACAGACCCTCTCGCGCCTCAACCGCACCCACCCCGGCAAGCACGGCGTCTACGTGCTCGACTTTGCCAACCAGGCCGAGGAAATCCAGCAAGCGTTCCAGCCCTACTATGAGACCACGCTGCTCACCGAGGCCACCGACCCCAACCTGCTCTACGATCTGCAGCAGAGGCTGGACGACGCCCACTTTTACACCCAGGACGAGGTGGACGGCCTGGCCCGCATCTGGTTCGCGGAGGAAGCAGATCCCTACAAGGCACACGCCAGCGTTCACACGGCGCTCCAGCCGGCCGTGGATCACTTCAAAGAAGCCAACGCGGACGAGCAGGAGTCCTTCCGTAGCACCTTGCAGGATTACGTGCGGCTGTACGCCTTCCTCTCGCAGGTGCTCACCTTCGTGGACGTGGACCTGGAAAAACTGTACCTCTTCGGACGGCTGCTCCTGCGCCGCCTGACGGGTGGGCGGGGCCAGTGGCCGACCGAGATCTTGGAGCAGATCGAACTCGAGACGTACATGCTACAGCATACCCACAACGGCCAGATCGAACTGGAGCGCGGCTCCGGCAGGCTGGAGCCACAGGAGATGGCAGAAGAGCACAGGCCCGAGGCCGAGGAGACGGTGGCGCTCTCGGAAATCGTCCAGTTGCTCAACGAACGCTTCGGCGCCAGGATCCCTGCCAGGGAAGGAGAGCGGTTCGTCGCCCTGCTCCAACAGCGGCTGCTGGAGGACGAAGGGCTGGCCGCCAGCGTGCGCGCCAACCCGCGCGAAAAGGCGCGCCTGACCTTCGATCACGTGGTCAACGACCGCATCCAGGACCTGGTGGACGTCAGTTTCCGGTTCTACAAACTGCTGAACGATGACCCGGCCTTCGCGGTGGTCTTCCAGGACCTGATGTTCAACCGGTATCTACGGATGTCTCAGGCAAAACCCGGAGCACAGGTATAGTCTGAGCCTGATCACGATACCTCTGAGGCCGGTTCGATGGTATAATATGGCTGGGGACTACCTTTCTGCCACCCTGAATCGGCTTGAGGAGCGAGAGATGGAAAGACCTGAGTTCGCATTCACCGGCGTAATTCTGCAAGAAGAGCCTGGCTATACTTCCCTATGTCCAGAGTTGGATGTGGCTTCCCAGGGTCAGACCGTTCAGCAAGCCCGGGATGCACTGCTGGAAGCAGTTACGCTCTACCTGGAAACGGCGCTGGAAAACAACCTTCCCTGGCTACGCCCCATCCCCCGAGGACAAGACCCTCTGCCATCCGTCCGTGGTGTTGGTGGACGGTGACCTGGCATTGGATGGCTCGCAACGGGCAGAATGTGCCCTGTCGCTGGCGACAACCCTGGCCATGTATGTTCCCCAAGGAGGTACGAACGTGACAGTCTTTGCTTATGTAGCTTTGTCGATCGTGGTCCTCGCCGGAGCCGTTGGAGCGGTGCTCTCCAGGAACGCGCTGCGGGCTGCCGTTGCGCTGGGCGCCGGCAGTGCTGCCCTGGCCAGCCTGTTTTTTCTACTCAACGCCCCCTACGCAGGAGGGTTTGAATTGAGCATAGGCGCCGGCCTGGTCAGCGTATTGTTCATCATCGCCATCAGCCTGACTGAATCCATGCAGGGGCAGCAGCGTGAAACGTGACTACGTCGCCTGGGCAGGTATCGCAGTCCTACTGCTTGCCGTCGGGCTGTTAGCCGGCAGGCAGTACTGGCCATCCCAGGCAGAACAGATAGACGCGTTCCGTGATTGGTTCTGGCAGAGTCGCGGACTGGACCTGGCTGCACAGGTAGGGCTGATCTTTGTGGGCGCATTGGGCATCGCCGCACTGCTGCCCAGGGACGAGCATAGGGAGGAATAGAGTGGAATTGACATGGCTCGACGTGTACAACCCTCTGGTGGCTCTCGTTCTGTTCTTGATCGGGCTGCTATGTCTGCTGACGCAACGCAACGCCATCAAGCAGGTCATCGGGCTCAAGATCATGCTGCAGGGCGTCACTCTGAGCCTGGTTCACGCTGGCTACGTGCTCGGCGATGGGCATACATCTCAGGCGATGGCAATCTCGGCCCTGGTGGTCGAAACGGTCGTGATAGCTGTCGCGTTGACGCTGATCGTGAACGTCTATCGCCACTATCCATCGGGCAACGTTGACCTGTTGAGCAGGCTGCGAGGCTAAAGTGACCGCGTGGTTGATCGGAGGTTTGGTCGGGTTGCCGCTGTCGGGAGCCCTGCTGGCAGCAGTGCTCTTGCGGCGCACCTCTGCCAGCGCCGTGCACCGCCTGGCGCTGGCAGTGACCGGCCTGATGGTTTGCGGCACCCTGGCCCTGCTGCCCCATGCGGGAGGCGACCGGATCGTGATGGTGGAATGGCTGCCGGGGAGCGGGCCAATGGCGCTCGGTCTCGGTACGACGGCCATCTACGCTCTGCTGGCGACCACGGGCAGTGCCTTCCTGGCGCTGCTTGCCGAAGGGTGGGAAGGGAACGAGGTTGGACGTCTATCGCTGTCGAGGGCGGTGACGCTGCTGGCGCTGGCCGCGATCCCCGTCGGCTTCCTGGCCGAGCATTTCCTGGCCCGCTACGCTGCCCTGGAACTCGTGGCGCTCTGCATCGCGCTGATGCCGCTGATCGAGATGGGCGGATCGGAGGGCCGGCAAGTGGCCTGGAGCAGCTATCTGCTGCTGCGTGTAGGAGACGCGGGCCTGCTGCTGGCCATCATGATGCTGATGGACGCGAGCGGCACCCTGCAAATCCGGCAGGCCCTGGATCACGCGGCCAGCGGCGCGCTGGCAAAAGAGCAGTTCGGCTGGGTCCTGGGTGGGATGCTGCTGGCGGTGTGGGTCAAGATGGGGGGCTGGCCCTTTCACCTGTGGATACGCGCCGGGCGACTGCTGATGCCGGCCTCTCGCACCTGGCTGTTTGCCACCCTCATGCCCAATCTGGGGCTGTATCTGCTCTACCGTGTGACGCCGCTGGCAGCACTCACCGGCCCACTCCGGACCATGGCAATGTGGCTGGGAGCAGGCAGCATGGCGCTGGCGGCCTTCGCGGCGCTGAGCGCGAGGGATGTGCGGGTTTCGTTGGTGCACGTGGGCGTTGCCCACGCCGGCCTGGCGCTCTTCACCGCCGCCGGGGATCTCCACGGCGCGCTTTGGCTGGCCCTGTTGGCGACGACGCCGCTGCGCGTGCTGCTGTGTCTGGCCGCAGATACGCCGTCTCGCAGGGCCACGGCCGGGCTGTTCGGCCTGGGTGGGCTGGCAGCGGCGGCCATCGGGGGGACGCTCGTTTGGTGGCTGAAGGCGGAAGGGCCGCCGCTGGCGCTCTTTTTCGCCAGACTTGGCGTGGCGCTGGTCGCCGCGTGGGCCGTGCGCGCGGCCTGGCCACTCCTGCTTCGCGAGACCTCTCGGCCCGCCCCTGTGCGCCGGGCACGATGGGCTGTGCTGGCTTTCTTGGGGGCCGTGGTCTTGACCGGGAGCCTCGCCTTTGCGCCACTGGCGTATCGCCTGGCATTGGCCGGAGGGCTGCCCCTGCTCGCCGCGCCCACGCTGCCGGATATCGTGCGCCAGACGGTCACGATCCCGGTGCTGGCGGTGGCCCTTGTCCTGGTGGCAGCCGCCGGGTTCCTGCGCCGGCGACTGCGGCCACAGTCGCCAGAGGCGGCAGACGGCATCTACTACACGCTGGAGAGCCAGCTCGTGCGAGTGGCTCGATCGCTGCGAGGCGCGGTTGAGGAAGGGGTGCTGGACCAGAGCATCGCCCTGGCGACGCGGATCGGAATGGGGGGCGCGCGTATCGTCCATCGATTCGTGGAACAGGAAGGCCTGGAGGGAGTTTTGAGGTGGTGCGGGCGCACGGCCATCCGCCTGGGCGAGACCCTGCGGCGTTGGCATACCGGGCAATTGCGGCGCAACTTGCTGTGGGTGCCCATCAGCCTGGTCCTGGCACTGCTGGGTCTTTTACTATGCGGAACGTAGGCGGTGGAGTGTCATATCGAGAGGGAAGTATGAAATCCATGATGGCCCTGTTGGACAAACAATCCAAAACAACCCTGGTCGCCGTGGGCCTCGTGCTCGTTGCATTGGTGGGGATGGTGACTCTGCCCATGCCTGCCACATCAGCGACGAAAGACGAACAGGAGCGAGTAGAAACATGAGCCTGGAGACTGTCTGGTTGGCGATTATCCTGGGTGCTCCGTTGGTTGCCGCGCCGGCGCTTTTCCTGCTACGTGGGCGGGCGGTGCGCGCCGCGGGCTGGATCGCAGGCGCGGCGACGGCGTTCCCCCTGGTTGGCGCCCTGGCCCTTCTGCCCGCGCTCCACCGGGGCGAGGTCCCGGCGTTCAGCCTGGGGTGGATCCCCGCGGCCGGCATCCGCCTGATGCTGCACGTGGACTGGCTGACCCTGCCCTTCCTGATCACCGAGGCCGGCGTGACGCTGCTGGCCATCGTCTACGCCTGGGGCGATCACCGCCAGGACGAGAGAACGCCATCCTTTTACGGCCTGTTGATGCTCTTTGCCGTCGGCATGACGGGCACGACCCTGGCCGACGCCATGTTCCTGTTCTACGTCTTCTGGGAATTGATGTTGGTGGCTTCCTCTTTGCTGATCCTGGTCTGGGGTGACGGTGAGCGGCGCGGCCCGGTGGCGCTCAAGTACTTTATTCTCACCCACCTGGGCTCGCTGATGGTGCTGGTGGGGCTGATCGTACTCTACAACGCCAGCGGTACCGACAGCTTCGCGGCCCTGCGAGCCGGGGTTGCTCTTCCCCCGGCCCTGGCGACGATGGTAGCGGCGCTGTTCCTGGTCGGCTTCTGCGTCAAGATGGCCGTCTTCCCCTTGCATCTCTGGCTGCCCGACGCCCATACCGTAGCCCCCATGCCGGTGACCATCATGTTGGCCGCGGCGATGCTGGGCATGGGCACGTACGGCATCTTGCGCTTCCCCTTGGGCATCTTTACCAGGGCCCAGATGGAGCCTTTCGCCGTACCCATGATGGTAGCCGGCGTCATCTCCGCGATCTATGGCGCGCTCATGGCTCTGGCAGAAGAGGACGTCAAGCGCATCATCGCCTACTCCAGCGTCAGCCAGATGGGCTACATCCTCTTTGGACTGGGCACGTTGACGGCTGACGGAATAGCAGGGGCTACGCTGCACGTGATCTACCACGCCATCGTCAAGGCCCTGTTGTTCATGGGAGCCGGGTTGGTGGTGCGCAGCACCGGCAGGCGGCTGATCACAGAGTTGGGAGGTCTGGGCAAAGCCATGCCGCTGGTGGCCACCTGTACCGCCGTGGGCGCGCTGGCCATCACCGGCATGCCACCCTTTTGCATCTTTGACAGCGAGTGGATGATCTTTGCCGGCGGGTTCCACACCGCTCACATCGGGCTCTCTGCCCTGACGCTCTTTGGATCCTTGCTGACCGTGGCCTACGCCCTCTGGTTCATCGGACGGGTCTTCTTTGGCCCTCGCCCGGAGGGATTGACCGTGACCCGGCCGCACTGGGCGATGGTGGCGCCGACGGTGCTGCTGGCCGTCTTGTCTCTGGTAGAGGGCATCTTTCCGGCGACGGTGTTCGATTGGGTGTTCCACGAGCTGCCGCTGATCCTGGGAGGGCGCTGGTGATAGGAAACGTGTGGGTGGCGCTGCCGCTGGCCTGCCTGGGATGCGGCGCGTTTGCCGTCTATCTGGTAGCGCGTCTGCTGCCGGTCAGCCTGGAAGGAAGCCGAAACAGGTGGTTGGCCGCGTGCACGGCGATGGTGTTTGGAGCCGCACTGGCGACGATCGTGCCCCTTTCGGCGGCTACGCGCGTGGCCTACCGCGCCGGCAGCGTGCTGCCCACCTGGGGCAGGTCAGAGGCGGGAGGCGCCTTCCTGCAAGCCGATCCCGGCGCATTGGTGATCGTGGCCGCGGCCTTGGGGCTGGGAGGGCTGGTAGCAATCTACTCGGGCCACTACATCTCGCTCGACCGGCGCTACGAGATCTACTATCCGTTGCTTCTACTGCTGGTGGTGGGGCTGGTGGGTATGGTCCTGGCCGCGGATCTCTTCAGCCTGTACATGTTCTGCGAGCTGATGAGTGTCGCCGCATACGTCCTGGTGGCCTTCCGCCGGCGCACGCGAACCGCCATCGAGGCTGGTTTCAAATACCTGATGATGGGCAGCGTGGGCACGATCATCCTGCTGATGGGCATCTCGTTCGTCTACCGAGAGCGCGGGCAGATCGCCTTGCAGGTCGCAGGAGGCGCGGCGTGGGCAGAGATGGGCCCGTGGACGCGCGCCGGGCTGGCCTGCCTCCTGGTAGGGTTGGGGGTCAAGAGCGCTCTGGTCCCCATGCATACCTGGCTGCCCGACGCCCACGGCCGCGCTCCCAGCAGCGTCAGCGCCATGCTGTCCGGCGTCGTCATCCAGGCCGCCTTTTACACCCTGCTCAAGGCCGGCCTGGGGTTGGGCTGGCCTGCGCGCGATCTGGGGACCCTCCTGGTTGGGCTCTCGATGCTCAACATGACCCTGGGCAACGGCCTGGCCCTGGTGCAGGTCTATACCAAGAGACTGCTGGCCTACTCGTCGCTGGCGCAGATGGGCTACATGATGTTCAGCATGGGAATCGGATTGCACTATGGCCTTGCCAATTCGATACAGGCCGCTTTTTTCCTCCTGGTGGCCCACGCCGCGATGAAGGGACTGGCCTTTCTGTCAAAGGGAGTGTGCCACTTTTACTGCGATACGACCACCATCGCCCAATTGCGCGGGATGGCCCGGCGGTTGCCCCTGGTGGCGGTGGCGTTCGTCGTGGCGCTGGGCGGCCTGGCAGGCATTCCTCCGCTGGCCGGGTTTGCCGGCAAGTGGTTCGTGCTTACCGGGGCCTTGTCCACGCCGGATGCCCTGACCTACGTGGGATTGGCAGTCTTTTTGATCAACAGTCTGCTATCCCTGGGCTACTACCTCCCGCTGGCTGCCACGCTGTTCTCCCCGCCGCCGCAGGCGCGTGGAGGCGCGGCAGAAGACGAGCGCGTGCGCATATCGCCCTGGATGGCCGTCCCGCTCGTGATCCTGGGCGGGCTGATCCTGGCCATCGGCCTTTACCCCGGGCCGTGGCTGGGTCTGACGGCGGATGCAGGTACGTACCTATTGGCGATGGGAGGCGAGCGATGAAAGACATGTTATCCAGCCCACCGGCCGCGCTGGTCTTTTTCCTGGGACTGGCCTGGGGGTTGTACCGGTTGGGCGGCGTGCTGGCAGCCAGGGGGGAAGCGCATCCCGGCAAACACCTACCCTATGCCTGCGGTGAGGACATGCTGCCCTCACAGGCAAGGCTTGCTTACCACGCCTTCTTTCGGCTGGCGCTCATGTTCGCCGTGTTGCACCTGGCCACGCTGGTCGTTTCGACGTTGCCGGCGGATGGAGCGGCTCGCCTCGCCGGGGCAGCCTACCTGGCAGGGATCGCCGTGTGCGTGTTGGTGCTGACCAAAAGAGAAGTATAAATGCTGGAGCGTATCGTCCGCTGGGCCCGGCGCAGGTCGCCCTGGGTGCTGCATTTCAATAGCGGTGGGTGCAATGGCTGCGACATCGAGATCCTGGATCTCCTCACACCGCGCTACGACGTAGAGCGATTGGGGATTCTGAAGCAGGCCTCACCGCGCCACGCCGACATCCTGCTGTGTACCGGCCCGGTGACCCGCCAGTCGCGGGACAGGCTGCGCCGCATCTACGAGCAGATGCCCGCCCCCAACTGGGTCGTGGCGGTGGGCAGTTGCAGTTGTTCGGGCGGCATCTTTCACGGGGGACAGAGCGTCCTCGGCGGCGTGGATCAAATTCTGCCGGTGGACCTGTATCTCCCGGGATGTCCCTGCCGGCCGGAGGCCACGATAGACGGGCTCGTGCGCCTTTTGGAGATGACTTGACCGATTGGGAGTGTGACATGCAAGTGGAAGAGATCGTGCACGCACTGCGTAAAGTGTTTCCCACAGCATCCATCGAACCCGGCCAGTCGCCGCTGGACGAAGCCTTCGTCGCGCTTCCCGCCAATTGCATCCTCGCCGCCGTGAAACTGCTCGTCGAGCGGTTCGATATATACCATCTCTCGACGATCACCGGGCAAGACACGGGCCGCGAGATCGAGCTGCTGTACCACTTCTGGGCCGGCGGCGGGCTGACGCTGCGCATCTCGCTGCCGCGCGAAGGGGCGCACCTCGCCTCTGTGACCGGCCTGATCCCCGGCGCCGCCTTCTACGAGCGCGAGGTGCGCGAAATGCTGGGGGTCGCTTTCGACGGACTGGCCGACCAGCGCCCGTTCCTGCTGCCGGACGATTGGGACGGTGGGCACCCGCTGCTGGCGCACCGTCCGGAGGAGGTTCCTGAATGACCAAGATGATTATTCCCATCGGCCCGCAGCATCCGCTGCTCAAGGAACCCCTGTCTTTCCAATTGACCGTCACGGGAGAGCGGATCGTTGATAGCACCCTGCGCATCGGGTACGTCTACCGGGGGATCGAGCGGCTGGCCCAGGAGCGCAGCTACGTGCAGAACCTGCACCTGCTGGAGCGCGTGTGCGGTATCTGCTCGCACATCCACACGACCGTCTACTGCCAGGGGGTCGAAGCCCTGCTGGAGCTCGAGGTCCCGCCGCGTGGCCTGTATCTGCGCACGCTGCTGTGCGAGCTGGAGCGCATCCACAGCCACCTGCTGTGGATGGGCGTATTGGCAGAGAACGTCGGCTTCACCACGATCTTTATGTACGCCTGGCGCGACCGGGAGATCGTGTTGGATATCATGGAGGAGCTCTCTGGCGGGCGCGTGGCCCACGCGGTCAACATCGTCGGCGGCGTGCGCATTGACCTGGACGAGGAACACAGGGACTCGATCCTGGAGCGGCTCGACCTGTTGCGAGGAAAGGTTGAGGACCTGCTGGGCGTGGTACAGCACGAGCGCAGCTTCCGGGCGCGCACGCAGGGGGTGGGCAAAATGTCGCTGGAACAGGTGCGCCGCCACTGCGTGGTGGGCCCGGTGGCCCGCGCCGCCGGACTGGACGTGGACCTGCGGCGCGATGCGCCCTACGCGGCTTACGACCGGCTGGCCTTCCGCGTCGTCACGGCCCAGGATGGAGACGTGTGGGCCTGCACGTGGGTTCGCATGCAGGAAGCGCTCGAAAGCCTGCGTCTGTGCCGCCAACTGCTGTCGGAGCTGCCGGAAGGCCCGCTGGCCGTGAAGGCTGCCCGGCGCGTGCCGGCCGGCGAAGTGGTCAGCCGCGCCGAGGCGCCGCGCGGCGAGCTGCTCTACTACATCCGCAGCGACGGCAGCGACAGGCCGGCCAGGATCAAGATCCGCACCCCCACGCTGCCCGTGCTGAGCGTGCTGCCGGAGCAACTGCGCGGCATCCACACGGCCGACGTCCCTGCCGTGCTCTCCGGGGTGGACTTGTGCATCGCCTGTGCTGATCGGTAAAGGTGATAAAAGGAAGAGTTTGGAACGAGGAGGAAGCAATGAAGCGTTTACTCAGTCTGATACTATTGGCGCTCTTGTTGCTGACCGGCCTGCCGGCCCTGGCGCAGCCGAACGAGGGGCCGATCGTGGTCATTGAAGTGCAGGGAGTGATCAACCCACTCACGGCGCGGTATCTCGACCGCACGTTGCGCCTCGCCGAGCAACGGGCGGCGCGGGTGGTGGTGCTGTTGCTCGACACCCCCGGCGGCCTGGAGTCTGCGATGCGGGAGATGGTGCAGGCTCTGCTCGAGTCGCCGCTGCCGACGGTGGTCTACGTCACGCCGCGCGGCGCGCGGGCCACGTCGGCCGGCCTGTTCATCACCCTGGCGGCCGACGTGGCGGCGATGGCCCCGGCCACGCACATCGGCGCGGCCCATCCCGTCCCCCTGGGGGGCGAGATCGGCGAAACGATGGAGGAAAAGATGACCAGCGACGCGGCGGCGCTGATGCGCAGCGTGGCCGTTGCCCGCGGACGCAACGCAGAATGGGCCGAGCGCGCCGTGCGCGACAATCTCTCCGTCACCGCCGACGAAGCGTTGGAGCAGGGCATCATCGACCTGGTGGCCCAAGACCTCGATGACCTGCTGCGCCAACTGGACGGCCGCCGCATCACAGCAGCGTGGGGGACGGTCGTGTTGCACACTGCCGGCGCGCCGGTGGAGCGCCAGCCCATGAACCTGATCGAGCAGTTCATGCACATCATCAGCGACCCCAACATCGCCTACCTGCTGCTCTCCATCGGCGCACTCTGCCTGATGGCCGAGCTGGCCGAACCCGGACTGAGTGTGCCCGGGATCGCCGGCGCCGTCTGCTTCCTCCTGGCCTTTATGGCCCTGGGCAGCCTGCCCGTCAACTGGGTCGGCGTGGCGCTGCTGGCGCTGGCGGTCGTGTTGTTTGCCGTCGGGTTGTTCACAGAGACGGAAGCCATCGTGACCGTCGCCGGGTTGGTGCCGTTTATCCTGGGCTCGCTGCTGCTCTTTTCCCCCTTCACCCCCACCTCGCCCGCCGCGCCCGACCTGCGCGTGAGCCCGTGGCTGATCGGCGCCATGTCGCTGGGCATCCTGGCCTTTAGTTTCGTGGTGCTGCGGGCCATCATCGCCGCCAACCGCCTGCCGCCCCAGTCCGGCGCAGAGCGGCTGGTGGGCCGGCACGGCGTCACCAGCACCGACCTGACGCCGGAAGGGCAGGTGCGCGTCGAGCTGGAGGATTGGAGCGCCATGGCCGTCGAAGAGGGCATCCGGGCCGGCGAGCCGGTGCGGGTCGTCGGCATCGCCGGTGTGCGCCTGCGCGTGGCGCGAGTTGAAACCCAAGAGAAAGAACTGGATCAAAATCAAGGAGGTGCATAATGGGAACCGGAATCACAATTGCGTTGATGTTCATGTTGGGCGTGATCGTGCTGATGATGGCGGTGCGCATCGTGCCGGAATACCGCCGGCTGGTCGTCTTCCGGCTGGGGCGCTGCGTTGGCCCCAAAGGCCCAGGGCTGGTTTTCCTGATCCCCTTCGTGGACAAGGGGGTGGTGGTTGACCTGCGTGAAGTCTTTTTCGACGTGCCGCCCCAGACCTGCATCACCGCCGACAATGCCTCGGTCTCGATTGACTTTTTGGTCTATGATAAAGTCATCGATCCGGTGCGCAGTGTGCTGGAGGTGACGAACTTTACCGGCGCCGCGCGCGGTCTGGCCATCACCACGCTGCGGGCGGTAGTGGGTGCGATGGTGCTGGACGATGTGCTCTCCAAGCGGGACGAGATCAACAAGGTGCTGCACGAAAAGCTGGACACCGTCACCGACCGCTGGGGCATCCGGGTGATGGCGGTCGAGATCCGTGAGGTCATCCCGCCGCGCGCCATCGAGGAGGCCATGACCCGCCAGATGGCGGCCGAGCGAAACCGGCGCGCGACGGTGACGGAGGCCGGCGGCAAGCGCGAGTCGGCGGTCATAGTGGCCGAGGGCGAGAAGCAGGCGACCATCCTGCAGGCCGAGGGCGACCGCCAGGCGGCCATCCTGCGCGCCGAGGGATTCGCGCTGGCGCTCGACCAAATCTTCAAGGTAGCGCAGGGGGTTGACAGCAAGACGCTGACGCTGCAATACCTGGAGGCGCTCAAAGCGCTGGGCACGGGGGCAGCGACCAAGTTCATCATCCCAATGGAGTTCGTCAACCTGGCGCAGCCGCTGGTCGCCCACGCCGCCCAATCGCTGGCGGAGGCGCGCCGCCCAAAAGCTAATAGTAAGCGTTAACCCCTCCCTACGAGGGAGGGGCAGGGGGAGGGTGGGAGGGTGTCAATGTGAGTGATGGGCTATTTGCGCTGTTCACGCTGCTGGTCTTTCCAGGCTTTGGGTTTCTGCTCGCCTGCGCGTTGGCCTTCCAATGGATCGACCGGCGGGTGATCGCCCGCCTGCAGGGACGGGTGGGGCCGCCCTGGTTCCAGCCGCTGGCCGATTTCATCAAGTTGATGGCCAAGGAAGATGTGCTGCCCGATGGGGCCAGCGAGTTCGTCTGCGCCGCGCTGCCGATAGTGTCGCTGGCTGCGGTGCTGGCCGCCGCGCTCTACGTCCCCGTCGGCGGGCGGGCCGTGCAGGCATTCGAAGGGGACCTCATCGTGGTGTTGTTCCTGCTCAGCATACCGGCCCTGGCCTACTTCCTGGCAGGCTGGGTGTCGGTGGGGGTCTATAGCGTTATCGGCGGCAATCGTTCGCTGCTGCAATACTTTTCCTACGAGGTACCTTTCCTGATGGCGTTGGGCGGCCCGGCCATTCTCACCGGCTCGTGGTCCATCTCCCGGATCGCCGCACAGCAACAGGGAGCGCCCTGGATGATACTCGTGCAGCCCGTGGGCTTTCTGGTGGCCATCGCAGGGCTGATCGGCAAGCTGAAGCGGCTGCCGTTCGACATCCCCAAGGCCAAGTCGGAGGTCGTGGCCGGCCCGCTGACCGAGTTCAGCGGGCGCAAGCTGGCGCTGTGGCACCTCACGCTGGATATCCAGACAGTCGTCGGGATATTCCTGCTGGTCAATGTTTTCCTGGGGGGAAGCAGTGCGGGGTGGGCATTTCTCCCGGGCTGGGCTCGAGGGCTGGTCGAGGCGGTGGTTTTTGGCGCCAAGGCATTGGTCATCCAGTTTACTCTCTCGACGGTCAGTGCGCTCTATGCGCGGCTGCGCATCGATCAGTTGGCGAATCTGGGATGGCGCGTGTTTGTCCCGCTGGCGCTGGTGCAGATGGCGGCCGTCGTCTGGATAGGAGTGTAGGAGGTGTCTCGTTGGCGGTCGCTGATCCACCTGTTGCCCCAATTGTGGCGTGCGCTCACCAGCAGGCCGATTACGGTGCGCTATCCTTTCGCGCCGCTGAAACTACCGCGCGAGTTTCGGGGCCGCGTAAAGATCGAACCTGCCCTGTGCCGGGGATGCGGCGCGTGCGCGCGGGACTGCCCGGCTTCCGGCCTGGTCCTACAGCGCGAGGGTCGCGATCGTTTCCGGCTGGTTCACTACCCAGACCGGTGCGCCTACTGCGGGCAGTGTGAGGAGAGCTGCCGCTTTGGCGCGATCAAGCTGATCAACGAGTTCGTGCGAGGTGCATCCCGACGCGAGATGCTCGAGGAGGTGCTGGTGGAAAGGGACGAGATTTTGCGGGGTACCCCCTAGATCTGGGGATATGGTATAATCAGCGAAAAACTGAGGTATGGGCATGCCGGACATCCAAGGTCTCAAACCGCGCAACCTCATCACCGTGCCCTTGGGCATTCCTGACGTCAAGGTGTTAGATGCCGATTCGAAGGTATAATATGGCTGGGGACTATCTTCCTGCCACCCTGAATCGGCTTGAGGAGTGAGAGATGGAAAGACCTGAATTCACGTTCACCGGCGCAATTCTGCAAGAAGAGCCTGGCTATACTTCCCTATGTCCAGAGTTGGACGTGGCTTCCCAGGGTCAGACCGTTCAGCAAGCCCGGGATGCACTGCTGGAGGCAGTTACGCTCTATCTGGAAACGGCGCTGGAAAACAACCTTCCCTGGCTACGCCCAATCCCCCGAGAACAAGACCCTCGTTTCATCACCCCCGAGGCCATCGTGGACACCTTCATACTCAGGCCTTGATTCAACCTGCGTCCGTCTGCGTTCATCTGCGTCTCCGCGTCCGTCCGCATCCATCCGCGTTCATCTGCGCCCATCTGCGTTCATCCGCGTGCCAGGATTTGTCCGCGTTCATCCGCGTTCGTCTGCGTTCATCTGCGTTCCTCTGCCTCCACCTTCCACGCCGTGACCGTCTCATTGTCCTCCCCAAACGTGAACCTCCCCCGCACCCGCTCCCCCGCCAGCACCCGCGACAGCCAGTGCACGTCCCCCTGCCACATCTGCTCGTACGGAATCTCCTCCACCCCGAACCAGGTGGGCCGCATCTCCGCGCTCTCCACCGGCTCCCCTTCCCACCTTCTCACCAGAAACACGTGCCCCACCTTGTCCCACTCGGGGTTCGCGGGAAATAGGAACATCAGGCGGCCCACCGGCTCCAGGTCCCCCTCCGAGACCCGGAGGCCCACCTCCTCCCTCACCTCTCTGACCGCCGCCCATTCTACCGTCTCGCCCGGCTCGACCTTCCCCCCAAAGCCGTTATACTTGCCCGCACCGAACCCAGCCTTCTTGAAGCCCAGCAGAATCTCCTCGGGCGGCTCTCCCCGCACCAGCAGACACAACGTCGCAATTCTCATCACCGGCCACCCAACTCCTCAATGCAGAGCCGCAGAGTCGCAGAGTCGCAGAGAACTCATCTTTGCGCCCCTGCGCCTCTGCGTCTCTGCGTTAAAGCAAACTAGGTTACAGCAGGAGCCTGCGCGATGGGCATGCGGTACACCCGCCAACGTTTGTAGACCCTGGCCCCCATGTGCTCTGCCAGGAGCGGGGCACTGGGATTGTCCACCGACGTGATGGACAGGTCCGCCCACTTGAACCCCTTGGCCCTGGCGCGCCGGGCCATCTCGTCGAACAGCAACACTGCTACCCCTCTGTTCCAATACTCGGGCGACACCAGCACACTCTTGAGCGCCAGGCACTCCGGCTGGCGGCGTATGGACCACCACAGCCGGACGTAATCCCAGGGGTAGCGCAGGCCGTTGGCGTGCATGAAGGCTTCGTTCAGGTTGGCGATGCCGGGTAGGAACCCTACAGTCTCCCCTTCCACCTCGGCAAACAGCACCAGTTCGGGGTCGGCGATGTCGCGGAAGGGGGCCACCAGGGCCTCCACCGCGTCGCGATGCCAGCCGATGAAGTCAGGCAGGCCGGCCAGCGCCGTGTTGAGCAACCGGTACACGTGGTCTATCTCGTCGTCCCAACGCGCCAGGTCCGCCTGGCGGACCGTGATGCGCCCGCGCGCGCGCAGCCGGTCGGCCACGCGCAAGAGCCGCTGCAAGGCGGGCGTATCCTTCAGTTCCACCGCCAGGGCGATGTTGTCTGCGCGGGCCGGCTGGAAGCCCAGCCGCTCCATCATCTGCGCATAGTACGGAGGCGCGTGCCCACACAGCACCGCCGGTGGGCGGTCGCGCCCTTCGATCAGCACCCCGTAACTGTCCTCATAGTCCAGGTTGAACGGCCCAAAGAGCCCCTCCAGGCCGCGTGGCCTGGCCCAATCCGCCGCGCGCTCCACCAGCGCCTGGGCCACCTGCTGGTCTTCTACGTATTCGAAAAAGCCAAACACACAGTCCCGCCTGTGGCCCTGCTGGTTGGTGAACCTGTCTTGCGCAGCACAAATCGTGCCGGCCGGCCTGCCATCGCGCCAGGCGATGAAGAACTCGGCCTCGCCCCCGCGCTTGAAAAAAGCCCCGCGCCGGGGATCAATGGCCCTCGCGCGCTCAGGGAGCAGCGGGGGCACCCACAGCGGGTCGTCCCGGTAGATGCGCCAGGGGAAAGTCAGAAAGACGCGCCTTTCTCTGGCCGTGCGCACGGGGCGGACTTCGATGGTGCTCATGCAGCCTCCTTCGGTCTGTCTGCCGGCCTGTCCGCATCAGCCTCAACTCTTCGCCTTTCCAGCGCCTGAACCACCTGGGCGTGCTGCTCCCGGCTCAGCGGATACAGGATGGCAAACAGAATTCCCATACAAAGCAGGACCGCAGGAACCGGCCCCATCACGATGCGCATCCCCAGCAGCGCGCTGGCCGGCTGCTGAGTGGCGTTGGGCACGTATCCGGTGAACTCGAGGAGCAGCAATACCAGCGGCAGCGCTACCGAAGTGGCCACCTTCTGCGCCAGCGTGGTCAGGCTGTAAAATAGCCCCTCGTGCCGCTGCCCGGTCTGCCATTCGTCCCACTCGATGGCGTCGGGGATGATGGCCCAGGGCAGAATGTGCGCTGCCGCCACGCCAATGCCTGCCAGTACACACAAGAACAGAATCACCGGCATAGGGGTCGCCGCGTTCAGCGTAACCAGCACGATCTGCACGGCCGCCCAGAACCCGATGCCCGCCACGTAGGCCCAGCGCTTGTTCCACCTGCGGGCGGCCCACTCCCACAGGGGCAAAGCCAGGATGCCGGTCACAAAGATCGTGGCCATGACCAGGTCGCTCTCCGCCTCGCGGTGCATCCAGTACTTGATAAAGTACAAGAGCGTGGCCTGGACCACATCCACCGAGATCCAGGTGAACAGGAAAATGCCTATGCTAAACACAAAAGGGCGGTTCCTGCCCGCCGCCCGCAACGATTGGCGCAGGCCAGGCGCGGACAGACCGTGTGCGTGTTCCATGTACTCCGCTCGCTCCCGCGTGCCGAAGAAGACGAGCCACAGGGGCAGTGCAGAGACGAGGCCGAACAAGAGCCCCATCGCCAGCACCCTCGGCGTGTTCTCAGGCCTAAAGGTGCCGACGATAAACAAAGGGACGGTGAACGCGATCAGGCTGCCCAGGATGGAGAAAAACATGCGGTAGGAGGTCAGCGAGGTACGCTCGTCATAGTCCGACGTCAGTTCCGGGGTCAGCGCAAAGTACGGCATATAGACGAACGTCGCTGCCGCATCGTAGGCCACGTAGGCCACCGCGTAGTAGATGCCCAGCGCGACGTCGCTCTCGAGCGGCGGGCGCCACCATAGCATGGCAAAGGCCAGCGCGTAGGGCAGCGGTCCGAACAGCAGAAAGGGCCGCCTGCGCCCCCACCGTGTGCGCGTATGATCGGAGATGTAGCCAATGAGCGGGTCGTTGACGTAATCCCACGTCCGCCCGACCAGGACCGCAGCCGCAGCAACGCCAGGCGAGACGCCCACCACGTCGGTCAGGAAGATGGCAAAAAAGGCCCCCAGGATCGTGCCCGTCAGGCTGAACCCGAGATCCCCCGAGCCGTACACCAACTTGGTGCGACGTGATAGACGATGCGACACCGATTGAGACCCTAATGAGACCCTAAGGGTTTCGGATACCTTCCCGAAAGCTGGGAGCTTTCGGGAAGGTGGTCATCAAACCTTTAGGGTCTGCGCGCTACGCAAGCATCCCCAGGATACGCAACCCCCAATAGGTGAGCACCAGGCCGATCAGACTCAGTTGAACGCCGATCGTGAGTTTGGCGAAAGCCTCCAGCAGGCTCGCGATCGCCTCAACCAGTTTGGTCAGCGCATCGGTCGTATCGCTGGCGCGCCTGCCAATCAGGCCTCTCACCCGCACAGCGATGTCCCCGAATGCCTCCCACAGGCTCAGAGCAAGCCCCGCCAGGAGAAAAAGCAATCCAACTACCAGTACAAACCAGCCCATCGCATCCTCCTTCCTTCATACTACCTCTGAGGCGCTAGGCGCCTTCTGCCCACTTCCCTTGCCACCCGCTGCATCCACCCCAGCCACCTGAACCAGCCCAGTGGCCCGCGCAAGCGCGCCCACACGTGGCGCGCCACCTCTTCGTCTGCCGGCGGGCCCGCTCCCAGCGCGGCCTCCAGGTCCGCCGCTGCCGGTGGTCCGCCATAGACTTGCACACTATACAGCACTGCCAGGTTGTCCAACTCCTCCCCACCCTGCGCTGCCAGGGCGGTCCAGCGAGCCTTCCACCGCCCGGCTTTCTTCGCCCGGGCCTGCAATTCCGTCGCCAGCATGGCGCTGTACTCCCACGGGGTGAGCGCCGGGTCGGGGGCCAGCCCCAGCCGCGCCCCGCCCTGCCCCACCCAGCCCCACACCACGGGCAGGGTGACTGCCTGCGCCACCCGTCGCCGGTACCGCCGGACTCCTACGGCTATCGCCGCCCCCACCGCGATCAGACCCACCAGCCCCAGTCCGGCCATCCGCCAGCGATAGCGCACCACCCGCGCCGGCGGGCCACTGGGGCCCACGTGCGCCTGTTCTGGCAATGGCATTTCTTCCGGCAGTTCCGTCACTGCCCGCGCCCCCGTCGGCTCGAAGCCAATCCAGCCCCAACCGGCAAAGTACACCTCCGGCCAGGAGTGACCGTTGAGGTCGCGCACTACGTAGGCACCGCTGTTATAGTCGTACGCTCCACCGACGTACCCCGAGGCCAGCCGTGCCGGGATACCGACCGCTCGCGCCATCACCACGAAGGCGGTGGCGTAGTAATCACAGTACCCCTCGCGTAGGTCAAACAGGAAATAGTCAGTCACGTCCCGATCTTCGGGCGCCTGTTCTACCTCCAACGAATATGGATAGGCGCGCAGGTAGCGCTCCAGCAGCCGCACCCGCTCGTAGACCGTCTGCCCCTCGCCAGCGACCTCCCCGGCCAGGGCGACCACGCGCTCCGGGAGCGTCTCAGGCAATTGCAGGTAGCGTTCCACGATCTCGGGCGAGTACAGCGGCGGAGCGGCCCGCAGGTCGTCGGCCGTGGGAGTGGGCAGACGAGAGACCACGGTATAACTGACCACCTCCGAAGCCAGCCCGGCCAGGTCCCCTTCGGGCCCTACCGGCCCGCCTTCTCCCTCCGTAGGGGTGATGCGCCAGACCGCCTCGACGGGCACTGCCACCTCTGCTGGCGCATTCAGAGCGTAAAGCGTGTCACCGTGGGGAGCGGTGAACTCGTAGCGCTGCGTCACCTCCCGGTAGGTGATCGGCGCAGGTACCGCCAACTCCCCTTCCACCTTCTGGCGGGAATCCACCGTCGTGGCCCAACCCCGGCCTGAGTAACCGTCCATCGTCGCCCCCCGCCAATAGTGAAGCGGAACGTGGGGCCCCTCATACCGCTCATGAGGCCGGATGTACTCATCCGCGACTTCCGGAGGCGGGGGCGGAGGCTCGTCGGTCCACACCGTCATCACGACTTCCTCGAGCAGCGTGGGGCGCCCCCCCAGAAGACGACTTTGGGGCATGTAACTGCTGGCCCCCGGCCCCGTACCTATCCGATCAGAAGGGATCTGCGGGGGAGCCACACCGCCGAACAGCCGCCCCGCCGTGTCCTCCACCTCGGTCGAGGGTTCTTCGAACGTACGCCAGAACCAATCCGAGATGCGGCGCGCGCTGAGCATCGGGCCGATCAGGCTGACCACCACGAAGATCACAGCCACCGGGACTGCCACGGCCAGCGCCTCCAGGCCCAGATCGCTGGAGTAATCCACTCCCGCTACGTCCCACGTGCGCCGTGAACTGGTGAGATTGCCGACCGCCAGCAACAAGATGCCCAACCCCAGCTCTCCGACCAGCCACAGCATGCCCCGGCCCGAGTAATAGACGCTCACCGCACTCAGGATGGCGAGCGGCAACAATGCCAACTGCGGGCGCCCACGACGGTAGAAGGCCCACGCCGCGAGGAGAACGCCCACCCAGCACAACAGCGCCGCATAGAACAGAAATATGTCAGGATCCTCACTGCTGCCGCCGCTGATGGCCACCCTCAGCCACGCCACCCAGCGCTGCGCGAAACCGAAGGTCGCCTCGCCGCTGCCCGGCAAGAAGAGCACCACGTGAGCCGCCACGCTGAGCGCAGCCAGGAGGCCGAGCGCTCCGCCCACCGGCAGCCATACGGACCACCCCCAATCTTCACGCCACGCCAGCCAGCGCCCGACCAGCAGTGCGATCAGGGCCAGGGACAACAGCCCATCGTCTCCGGGCACCCACGAGGCCGCCATGGTCGCCCCAGGCAGGCACAACACGATGGCCAGCAGCAGCAGGAACGTGCTCCACCCTTCCCGTGGCTTCAGCCGCTTGACCAGCCAGACCATCACTGCACCCCCAGCACCGGCTCTTCCAGGCCGGTGCTCTTCCAGGGCTTCAGCCGCTTGACCAGCCAGACCATCACTGCACCCCCAGCACCGGCTCTTCCAGGCCGGTGCTCTTCCAGGGCTTCAACCGCTTGACCAGCCAGACCATCACTGCGCTCCCCAGGGGGTACTAACCACCACCGCGCGTCCAGTCGCCAGCACCTTGAACTCCCAGCGCCGCACCTGGCCCGTCGGCGGACGCAGCGAGAGCGGAATATCGGCGTGGATAACCTCGGCCTCTACCCGTGCGTCGGCCAGCAACGCTCGCAACACCTCGGCCTGGGAGGAGAGGCGACCGTCCATTGCTCCGGCCCCCGTCCCCGGGGGCCGCCCAAACGAGGCCGCATCCAGCAACACCGCTGCCACACCCACCCCGCGCGCCCGCGGCCGCGCCAGCCCGGAAACCCAGGCCGGATCGAAGGAGGGGGTGATGACCAACGCGGTCGCTCCAACGTGCAAGGCGCGGGATATTTCGTCCAACACGCGGGCCAGCGGGCGGGTATCGGTGGCCCGCACCTGGGCCAGCGCGCGCAGCAGCGCCCACAGGTGGCCCCGTCCCCGGGCCGGCATCACCATGCGGCGCTGCGCCCCGTGCGCCATCAACCCCACCGCCCGCCCCGCATCCAGCAGCAGCGCAGCCACCGACGCCGCCACGATGACACCCATTTCCTCGGTCGAATGCTCTCCTCGCCCCACCTGCACGTCCCGATCCAGGTCCAGCACCAGCCAGATATCACCGCCAGTCTCCAGGTCGAATTCCTTGGCGTAGAGTTGTTCGCGGCGAGCGCTGGTAGGCCAATGGATGTGGTGGCGGGGGTCACCGGGGACGTACGGGCGCACCCCTCCGACACTGACGGTCGGCTCCCAGGAACGGTCACTCGTGCGCGCCAGCCCTGTCGCCGTCCCACGCGGCAACGCAAAGGGCAGCCGCCGCGCAATGGGCGGGTAGACCAGTACCGTGTGGGCCTGCGGGTTGCGCTGCACGACGGCGAAAATGCCAAACGGGTCACTGATCGTCGCCTCCCACGGCCCCAGGTGGTATTCCCCGCGCAGGCGGCACTCCCCACTCGTCGTCCAGCGGTAGGTACCGTGCGCATGCGCCGCCCGCACCGTGTCCGCCTCGTAGCCGGGCACGTCGCTGGCATCGTTCACTTCGACCCACAGCACCGGCAGCGGCGAATCGTTGACCAGTGTAAAGTGCTCCTCCAACACGTCCCCTACCTGGACCCACTCGAACTGCAACTCCCGCCGCACCCGCACAGCACGCAGCATGTGCCAGGCCCACCACGCGGCGACGGCCGTTACGCTGGCGAACGCGAACAAGAGCGTCATCCACACCCGGGCTGGGGAGATCAGTTCGATGAGCAGCAGGATGGGGATGACCACCAATGGTAGCCGGTTGCGCCATACCAGCGTTATTTCAGCATCTCCATCGCGGAGGCGGTACAATATCCACGGCTCGGCCAGGCGTCGCACCTTATCCCCCCCCGGGCATACCCGAGAGTACATCCGCTACGTCCGACTTACGATACCAAAAGAGCGGGCCGGGGCCCGCTCCCGCACAAAGCTCGCCGCCCCCGTCCCCGGGGGCATCCTACTAAAAACCCACGACCCACCGACACCCTACAACGCATCGCCTAACAGGACCCCCAGGAATCCCAGGATGAGGCCGATGTGCAGAAACAGATTGGTGCGAGCCAGCCAGCCGACCACGGGCCAATCCGGGAGCACCTGAAGTACAAAGTTCAATGCCACCAGGCCGATGGCGATCAGAATCGGCAGCCCCGGCAAGCGGGCCAGGAATTCACTGCTACGCTTCAGCCATTTGCCTATCATGACGCCTCCGAGCTCGCCGCCCCCGTCCCCGGGGGCGTCCTATAAATGTGCTGGCTCCGGCACTGCCTGGAACCGCCCCGCCAACCCACGCGGTATGCGCCCCACGATGTGTGTCCCCGTCCCGGTATGCTCCTCCCGCTCGATCAACCCCCGCCGGTGGAACAGATCCACCAGGTTCCCCGACTCGTAGGGGATGTACACATCGAGCCAGGTCATCTGTGTCTCCAGAACCTCTTCGACGCGGGCCAACAGGAGGTCTAGCCCACGCCCGGTGAGAGCCGAGATCGGCACACAGTTGGGAAACCTGTCCATCACGGAACAGGCAGCGTCGGGGTCCGCCAGACGATCAACCTTGTTCAGTGCGCTGATCACAGGCTTGCCGGTAGCCCCGATCTCCTCCAACGTTCTGTGCACTGCCTCAGCCTGGCGCAGCACCTGTGGATGGGTGACGTCCAGCACGTGCAACAGCAGGTCCCCCTCCGTCACCTCCTCCAGCGTGGCGCGGAAGGCGGCCACGAGGTGGGTCGGCAATTTCTGGATGAAACCGACGGTGTCCGTAAAGAGCACCTCTCCTCCACCGGGCAATCTCACGCGGCGCGTGGTAGGGTCGAGCGTGGCGAACAGCCTGTCGTCCACCAGTACGTCAGCACCGGCCAGGGCATTCAGCAACGTGGATTTGCCGGCATTGGTGTAGCCGACGATCGAGACCACAGGCACTCCCTCTCGCCGCCGCCGCGCGCGGTAGTTGCCCCGGTGAGCGCGGACCTTTTCCAGCTCGTCCCTGAGTTGGGCGATGCGGCTGCGGATAACCCGCCGGTCGGTCTCCAACTGGGTCTCGCCTGGACCACGCACGCCCACCCCACCGGTAGCCCCGCCGGCCCGGCCGCCTGTCTGGCGCGCCAGGTGGGTCCAGGCTCCCGTCAGCCGGGGCAGCCGGTATTCATACTGGGCCAGTTCCACCTGCAGCGCTCCCTCTCGAGTGCGGGCGCGCTGGGCAAAGATGTCCAGGATCAGCGCAGTCCGGTCGAGGACCTTGACCCCCTCTTTCAGCACTTTCTCCAGTTCTCGCTGGTGGCGGGGAGACAGTTCATCGTCAAAGATCACCACGTCGGCCGCGGTCTCCTGCGCGTGCTCGGCCAGCTCCTCCACCTTGCCTGAGCCGATGAAAGTGGCCGGATTGAGCCGCTCGATCCGCTGGGCCATCTGTCCCACCACCTCGATGCCAGCCGTGCGAGCCAGCTGGGCCAACTCAGCCAGGGACTCTTCCACCGGCCACCCCCCATCGGGCGAGTGGGACGCGGGCCCTTTCAACTCAACGCCCACCAGGAACGCCCGCTCCCGGGGGGCACCGGTCGGTTCAGGTTGTCTTCCGATTGTCCGTCTCCTTCTCTCAAGATGTACTCATCCGCACGGATGTACCCATCCGCACGGATGTACTCATCCGCACGGATGTACCCATCCGCAGTATACCACAGGACCCAGCAAAATGCACGGGCGGAAGCGCCCCTACCGGTAATAACTCGCCTCCCACTGCTCGAGTTGGGTAGTGGTCGCGCTTTCCAACCGCCAGCCGTCGGGCGTCTGTACCACCGTCCACTGCACGTCCCACATCGTGGCGACGACGCGCCCGTCCACACTATCGTAGGCACGCACCTGGGCAATCACGCTGGCCACGTCCCCGCTGCGCGCGAGTTCGTGCACAGCGCCGACCTCCGCCCCCAGCGTGGTCACAAAGCCCACCATCCACTCCTCAGCCGGCTGAACGGCCCGCGTGCTGGGGCTGAGCAGGTTGTATGCCCCAGGCAAATCCCGGTCATCCACCGCCAGGTAGAAGGAGATGACGGCGTGCTCCGGCGTATCGGTCTGATAAGCGTGGGGACGATCCAGGTAGAACCAGGCGTAGCGCTCCCACGTCCAGCCATAACTGGCCCCATCCCAGGTGTAGACCGCCTCCCACACCAGGTCCTTGCCGGCCTCGTAGCCGACGACCACCTCGTCGGCCAGGTCCCCATCGGCGTTCTCCAACCGCACGCCGGACTTGCCCTCGAAGGCAGCCAGCATGGCATACGTCGCTCCATCCCAGGCGAAAATGTGGAGGAGGTCGGTGCTGACGTCTGCGTGGCCCCAGACCAGGATCTCCACTTTGCCGTCGGCGTTGACGTCGCGCACCTCCAGTTCGCAGGTTGGATACTGGCCCAGGCCGTACTGCTCCTTCTCCAGCGGCCGCAAGTCGTGCCAGGTCTCACCGTCCAACACAAAGCCCACCAGTTGCGCCGCCGGTTGCGGCTCCACCGCCTGAGGCGTCGCCGGTTGCGTCTCCGCCAGGGGCGTCTGCCCCCCCCCGCTCTCAGCCCCCGTCCCCGGGGGCGTCTGCCCCCCCCCCGGCCTCAGATACAGCCCCGCCCATTCCGGCTTCCCGTCGTTGTCCAAGTCCTCCCAGCGCAGGCACACCGGCTCAGCCCCTGCCGCCTTCCACCGTTCCTCGCCAGCAGCGACGACGTCGGTAACGGCCGCAGGGCTAAGCGTCGGCACTGGAGTAGGAGTGGGAGTGGGAGTGGGAGTGGGTGGAGGAGGGGAGGGAGAGAGGGTAGGAGAAGGCGTGGGTATGGGAGCAGATGTGGGCGTACGAGTGGGGACAAATGTGGGGGCGGGGAAACAAGAGGCAAGAAGCAGGAGGCAGGAGACCGGAAGCACAAGGCCAGAAACCGGAGACCATCGGCGAGAAGCAAGCCGCTCTCCCTGTCTCCTTGTCTCCTTGTCCCCTTGTCTCCCCATCTCCTTGTCTCCTCGTCCCTCCACTACGGCAACCCCATCAGGCTCATCGTACGCGGGTACTCGACCGTGAAGTCGAAGCGCACGACGCGGCTTTCGCCCGCAGCGAGCACGAGTTCCCAGTCCAGCAGATTCAGTTCCGTCTGCTGCGTGGGCTTGGGATCGGCGAACTCTAACTTGACCTTGACGTCCTCGTGGCGCGGCACCGGGATCTGGTCGTGGAGGATGACCTGGGCCTCGACCGGCAGGAGGTTCTCGAGCGTGATCTCGTAGCCGTAACTGAGGCGACGGCGGTCACCGATGAGCCGTTTGTCCACTTCGCGCCGCTTCAACTCCCGCTCGACCTTGACCCGGTCGTCGGCCCCCAGGTAAAGTTCGATCTCTCCCTGCGGGGCGACGAGTTCCAATTCCGTAGCCCCGATGAATTCGTCGCCCGCAAAGAGGTTGGCCGCGCCGGGCAAGAGCGTGTAAGGGCTATCGTTGGTCACCTTCGCCCGCCGGTAGGCCGTCTCGACCAGTTTGGGCGCAGTCACATAGTCCAATTCAGGCGCCAGCTCGAAGCGCGCAACGGTAACCTTGTAGGGTGCACCGTCGGCAGGGATGGTGGCAGTGCCGGGTACCTGGTACGTCAGCGCCGCGCCAAGGCTGCCCGGCAGCCCGGCCACCGCTGCCATCGCCACCGCCGCCTCGAGTACCGCCGGTGCGGCTGCCTCGGCCATCAGTCCTGCGCCGGAGAAGGCCGCCTCCATCTGCGGAGCAGCCGCGGCGCGCATGCGCATCAAGTCTCCCCCGGCGCCCATCGCGACCGGCGCAGGTGGGGGGCGCAGCGCCTCGACCGGCCCAACGTACCAGGGGTCGAGCTCGGGCAACGTCTCGGCCAGGGCCGGGCGGGCCGTGGAAAGCGTCAGCGCCACGGCAGCCCAGTCTTCACCGGCGCGCTGCGCCACCTGGGCCAGGTAGCCGACCTCCAGTAGCCGCCGCTCCCCTTCTTCCACCAACCGCACGTCGTACAGCGGCTGCCAGCCAGCATCCGAGACTCCGTAGGTCAGCGCGACCGCCAATTCGCCCGCCTGGACCACCTCGATCTCGATGATGGCCGTGTACCGCTCGTACCCTCTCGCTCCGCGAAGCAGGTCGAGTTCCCCTTGCAGTTTCTGCAAGCGGCGCTCCATCTCGCGCCGCCGGGCACCCGCGTCCACCAGCGCCGCGTTGAGCCCCTCCGTGCGGGCACGCAGGCGATCGAGCAGGGTCATGTGTGCTTCGGCCGTGGTCTTGCCGAAAGCCAACCCCCGGGCGTAGCTTTCGGTCTGGCCGGCCAGTTCGCCCAGCGCGGCCTGCTCTCGCTTGAGCAGTTCGACCTGGGCATCGAGGCCGCCCATCTCGTCCTGCAGCGCTTCGACCTGCCCCTCCAATTCCCGCACGCGCTCGGTGGGTACCTGCGCGTAGAACTGGCGCCGCACGTCCACACCGAGCAGGCGAGCGCGGGCCGTGCCCCGCGCGGAGGCCCGCACAGAGGCCGGATCAAGGCTCAATGGGAGTTCCACCACCTCCAGCCGGTGGACACCCGGTTCCAGTGTGGCCGTGCCACTGCGCGTGACCCGCGCCCGGTCGGGATAGACAGCCACAGCGGTAACGGTAGTTTGCAGTTCGCTCACCGTTCCTATCCCCTCAAACGCTTGCCCAACGCCATCGCCTTGAGCACCTGCGACTTGAGCCATTTGCTGAGCCGCGCCGAACTCTTCTCGTCGGCCGGCCTGTAGGCCGCATCGTTCAGCATCAGGTACAACGCCCGCTCCACCCCGTGCGGGATGATGTCCCCCGCCATCCCGTAGCCGATGCAGTCGTACCCCACCAGGTACAGGTTCTCGATGGGCGACTGAGGATCGAGCCGGTCTGCACCGCTCTGCCCCATGCGGTGCGCCATCTCCGCCGTCCATAACCCGGTGTAGAACATCGGCACCTGCAATTCGACCACCTGATCGAAATTCGGAAACACCTCGTGCAGTTGGGCCAGCACCAACTCCCATTCACGCCGCTTGTCGAACGTCGAAAGCTCGCCGCCCCCGTCCCCGGGGGCGTCCTGCCGCATCACCCAGAACACTTCCAGGATGTGCCGCCCTGGCGGAGCCAGTGCAGGATCGAAGAAGGTGGGAGCGTAGCAGTTCAGCGTCCGCTCCCAGCCCATCGTGTGCAGCAGCGAGTGCTCTGCGCCCAGCAGCGGCTCGCTTGTTCCCAGGATCAGGCAGGCTACGTCGGCCGGCACCGCCGAGCGCAGGCGCGCCACGTAGTCAGCCGGCAGGTTCTCCTCGCCTGCGAGCACCAGCAGCCGGTTGAGCCCGGCGTTGTGGACCACGACGTCGGCGGCGATAATGCGGCCATCCACCAGCGTCACCCCCGTCGCCCTTGGGCGTGGGCCCGCTGTGCTGATCTGGATGGAGGACACGCGGGTGCGGGTGGCAATCTGCCCACCATGGTCGCGGATCACTTTCTCCACCCCGGCCACCAGCGCCGCCGTCCCACCCACCGCCGTGCCCCAGTCGGCCATCTGCTCGATCGAGTCCACGATCGCCCGCTTGGTCTCCATGGCCGAGAAGGTATCCACCGTCTGCGAGGCGAAGCAATGGGTGATGATCGTCTCTACGTACCGCACGTATTCCTCGTTGCCGGAGAAATACCGTTCCATATACTGGCGCGTGGTCATCTCGTCCGGATAGTACACGCGGGGATCGTACATGTCCGCCATCCACTCGTACACCCTGGCCATTCCCCGCGCCCCCCCCACCAGCGTCTCCTGCGCCTCGTCGAGCGAAGCGAACCGCCGCCCGTCCTTCATCACCACCCAGTGCTCACCCCGCGCCTGGGTGTCGTGGATCGTGATCCATCGAATGTCTGCGCCCAGTTTGGTGCACAGCCGGCCGATGCGGCTGTGAGGGCCGGGGCAGGTCCAGGCCGCCGTGGTGATGGCGTAGCCCTTGTGCACCAGGTGAGTGTACTTGCCACCGACGAAGGACAACTGCTCGAGCACCAGGACCTTCTTGCCGGCTCGCGCCAGCCCGGCGGCCGTCATCAGCCCACCGATACCCGCGCCGATGATGACCACGTCGTAGCGCTCGTCGAGCACCACAGGCGGAGTCCTGAGAGCTGGCTCCGAGAAGACGTTGTTGGGGCAGATGGTAAGGCACGCACCGCACCGCGTGCAACGGTGCTCGTCAATACGCGGCCGGGTCTCCGCCTTAATCTCCAGTTGAATCGCCTCCTCAGGGCAGGCGATCACACAATAACTGCACCCTGTGCAGCGGCTCTCTTCGATGGTAATACTCATGCATGCCCTCCCTTTCATACACTGACTCACTGTGCACGGCGTACTCACCCGCAGCCGGGTGTACTCACCCGCAGCCGGGTGTACTCACCCGCCACATCCCATTGAGAATTCGCGCCACTCCCCCTCTTCCGGATGTACTCATCCGCTACTATCGGATGTACTCATCCGCCCCATCCAATGCTCCCAGCGCTGCATGGCCTCGACCAGCCGTTCCGCAGGGTGGCCCAGCGTGATGCGGGCGTACCCTTCCCCGTGCTCCCCAAAAGCCGCGCCGGGGGAAACGGACACCCCCGCCCCCTCCAACAAGGCAGAGGCAAAGTCACCGCTCGTGGTCCCCTCCGGCAGCCGCACCCACACGTAGAGCGTAGCGGACGAGCGCGTGTAAGAGAGGCCCATGCGGTCCAACGCCGCCGTCACCACCTGCCGCCGCTCCCTGTACACCTCGTTGCGCTCCCGCGTCCAACCCGCGTCGGTCTCCAGCGCCACCGCCGCCGCGTCCTGGATCGGTTCAAAGATTCCGGTGTCTGCATTCGTCTTCAGCCGGCTCAGCGCCGCTACCGCCTCCCGATTGCCCACCACCATGCCGACCCGCCAGCCGGCCATGTTGTGGGATTTCGAGAACGAGTTAAACTCCACCGCCACGTCCATCGCGCCCGGCACCTGCAAGACGCTGGGCGCCACGTACCCATCCCAGGTGGTGTCGGCGTAGGGGTTGTCGTAGGCCAGGAGAATGTCGTGGGTACGGGCGAATTCGACCGCCTTCTTCAGGAAGGAGAAGGGAGCCACCGCCGTGGTCGGGTTGTTGGGGTAGTTCAGCCACATCACCCGCGCCCGGGAGAGGACGCCGGCCGGGATCGCTTCCAGGTCCGGCAGCCACGCGTGTTCCTCGTCGAGCGGCATCGAGTACAACTCCCCGCCCACCAGGCGAACCGCGTTGCGGTAAGTGGGATAACCGGGGTCGGGTACCAACACGACCGTGCCAGGATCCACGAACGCCATCGGCAGGTGAAAGATGCCCTCCTTCGAGCCGATCAGCGACAAGACCTCACCCTCCGGGTCCAGCTCAACGCCGAAACGGCGGCCATAATAGTCGGCGACCCCCTTCCTCAGCGCGAACGTGCCGGAGAATGGAGCATAACCGTGCTTGCGTGGATCGCGCGCCCCGGCGTTCAACGTCTCGATCACCGCTTCCGGCGGGGGCAGGTCGGGGCTGCCGATGTCGAGGCAGATCACGTCCACCCCTTCTGCCCGCAATGCTCGCACTCGCCGGCCGATCGTCGCGAAAACGTAAGTGGGCAAGTTGTTCAACCGTTCTGCAGTGCGCATCTTCTTATTCCTCTCGTTTTTCTTCTAACCATACTTCCAGCACCCGCCCCACCCGTTCCAGGCTCTCGGCGCTCACCTTGTCGGGCGTGTCTTGCGTCGTGTGCCAGTACGGGTAGTCAAAGTCAATGATGTCCACCGCCGGAATGCCGCGCTGGGCGAACGGCACGTGATCGTCCATCATCGCCCAGCGATACTCGGAGATGAACGTCTCGGTGTAGCCCAACGTCGCGCCGATTTCCCACAGCCGCGCCTGCAAGGTTGCGTCCGAGTTCCGCTCCAGGTACAACTGCTGGCTGGCGTCCCCCACCATATCTACGACGACGACAGCTCCGGGCACTATCTCCAGGTGCTCCGCCATGTACTTGGAGCCGATACACCAATCCCAGCCGTCGAGGTGACCGTTGTCCTCGGCGTCGAAGAAGGCCAGCCAGACCTGGTGGCGCAACGCCTCCCGCTCCAGCGTGCGGGCCAACTCCAGGAGCACGGCCACCCCGGAAGCGCCGTCGTTGGCCCCCAGCACGGGGACGCTTGCGTCCTCCTGATCGGCACTGCGGCGCGTATCGTAATGCGCCCCCAGGATGACCACGGGGCCCTCCCCCACCCGCCCGATGACGTTGCGCACCGGCGTGCCACGGTAGGTGAATTCCTGAGTTTCGACCGTCCAGCCTCGCTGCTCCAGGTGGGAGACGATATAGTCGCCAGTGGCCCGCCAGGCCTCCGACCCGGTGGGGCGGAAACCCAGGTCGCATTGGGCCTGCACGTGGGCATAGGCCACCTCACCGTCAAAGACCAGCGGCTCCCGCTCGCCGCACGCGGTTAGCAGGACAGCGATAGACACAATCACCTGCACAACTGGGAATATCCTTAGACAGAGTCCTCTCATCACTCCCCACCAATCTAGCGCCAAATCAGGGGCAGCCAAATCCAATCACCCAGCACTCTGTACATCGCGCCGTAGATACGGGTGTTTTCGCTCGTCCCGGCCAGCAGGCTCGCCCACCGTCCATACGCGGCGGTCGGTACGTCGGCACCCGTGTGGCCCATCGTCGTCCAACGGACGTAGAAACGAGCCCCATTCGGCATGAGGAATGGCCCGTCCCCGCCAGCAGCCAGACCTACCGTCATGCCACCGGTCTCGTGGTCGCCGCTGACGATAATCAGCGTGCCGGCGTTGGTTGAAGCGTAGGCCTGCGCCACGGCGACGGCCTCGTCCAGGCCCAGAGTGTCCGAAATCGCGTTGGTAGCATCGTTGCCGTGACAGGCCCAGTCAATCTGGCCGCCTTCGACCACCAGGAAAAAACCGTCGGGGTCTCGCGCAAGGATGGAGATTGCTTTCTGTGTCATGTCAGCCAGCGAGGGGGAGAAAGGACGCGGCATGCTCCCATCGGCGAACAGGCCCAGCAAACGGGTGGTCGAGATCGGGTCCACAGCGGTTAAGGCCCCCGCAGTGCAAACGTACGTGTAGCCCACGCCCACAGCCTCGGCAATCAAATTCCGCCCGTCATCTCGCTTGCCTGCTCCTGGATAACATCCTGTCTGCCCCAGAGGCAGGAATTCATCCTCGCCGCCGCCGAGCATGACGTCCACCCGGTGTGCCAGCATCTGCCCCACGATCTCGGTCATCGGATCCCGGCCCGGCCAGTGGCTGGCAAACGCAGCGGGTGTAGCGTGGCCCATCTGCACAGTGGTGACGAGTCCCACGGCCATACCCCTGGCCTGTGCGTGCTCCAGGGTCGTTGTCAGGATATCGCCATGCGGGTCCACGGCGAGCAGCCCATTGTTGGTTTTGACACCCGTAGCCATGGCCGTAGCCGCCGCTGCCGAATCGGTGACCGGATCGTTCGCCGAAGCCGTACGGGACCAACCGCGAACCGGCATGGCGTCCATCGCCAGCAGACCATTCTGCCCTACAGCGAACCAACGGGCGGCCGTGCGCTGCCCCTCCCCCATGCCATCCCCGATGAACAGGATGATAGCGCGGCCCTGTTGCCCCGTCGTTGCCGGGCCGGGAGTCAGTGCGGACAGACCGTCGGGAGGTGCCCCAGCGCGGGCGTGCAAGGGCAGCCCGACGCCCACGGCAATCAAAAAAACGACGACACCTCTCACCACGATGGACATTTTCCAGATCCCACGTGGTGTCGGACTGGACCGCCCCGTTCGCATAGCCTGATACCACCTCAAAGAAAACGGCGTTGTCACAGTTTTCCACCGCTCACTTAATGACTACACGAAGATCAGTGCCCAGGTTCAGGATTTGCCAGGTAGGCTTCCAGGTCTGCCAGCGCCCGCGCCACGTACGCCGCGTAGCGCTTCCGTTTGTCGCGCACCGGCCGCTCCAGCGGCGGCAGCAACCCAAAGTTGGCCTTCATCGGCTGGAAAGCCGCCGGGTCGGCGTGGCTCACGTAGTGACACAGCGCCCCCAGCATCGTCGTGCCCGGCAATATCAGCGCTTCCTGCTCCCATGCCAAGCGGGCTGCGTTGACCCCGGCCACCCACCCGCTGCCGACGCTGCCCACGTACCCCTCCACCCCGGTGATTTGCCCGGCGAAGAACAGCGCCGGGCGGCCGCGGAAGCCCATCGTCGGCTCCAACAACTGCGGCGCGTTGATGAACGTGTTGCGGTGCATCTGCCCGTAACGCACGAACTCCGCTTGTGCCAGCCCCGGGATGAGCCGGAACACCCGCTCCTGCTCGCGCTGGCGCAGATTGGTCTGGAACCCGACGATGTTGTAAAGCGTCCCGGCCAGGTTGTCCTGCCGCAACTGCACGACCGCGTAGGGTCGCTTGCCCGTGCGGGGGTCGGCCAACCCCACCGGGCGGAGCGGGCCAAAGGCCAGCGCCTCCCGTCCCCGTGCGGCCAGCACCTCGACCGGCAGGCAACCCTCGAAGAAACGGCCCTGTTCCGGCGAACGGGCCTGCTCCTGCGAGCAGGCCTCTTCCCGCTCGAAGCCATGCAGTGGGAACCGTTCGGCCGCCACCAGCGCCTCGACGAAGCGGACGTATTCCTCCTCCGTCATCGGGCAATTGACGTAGTCGGCATCCCCCTTCCCGTACCGGGAGGCCCGGAACGCGACCGACGTGTCAATCGAATCGGCAGCGACGATGGGGGCCAGCGCGTCGTAAAAGTACAGGTGCTCCTGGCCTGCCAGCCGGGCGATAGCCTGCGCGAGCACGTCGGAGGTGAGCGGGCCGGTGGCGATGACGGCAGGACCAGCGGGGATCGCCGCTACCTCCTCGCGTAGCACCTGGATGCGCGGATGGGCCTCAATGCGACGCGTGACCTCAGCGGCGAACCGTTCCCGGTCCACGGCCAACGCCCCTCCTGCCGGCACGCGCGCCTCGTCGGCGCAGGCCAGTACGAGTGACCCCAGCCATCGCAGTTCGGCCTTCAAGAGCCCTCCTGCCCGGTCCGGGAGATCCGAGCCCAGGCTGTTGGAGCACACCAGTTCGGCCAACCTGTCGCTCACGTGGGCAGGCGTCATCCTGTGCGGGCGCATCTCGTAGAGGGCCACCCGCACGCCACGCCCGGCGGCCTGCCAGGCCGCCTCGCTCCCGGCCAGCCCCCCGCCGACCACGGTGATGACAGGACATGCTGTGGACTCCATAATAGGTGCTATTCTACCACAGAAGCGAGGATTGTTCCATCAGTGTACCATCTTCCGCACTTCTGTGGTAGAATAAGATAAGGAGGAAGTCAGAAGTGGATTACTGCCTGGAGAGGATGGAACGTGCCGAGCGTCGGATTGCTTCCTACGAACAGCAATACGGCAGCGACTGTAAAGACTTCAACCGGCGCATCTGCACCGATGCGGCCTTTCTCGATGAAATCAACCGTACTCACCCGACGTGGGAAGCCGATGCAACCGAGTGGATCTACCGCATCGAGGAGGCACAGGAATGGCGGGAACGTTCCGAACGGATTTTGCACGTATCATTGCTCTCGCCCGTGCCAAGTTAACAGAGTCCAGAGTCGAGGAGGAGATTGACCCCACTTGACCGAGGAATGGGCAGCCGAGCGATTTCTGACTGAACTTGAAGTCCAGATCAGAGAAGCGCTGACGGACCGGTAGAGAGGCATTCACATGACACAACAAATAGTCCTACGAACACCACAGTCATCACAAGAGACAGTTAAGGGCATCACACACATCACTGTCGCTGGGTACAAGTCTATCAGCCAGGAGCAGAACATCGAGATCAGACCACTGACCATCCTCGCTGGAGCCAACAGTTCGGGCAAGTCCAGCATCATGCAACCCCTGCTCCTGCTCAAACAAACACTGGAAGCCAGCTACGACCCCGGCGCACTGTTGCTCAATGGCCCAAATGTCAGGTTCACGTCTGTGGATCAACTGTTGTCCTGTACTATTAAGGGCAAACGCACCGATACTTTCTGTGTTGGAATCAGGGTCGGATCTGGCGCCCTTACTACCTGCTTCAACAGACAACCCGGCAAGGGGCTTGAGATTCAACAAATGACTTATGGGAATGAGCAAGAGAGAGCAATTCTGCGCCTGGGCATGACTCACGACGAGATACTGTCAGTTGTTGCACCCTACCACAGGAATCTGTACGAAGCAATCTCTAAAGTGAGGAAGGTAAAGCCAGAGTGGGTCGTTGTGCGAAACCGCTGTTTCCTGGAACTGGCTCTCAGAGCAGAACGCGAGGGAGAACTCCATTTATCTTTGGGTGGCGGTGGCCTATCACCAAGTGCAATGGTAGCACCACACATCCGCAGGTTGATTCACCTGCCTGGCTTGAGAGGAAACCCGGAGAGGACCTATCCTGTGACCGCCGTCGGCTCAACGTTTCCGGGCACGTTCGAAGAGTACACCGCCAGCGTAATCGCCCAGTGGCAGGCCGAGGGGAACGACGACAAACTTGAGCAACTGAATCAGGACCTCAAGCGGCTCGGGCTGACCTGGAAAATCATCGCACAACCCATCAACGACACGCAGGTCGAACTACGGGTAGGACGGCTCACACGCGCCGTCCAAGGTGGCGCGCGCGACCTGGTCAACATCGCCGACGTCGGTTTCGGAGTATCGCAAACCCTGCCGGTACTCGTCGCCCTTCATGCCGCAGACCCAGGCCAGTTGGTCTATCTGGAACAGCCGGAAATTCACCTTCATCCGAATGCCCAGTTCGCACTGGCATCAGCACTGGCCGATGCGACCCGTCGAGGCGTTCGAGTGGTGGCAGAGACTCACAGCGCGTTGTTGCTCCTGGGCGTTCAAACATTGGTGGCGGAGGGACAACTTGCTCCTGAAGCGGTAAAACTCCACTGGTTCAGGCGGGGCGACGGTGCGACAGAGATCGTGAGCACTGATTTGGATGAAGCAGGCACTTTTGGCGATTGGCCCGAAGACTTCGCCGACGTTGCCCTTAGAGCAGAGAGCCGTTACCTTGATGCGGCTGAATCACGGCAGCAGAGGATGAACTGACCATGCCAGCGAGGGCCTCGCGCTGCCTCGTCATTGACGCCTCTGTCGCTCGCGCGTCTGGCGGAGAGGACGCCACGTATCCAACGTCGAAACGTTGCCGGGACTTTCTCACGGCAGTCCACAGGATCTGCCACCGCGTCGTCATGACGCCAGAGATTGGCAGAGAATGGAAAGAGCACCAGTCCAACTTCGCCAGGCAGTGGCGCGTTTCGATGCAGGCGCGGAGAAAAGTATGCCGCGTTGATGTGACTCCAAACGATATGCTATACGACAAGGTGAAACAAGAGGCTGCTAACGACAAGGCCCACCAGGCAATGCTGAATGACCTGCACTTGATCGAAGCCGCACTGATCACAGATCGAACCGTGGTCTCTCTGGATGAATCGGCAAGAGGGCTTTTCGCCGAGATGGCCGAACGAGTGGGTGAACTGAAAAACGTCTCATGGGTGAATCCTGACCGGGTGGATGAACAACCTATCCGCTGGCTGGAAGAAGGAGCCAGACCAGAGAAAAACCGCTGGCTTGGCTCTGGAGCATGAGACAACCTCGAAAGACGCACAGAAAAGGCCAACACAGACGTGAGAGTGGCTGCTTTCTGCAGGATTGTACTCAAGTACGAGACCAATTTCGGTCGCGGGCACGATGACAGGCAGGGCGAACCCTGATATAATGGTGACAAATCGTACGCAAGCCTACAGGAGCCTTGTATGCAACGCGATGCCCGTCCAAGAATCGAACTGCTGCACAAACTGACCCTCGCCCACGCGGCGGTGACGCTGGCGGCCGTACTCCTGGCCGAGGGGATAGCGCTGGGAATCACGATCTTGCTCACGCACGAGCCGGTGCTCCCCCAGTCCCTCCGGAATGCCCACGTACTGCTGGTGGCGCTTGTCGCCGCCCTGGTCGGGGCACTGCTGGGAGCGTGGGCCAGCCGCAGCGTCACCCGCCGCCTGCGTTATGCGCTCGAAACCGCCCAGGCCTGGCTGCGCGGCAACCTCTCCCCACGCATCGCCGACCCGACGCCCGATGACCTGGGCGAACTCGCCGGACGATTGGACCTGTTGGCCGGCCACCTGGAACAGGACGAGCAAGACCTGGACGAACTGCGGGAGCGCAACGCGCGCCTCACCGACCAGGCCCGCGCGCTGGCCGTGGTCGAAGAGCGCAACCGGTTGGCCCGCGAACTGCACAACAGCGTCAAACAACACCTGTTCAGCCTGGCCATGACGGCCGGCGGCATCCGCACCCGCTTCGATGCGCTGCAGGACGTGCCGGCCGACCTGGCCGAGATGGTGCGTGAGGTGGAAACGACGGCCCAAACCGCCCAGCGCGAGATGACGCGGCTGATCGAGGACCTGCGCCCAGGCTCGCTCCAGGAGCAGGGGCTGGTCGCTGCGCTCAACGACTACACCCTGCTCTTCGGGGCGCAGGAACACCTCTTGATCTACCTGGACGTGCAGGGCAACGACGCCCTGCTGCCGCCACCGGTGGCCGAAGCGCTCTACCGCGTGGCCCAGGAGGCGCTGCACAACGTCGCCCGCCACGCCCGGGCCACCCGCGTGGACGTCCACCTGCGTTGTGTTCCCGAGCAGGTGGCGCTGACGGTCGGCGACAACGGCGTCGGCTTCGACGCCGCCCAATCTCAGCGGGGACTGGGGTTGGCAAACATGCAGGAACGCATGCTCGCCGTCGGCGGGCGGCTGACGGTCGAAAGCCAGGTGGGCATCGGCACCACGGTGCTGGCCGAGGCCGGGCTGACCCGCCCCCTGGGCGCCCAGATGGAAATCGCCCGGCTGGACAGGGACCGCCCCAGCCCGACCATCGAAAACTGGGCCTGGCTGGGCCGCAAGTTGGTCATCCCGGTGGGCCAGGTCTGGCCCTGGCTGCCCGCCGACCAGGTACATCTGCGCCGGCCGCTGGTCGAGCCGGCTGAAGAGCCGCTGGTCGTCAGGCCACGTGTTGGCCTCCTGGGTCTCCGGCGCGGCTACGTCCTGCAGCCGGGGCCGCACCAACTCCCCCTGGCCCACCTGCGCCACGTCGCGTCGGGCTACGAATGGGAGTCACAGGGTGCCGCGTGGGCACTGCGCCGCGTGCACCGGCTGAGCGGCGGAACGGTGCTGACGCGCAACGGGCAACCCCTGGCAGCGATGCAATACCAGGGCCGGTTGCTGAACACGTGGAGCGAACTGGTCTACGACGGGCGCGGTTACCGCCTCTCGTCCGTCAGGGGCCAGCCGGGCCGTTACGTCCTGGTGGACGAAACAGGCGATGAAGTACTCTCGATCCAGGGTGGCACCTCGCCCCAGATCGAGTTGCGCCGCGCGCTGCCCCTGCCCCTGCTGGTGATGGCGGCGATGCGCGTCGTGGATGAAATGATCTGATCAAGTCTTGATGCTGATGAAAGGAGAACTATGAGGACAATTCACTTTCCATTCTACGTGCTGCGGCCCTACGAACGGGGCATCCAGGAATTGCTGGGCAAGTACCACAAGTTTATCATGCCCGGGCTGGGACTTCAGATTCCCATCCTGCAACTGGTCCGTGTCCGCGACATCCGCGAACACACCGTAGAGATCCATCCCCAGGCCGTGATCACCAAGGACAACGTCGAGATCATGGTGGACGGCATCATGTGGGTGCGCCCCGCTTCCGACGAAGAGTCCATCAAAAAGACCTTCTACAACATTGACGACTGGAAACTGGCGGTCATCAAGCTGGCCATGACCAACCTGCGCCAGGAGTTCGGCGACCTGACGCTGGACGAGAGCCTGGTGGCACGTGAAAAGATCGCCAACAACCTGCAATCCGTGCTCAACACCTTTGCCGTGGAGTGGGGATTGACAGTCAGCAAGGTCGAGATCCAACTGATTGACCCGCCCGAGGACATCAAGCGCGCCATGCACAAGCAAAAGACGGCCGAACAGGAACGGCGGTCCATGCGGCTGCTGGCCACCGGCGAGTTCGAGGCTGCCGAGCAGCAAAAACTCGCCACGATCCAACGCGCCGAGGGAGAGCGGGAGGCGGCCATCAAGGTCGCCCAGGGCAAGGCCGAAGCGATCCGGCTGGTCCACGAAGCAGCGCAAAAGTACTTCCAGGGCAACGCCCAGACGCTCAAGCAGATGGAGATGACCGAGACGTCGCTGCGCGACAACGCCAAGATCGTCATCACCGAGCACGGCATCAGCCCCACCCTCCTGCTGGGCAGCCTGCCGGTCTCGGTCACCCCGCCCGAGGAACGGAAGTCACAGTAGACGATGGAACAGAGACAGCACCACACCGCCTCCCTGGTAGAGGAAACGGAGGGAGGCGGTGAGCACATCGCCGTCTACGTGGTAGACGACCACGACGTGGTACGCAAAGGCCTGCGCTTCTACCTGAGCGCCCACCCCGACATTGCCATCGTCGGCGAGGCGGGCGACGCCCAGAGCGCGGTCGAAGGAGTGGCCGAGCACGTCCCTGACGTGGTGTTGATGGACCTGGTGCTGCCCTTGCAGCCGGGGGCCGATCCCACCGACGAAGGGGGCGTACTCGCCACTCGCCGCATCCGCCAGACCAGCCCGCGCACCCAGGTGGTCGTGCTGACCAGTTTTGCCCAGGACGAATTGATCTTCTCGGCCATCAAGGCCGGTGCGCTCTCCTACCTGCTCAAAGACGCCGACGCCGAGACGGTGCTGGCGGCCATTCACGCTGCCAGCCGGGGCGAAGCCACCTTGCACCCGCGCATCGCCCAGCGGCTGATGGCCGAAGTCACTGCGCCCACGGCGGGCCGCGACCCTGCGGCCGGGCTGACCGCGCGCGAAATCGAGGTGCTCCGGCTGATCGCCCAGGGCCACTCTAACGGCGAGATTGCCGCCCAACTGGTCGTCACCGAGCGCACGGTCAAGGCGCACGTCAGCAACCTGCTGGGAAAACTGCACCTCTCCGACCGCACCCAGGCTGCCATCTACGCCTGGCGCGAAGGGCTGGTGAGGAAACCCTGACCGCACACTGAAACTGCTCATGCTGCCCTGATTGGGACACAGACTTCCACGGATGCGACGGATGCACACGGATTTCCGAGCAATATCCGTGTCAATCCGTACCATCTGTGTTGATCCGTGTCCGATGGCGCGGCCTGCCTGAGTAGTAACCTTCCGTCGCCCCACGGATCGCGTCAGCGATCAGGCGGACAGCGCGGTTCCATTCGGGATGAGTCTGCTGTTCCAGTTGGGCCTCAAACCGTCCATTGGATACACCTGATGCGAGCAGTTGCCAGGCCACGCTCGCGGCCCGTTCTTCAGCCATCATCTCAGTACCTCCTTCAGTATTCCGTATGCCGCCCCAACTGTCAGCGCGACACTAGTCAGGAGTAGCAGTCCTACAAGTACCTCGCCCATCGTCGCTCTCCTTCTGCGAGGATAACACGATCCTCGGCGGGTTGGTGAATTTCGGCGGCCGAAATTGGCGAAGCCAGTCAGCCCCCACACCAAGCCACCTGGCGAATTGGGCATTGACTTTTGCGCAAGATTGCAGTACACTATTAAGGGAGAGGGATCGCCTTCGGTATAGTCAGTAGTTGGGCCGCTCAACGTGTCGAGAATGTAAGCAATCCTTCCATTGTGGAAGCCGGAATGAAACTCTATTCGTATTGCCTGCGATATGATACTGGCGCAGCCCCCAACCCTTTCTGGGGTATTTGCACGCTCGCAATATGTAAGCCTCAAATCAGGAAAACGGCGGAAAAGAAAGATTGGATAATCGGGCTTGGCTCTTCGCACTCGCCAATAGGTGACACTTCTGATTGTGTCGTGTATGCCATGCAAGTCACCGACAAGAAAACCATGCGCGAGTACGACGACTATTGTCGAACCTACTCCCCAGACAAAATTCCAGACTGGCAGAACAGAGATTACAGGCGGCATGTTGGCGATTGTATCTACGATTACTCCCATGGCGAACCACCCAAGATGCGATGGGGAGTCCACGAAGAACAAAACCGCAAACGCGACTTGGGTGGCGTATACGTGCTAATATCAGACCACTTTTACTACTTTGGCGATAAGCCGGTTAAGCTCTGTGATGACCTCAAGCCGATAATCCACGACACGCGAGGGCATAAATCTATCGCGAACCAGCCATACCTTGAAAAGTTCTTGTCGTGGATTGCAGATTGGGGCTATGTGCCGAATGTATTGTATGGGGAACCACAACTGAAATTGGAGTTTGCTCTTGACCATGATGTACGAAGTCAGTGCGCACGCCGAGACTTGGAAGATGAAGAAGAATAGAGACCACGCGACCTAAGTCATGGTCGGCGGGGCGGTCACCCACCCCGCCGCCACTCCCGAACCGTACGTGACACTTTCGCGTCATACGGCTCTTCAGGATACGGGCCTTTGTCATAGGTACCCTGTGCCGTGAACGACGTCGTGACAATGACCGTGAAGCAAGCGCAGGTTGTCGAAGGCGTTGTTGGTGTGGTTCTCGTCGTGATGATGCATCTCGATCACGTCATCTGTCGTGAAGCGCAGTCCACAGAATGCGCAACAACCACGCTGTCTTTTGAGCAGCCGTGTGACCCGTCGCGGTTTGCTTGGATCACGTCCCAGCCGGGTTGACCAGTAGACCCAATCACCGTCAAAGGGACTTCTGTCCCCTTGCACTTTAACAAAGCGACTGACCGCCGTCGTTTGGTGAAAGCTGAGGACGCTTTCACCATCGCTGAAGCGCACTCGCCCATTCACCTTGCGCCAGTAGCGGGGATAGCACCACTTGCCGCTCTTGCGTGGGTGGCGGTATCTGGCCCAGCGGGTGAGTTGGTGGTAGAGGATGTTGTCCAGGATTTGGCAGTCGTGTTTGGCGACGCAGTACTGGTAGTAGTTGGCCCAGCCTTGGATCACAGGGTTGAGGGCATAGACGAGGCCCGCTTGCGGCGCACCGCGATGGTGTTGGATAATGTCCCGCAGATTGTCCCGTTGGCGTTGCAGCGCCTTGCGACTGGGTTTGATGAGGGTCTTGTAACCGGGTTTACCCCGGTAAGTGCGAGTTCGATGCTTGCCCACCGGATACTGTCGCACGTGAAAGCCCAGGAAGTCAAAGCCGATCCTCCCGTCGTGGGGTTCGAGGGTGTGGGTGATGTGGGTTTTTTCGGGGTGGAGTTGCAGGCCGATGTGTGCCAGCCATTCCGCTGCCACGGTTTTGAGATGGTGAAGGGTATCAAGGTCGTGGTGGACTACCACAAAGTCGTCGGCGTAGCGAATGACGCCGGGCGGCGACTTGGCGGGCGCCGCCTGACGCAGGACAGTTTCGAGGCCGTGGAGGGCGACGTTGGCGAGGAGGGGTGAGAGCGGGCCGCCCTGGGCTGTCCCGGCTTGTGGGAAGATGGTCTCGCCGTGGTCAACTATTCCGGCTTTGAGCCAGCTCCGCACCAAGCGCTCTATCGGGCGGATGGCGTGCAGCTTGTCCAGGATGGCGTCGTGCGAGATTCTGTCGAAGCATTTGGCGATGTCGGCGTCGAGGACGTACTTGGGCTTGAGGCGGATGAAGTTGAAGATGGACTCGAGGGCGTCGTGGGGCGAACGTCCTGGGCGGAAGCCGTAGCTGTTCGGCTCGAACCGTGCTTCCCATTCCGGTTCCAGTGCCAGCTTGACCAGGGCTTGAAGTGCCCGGTCTAGCATCGTGGGGATTGACAAACCCCTCTTTTCCTTCTTCCCCGGCTTGGGAATGTACACCCGCCGCAACGGGGCAGGTGTGTGGTGTGTCAGGTTTCGCAGGTCCTTAACCATCCGCATCCGTTGGCGCGGGGTAAGCGAAGCTACCCCATCGACCCCCGGTGTGCGTTTTCCGCGATTGTCCTGTGTCACCCGACGGACTGCCAGACAGCGTGCCGACCAAGAGCGTAGGAGCAACCGTTGTAGGTCGTGGACGCGCTTGACGTCGTTCCGGCTCGCGGCTTGGTAGATGCGCCGTTGCAGGCGGAACACGTTCTTCTGGATGTCCTTCCAGGGGAGCGTGTTCCAGTCTTCAGTCCGTTCCGAATACGGCGTATTCGTTTCGTCCGCCATAAGACCTTTCCTCCTTTGGTACCTCTACCTGCCCGTATCCCGGCCCCACGTCAGCATATCCCTACCATTACAGCAGGGCTTTGGCTTCTTGGGGCATCCTTCCGTTCCGGTCGCATCTGGCCGGTTACCTACTCCGTGTTCACGGAGAGCGCCGGACGGTTCCCCCGTTCCGTGTATCCACTTTGCGCGACGTTAGGTCGGTGCTTTACGCCGGGTTCCGTATCGAGTGCCGCCTGGCTTTCGAGTGGCAAACCAGGCCGGGAACCGTTCCCTTTTGGGCCTGCCCAATAG
>Ga0307376_10000478_pt1 | contig 49407 bp, 51 predicted proteins | sample TR2MG_FD_202536 | JGI IMG/M metagenome (GOLD analysis project Ga0307376, IMG submission 202536) | Soil microbial communities from Risofladan, Vaasa, Finland - TR-2 | ecosystem: Environmental > Terrestrial > Soil > Coastal area > Acid sulfate soil | place: Finland: Risofladan, Vaasa | collected...
GTATCGGACAGACTGTCCGACATCGCAGAAAGCAGCCCCCGTCGATAGCTATTGTACGCTCCGGAAATCTCATCCAGCAGCGGGTTGCGGACCTCTGCGCGCGGAGCGTCCCCCATCGGGGGCTCGGCCGAGATCATGATGATGATCCTCTTTCGCAACACGGGCCCAAACATACACCGTGTGGAGACGAATGGGCGAAGTAGCTGCTGGAACGCGTCAACAGGCACACCCAGAGAGGGGCAAGCACCCATCTCAGTGTTGGGAGCGAAGACCTCTCCCCGTGTGTCGTATCGATCTGCGAGCCGCGGTTCCCCCGACCGCACCAAGATGATGCGCTGGAACTCATGGGGCTTGAGCACGATGCCCATGCGCGCCACGGTCCCCAGGATGTCTCCCAGGTCCGCCGAGACCGTGCTGCGGGGCTGTGCCATCTGATTGAGGACACCCGCTGGGAGGTCCGGCTCTGCACGCTCCAGGAGAGGGACAGCCCTCCCAGCAGCGAGGTCCGGGGGAAGCTCCTTGATGATGTCCGCGATCTTCTCGTCCGCGGTCTTCTGCGCTGCGGTCTTCGGGGGCTCCTGCAGCATGGAGAGCAGCTCTTCCTCGGGGGAGAGTGCACTCGCCGTCTTCTGAAGCGAGGCCTCCGTGTAGCCCAGCTCCTCCGCTCGGTCTGCAGAGGGCTCTGCCAGAGAGTCCGGCCGCACGAAGATGAACATCTTCTTGCCCGAGGAGAGCAGGGCCATGACCTTGGCAGTCTTGTCCGCGCCGATGAGCACGTACGAGATGTCGAAGAACCGGGGGTGCGGGTTCCAGACGAAGATGATGCGCCCGTCGGGCAGGATCATGTTCGGCCGGAACCGCGGGTCCAGCCGGTTCATGTGCTCGCAGTAGTCCTTCCGCGTCTTGGCGCGGTGCCCACAGATGGAGCACACGTCGTACTTGACGCGGCAGCCCATCGATACGGGCAGGAACTCACCGGCACGCAGCTTCTCGATGATCTCCCAGCCACCGCCCGCCTGGCACAGCCCGTGGTCCAGCTCCTGCACCAGCTCGACTCGCTTCATCCGGTCGTGCCAGACGGCGAGGACCACGTTCCCGTACACCGGGTGGTTGTAGGGGGCGTAGGGCTTGTTCTTGTGGTGCCGGAAGGCGTTGGCACCGTAGAAGGTCGTGTACCCGTAGGGCGCTGTTGCAGCCAGGGCGCGACGAGCTTCCACATCCCAGGGCGGGATGTTCCTCCACCCCGGGGGCTCGTGCTTCAGTGCATCGATGCTGAACCCGTCAGCGTTGATGTTGGGGCCCCAGATCTCCGTAGCCCCCAGTGCGTTGACCAGTGCGTAGGTCTTGTCCTCGCGGGGCTTGAGGCGGGCGATGAACTGCTGCACCTCATCGTGCAGGGGCGAGGCCGTCTTGATGAGGTCGGGCTCCCCGGGCGTGATGAGCCTGGAGTGGACGCCGCTCTCGTCCTCCCCGTTGTAGTGAAGCAGCTTGATCATGACGTTGCGCTAGCCTGCGAGCACGTCCCCCACGCCACGGGTGAACGACTGTCCTGCGGCCGAGCTGTGACCCGCACCCACCGGGCGATTCAGATCGGATCGTGCCTTGATCAGCTTGCCGACCTGATCCGACTGGACACGCGGCGTGGGTGATTCCGACGGTGCAGCATGGAGTGCCTGCCGGACGAAGGTGGAAGCAACCAGCGGATCAGCAGCCATCTCGGGCGCAAACCGGTGCAGGGTGTCGAAAGCCATGTGCAGATGTCCGGGGTCCTCTTCCGTGAGGTCGGGTGCCGCCTTCATCATGCGGTTGAAGCGGGTGCCCTTCATGACAGACTGCACCAGGTGGTCCAGCGTCTCAGCACCATGCTGTGCCCCCATTGCGGCCACGGTGCCACCACCCGCCAGCGCAGCACCCAGCCCCGCCGCATGAAGGCCGCCCTTCAGCCCGGGTGGAATGGGATGGCCGAAGATCTGATTGATGGCCGACAGCTTCTCCAGCGCGCTGTCAGCAATGCGCTGGGCGGCCTCCTTCTCGAGCTTGCCCTCCGCGATCATCTGCTGGATGTAGGCGTCGGCACTCATCGGTAGAGCCCTCCACGGATGCTCTGCTGTGGCGGGAACAGCTGGTTGGCCTGCTGCAGCTCCTGTCCGAAGCGGCGCGCCCCCTTGTCAGCCACCGCCGTGGCACCGGCTCCTGCCGCCAGGGTGCTTCCCGCCAGCAGCGGATTCTCCGCAGTCAGCCGAAGCGCCCCCTTGGCTCCGGTCCAGCCGCCCTTGCCCAGGAGCTTGAAGGGTGCCGCGATCACCTTGTCGCTCATCGACCAGAAGCCTGCGGTTTTCTGCTGCCCGGCCAGCGCACGGTTCAGCGAGGACAGTACGGTCAGGTCCCGGAGGTTCATCCCGCGGCTCCCGTCACGAGAGAGGTCAGCGCGGCCACATTCTCGGTGAGGACGTCCACCATGTTGCCGAGGAGCTCCCGGCGGTCCGAAACCTCCGCGAGGTAGTGCGCGGACTTGGCCAGCTCGCTGCCGACGTCCACGACGCGCGTCTGCACCGCAGACAGCTTCTCCAGATCGAGGTCCACCTCGCGTCCGGTCTCCTGCACGAAGCGCGCGACCGCCGCCCCCAAGGGCACGGCCACATGGGAGAGCTTCTCGATCCCGACGACGTCGTTGATGACGAAGCCGACCTCTTCGATGGAGCTCTCATCGAGCATGGCTTGCTTGACGGCATCCTCGAAGCGCTCGACCGCCTGGTCGTACATCACCTCGAGTCCACTGGCCTCCGCGGTGACGTGCTCGAGGGCGCCACGGGTTGTCTGCCACTCCCGTATGGACGCGGCCTTGTCCTGGCCCTCGGCAGCCTCACCCGGCTCCTTCGCACCGAACAGGTCCGCCAGCATCGCGTCGCTCTCGGTCGCGCGCAGAGCGTCACGGTAGTCCGGTACTGGCGCCCCGTAGGCTGCGGAAGCCTTCACCAGCAGGTCTCCCCCCGCACGATGGACCACGGCGAGGATCACCTCGGGGTCCGCGTACTCGAACACGGGGTTCCGAACCACGCCCGCCTCCTTGTCGAAGAGGTGCGCGTAGGTGTGCTGGTTGGCGAACTCAGCCACCCGGCGGACGTGCTCGTCCGTCCACTCCGGGTGCTGCGCTGCCTGCTTGGTCACGGCATCGTTGAGGCTGGCCGTCTTGAGCAGGAACTGCTGACTGGCCTCCCTGCCGCACAGCTCCAGGGACTCGGGTCGGACCTCGGCACCACGTGAAGTGGAGAGGAGGGCCTCGAAGGTGTCTGGCATGTGCTTTCCCTCGTGGTTGCCCACTCCTCGTTATAGGAGCCCGCTCGGATTAGTGTCAACGGCAAAGCCCGCCGGAACACGGTACAAGAGGTCTGGAGGTGAGCCATGAGTGAGGCTGTGAGTCGCAAGGGGGCCGCTGCAATGCTGGGGGTCTCCGTGCGTACCATCGACAACTATCTGAAGTGCGGAATGCTGACCAAGTACAAGGAGGGCCGAGGGCGGGTGGTCATCCTGTCCAGTGCAGTGGAGGAGCTGAAGCGAGATCGAGATGAGACCGTAGGTCCCCTGCTCAACCGGCGCGTCATTGCAGACCTGCGCCGGCGGGTAGCCAAGCTGGAAGCGGAGGTGCGGCTGCTCCTCGGGATGCACGAGGCATCCCCGGAACCGTACCGTCTGACGCCGGAGGACTACATCAGCCTCTACGCCATGGCGACCAGCGCCCTGGAGACCCCCTCCCTGGAGGCGGCCAAGTCCTGGATGGGGATCTTCCCGAGGATCGACGAGGAGGTCCTGCGCGGTATCCAGGAGGCCACTGGGCACACGCTGCACGGCGCCACCTTCCTCAAGCTGTGCCTGGCCCTGCAGGGGTGGCTCCGAGACCAGGAGGAGTACGCCTCCAACCTGGAGATGCAGCAGGTCCACATGCGTCTCGAGTTCGCCCGGCAGCATCTACGCTCTGCGCTGGTGGTCTTCATCGAGACCTACGCTGGTGCCTCTGTTCGAGACCTGGTGCAGCGCCTCGGGGGCCCCGACGCAGACACCAAGAGCGACATCCTGTTCAGACTCCGCAAAAGCCCGTGATGCCCCTGTCATAAGGTGGCTGAGTGAGAGATGAAAATGCCTCTTTCGAGGCAAATTCCTGCAAGAATCACGGGTACTTGCGGGATAAGAATGATGAACGGACACACCAACAGGAGGCATCATCATGGCCAAGAACGACACCGCCACGGCGGCAACCCCGACCCAGACCCAGAACCTCGACCCCGACATCATCATCGGGCGCATCGACGGGCTCGAGAAGGCGGTGACCAGCGCCGCCGACGCGATGACCAAGGAGGCCCGCAAGCTCCACAACTTCGACGCGCGCCTGCAGACCGTCGAGGAGCACGCCCGCATCACGCCGGAGGCGCCCGAGGGCTTCCTGGCCAAGACGGCGTACTACGCCGGCAGCACCGTCACCACGCAGATCCGCCTGCACGACGTGCTGGCCGCCGGTGGCGCCATCGCGGCGTGGCGTGGGGCCGCGCACCTGCTCGAGACGCGCGTCGCGCTGCCGGTGGGCCTGTGGGCCGACCTCATCGCCGGCGTCGTCGGGGTGAGCATCGTGCGGGGGGTGGTCTACTTCGTGCGGAAGTAGGCCAGGGCGAACAGGGCTGGTAGCGCAAGCTGCCGGCCCTTGTTCGTTAGCTACGGATTCTGCGCGTCCTGCTGGGGCACGAAGATGTCCGGCCGGGGGATGTGTCGCGTCGAGGCCAAGAAGCACAGCAGGGCCGAGTGGTACGAGTCGTCCGTGGTCTCCGCCGCGATCTTGTAGTCGTCCTGCCGGGTGCTCTCGTTGTACTCCGCGAAGATGTTGGTGAAGTCCGTGGCGTAGGGCTCCTTGAACTCACGCCACGATGGGAACCGGATCATTTGGCGCCGCTGCTCCTTCATCGCGTTGAAGAAGGCTGACATCACCGCGGTGCGATTCACCAGGTAGCGGTGCATCCCCGGCTCCCAGCGCCAGAGCTCACGCGGCTGGCTATACTGCCACTTCGTGATCCGCACCGGTCCGAAGGTCTTGATCAGCTCCGCATTGGGGTGCAGGCCACCACCGAAGTCGGTGGCCACATGTTCCACGTTCCAGGTCCGGATCAGTCTCTTGATCAGGTCGAGCTGGATGTCCGGCTCCGACTCCCGACCCTCGAAGCGGTGGATGTAGAAGATGCTGAACCGGGCATCTCCAGGGAAGTAGGCTCCGAGGGACACCACGGTGAAGCTGGAGCTGCTACCGCCCTGCCAGTCGATCCCCATGTAGATGCGGCCCGAGCCACCGAAGGACTTCCTCATGGCGGACAGACTGTCCGGGTGCATGGACAGCCGGTCATCGCACAGCTCGCGCAGCTGCGTTCGAGTGATGGGTCGCGTCCCAGAGTCGTAGCTCATCCCCAGCACTTCATTGAAGAAGCGCACGCGGGGGTAGAACTTCTGCTTCTGGAGGATGTCGTTCCAGCCGATCCAGGGCACCATCAGCTGTGGGATGCGGAAGCCCTCGAAGGGCTCGGGGAGGTCCGGCGCAGGATTCAGTGCGGCCCACTGCGCCATCGGGTGCTGAGGATCGATCCGCTTGCCACACTTGTCACAGATGAGCCCGTGAGCCCCGATGTTGCCCTCCCCGAGGATGTTCCAGTGCCACGTGCCTGGGCTCTTCGGAAGGCCGTGGTGCTCGCAGGGGACGACCCACTCGTTCTGCGTGGAGTAGTAGACCCAGTAGTGCTCGATGGGGTTGTCCATCGACTTGGGTGTGCCCGAGTACACGAAGAAGCGCCACGGGGAGTGGGAGGCTGTCTCCTCGATGACAGGGATGTTGTTCAGCAGGATGTCCTGCAGCTCATCGATGCACACCAGGTCGGAGCTGACCCCGCGGGTACGGTCTGCGTTGTGGTAGGCGTAGCGCAGTCGGATCTGACTGTGGTTGATGAACTGCTTGAGGTGGACGTTGTCCGACATCTTCGTCGTGGTCCACGAGGACAGGATCGGGGACAGGCTGATGGGGTCGGCCAGCCTGTCCCTGCTGAACTGGTTGGTCTGGGTGTGCGTGGGGGAGACATAGAGGCTCTTGAATCCGGTGCTCAGGCAGGAGAGCGACAGTGTCCTGTTGCCAAGCAGCGTCGACTTCTCGACCTGACGTCCGCACTTGAGGAGAACTCTGTTGTATCCCGTGTCATAAGGCCTACGGAGATACCTGCGATCAGGATCGAAGACGAACGGGATGATCTGGTTGCGCTTCTGGTCCACGACCTTGATGGCGTACTCTGTGAAGTGCGACGGGCGCGCCCGAACCAGGTTCTCCTCGAGGGTACGCTGGACCGAATTGACGTCATCTTCATCCACGTCATCTTCGACATCCTCGATGTCCCACTCCGGGTCCAGGTCTGGGTTGTAGTCACTTCTCCAGGACTCGAGAGGGGTCGTCTGAACGCTACTGAGCACAAGGACCTCCGCCGGATAGCCTGGCCGCGGTCAACTAATCTGTTTACGAGCACCGCCCGTAGTCCCTAACATACGGTGCGAGGAGGGCCCATGGGAACAAGGAAGCTAGAGGACATCATCATCGATCCCGACGTCGTTCCGAACCCCCGGACGGATTTCGGAGACATCGAGGCACTGTGGATGCGCATCGAGGCCGTGGGCCGCTTGGTGCAGCCGCTGGGCTTGTGGATCAACCCCGAGGACGGGGAGGCCTACCTCTGGGAGGGCATCCGGCGCTTCAGCGCACTCGAGCATGGACAGCTCACCCGGACGACGCAGTTCAACGAGATGTTCGGAGACGGCATTCCGGTCGAGTACTTCGAGGGGGACCACGACAGCGTTGTCGATGCTGCCATCGTGGCCAACGTAGACCGCAAGGAGTACACCCAGGTGGAGCTGGCGCACGCCTGTGCCATCCTGCGGAGCAAGAACATGAGCACCACGGCCATCGCCAGCAAGATCGGCAAGTCCACCCGGCATGTCCGCCGGTGGTTGCAGTTCAGCGACCAGGCCTCAGATCAGGTGGTGGAGGCCGTGGCCGACGGGGCTGTCACCATCGACGCTGCCTACGACGTGCTCACGCTGCCGAAGGAGCAGCAGATGCCTGCGCTGAAGCCGGTCGCCACCGAGTCCGCCAAGCCCACGCGTGAGCGCAATGTCACCAGTGCTCGCCGGCGCAACTCGGAACGGTCCGTGCGCCGCACGGTTCGGGAGATCAAGCAGGAGATCGAGCTGGTCACGTCCAAGATGGACAACTTCCTGCTGGAGACCAGGACCAAGCCCAAGGAGGTGACCGACATCCTTCGTGATGGGGGCAACGCCCAGATCGTCGTGACCATCCAGAGCGAGCTCGCGGGATACCGCGGGGCGCTCGCCGCGCTGAACTGGGCTCTCGGTGAAGCTGAAGACTCCTACTGACGGGTGGGTGGAGGCGCTCCCTCCTACCCCACTCCTGTCCCAGCGGCTGCGCTGGGTGGACTCCATGTGCCGGTCCATCCAGCGCAGCTGTGGGAAGGTGTCGGGCTACCACATCTACTTCGATGCCAACGATGCCCTTCTGATGCGCATTGGGATCACCTTCAACGTGTCCCTCGAGAAGGGGTCGGCACGGCACCTGCAGCACATCATCCAGGGGTGGTCTTCCATCAACGATGCACACGCACGGCGCGTGACACTGGGATCTCACGGCTGTGTGGCGGAGATCTTCATCAAGTACAAAGGAGGTGGAGAGTGCGACGTCACACCCTGGGACCGACGGCCGGTTCCGAGGACACGCCACGGGCTGGGCATCAAGCGGAAGCGGCGGAGCCGGTGAGGATCGCCGGTGTCGACGAGGTGGGACTTGGGCCCCTTGCGGGCCCCATCGTCGCCGTCGCCGCGCTCTACGACGACCTGGAGTGCCCCTTCCCCGAGCTCATCAACCCCAAGGGCCCAAGGACACGCCCGTACCTGGACAGCAAGAAGCTCACGGAGAAGAAGCGAGAGGAGATCTACGACCGCCTCATCGACGGGGCTGTCAGCGTGGGGCTGGGGCACGCCTGGCCCGAGGAGGTCGATGAGCACGGTGCTGGCCTGGCGCACCGGTGGGCCCTCCGTCGTGCCATCGAGGACCTGCAGGTGACCCCCGAGCTGGTACGCATCGACGGCAAGGCGTTCAAGCTGCGCAACCTGCCCTACCCACAGACTGCGCGCAACCACGGAGACTTGATGTGGTGGCAGGTCTCGGCCGCCTCCATCATTGCCAAGGTCTGGCGGGACCGCATCATGCAGGACTACGCGGTGCAGTACCCGGACTACAGCTTCCAGACCAACAAGGGCTACGGCTCCCCGTACCACCTGGACCAGCTCCGGAAGCTGGGGCCCTGCCCGATCCACCGTCGCTCCTACCTCACACGTATCCCCATGCCACAGGGGGTGGGTCGCTGATGGTCATGGACCTCCGTGACCTGTTCGACAGCCTCGCGCCGTCTCTCCAAGAGACCTTGAGGCTGGAGCGCCTGGTCCGGCGAGGCACAGCAACCCTCGAGCAGAAGCGCCACTTCCTCGAGGGGGTGCTGGCGCACTGGCCCTCGGTCAGCCCCGCGCGTCAGTACCCCGAGCTGTGGAAGGAGATCATGCAAGACGAGCGGACCATTCCGGGATAAGGGTTGTAGAGGAGGACACACGATGAGCTGGGACGAGATCCGCGCCGCGCTGACGCCCGGCATAAGCCAGGAGGAGATGTTTCTCCTCGAGGAGCGCATCAACAGAGGTGAGGCGACCCTGGAGGAGAAGCGCACATTCTTGAACAACGTCTCCGCTGTCTGGCCATCGTTGCGGCCACAGGAGACCTACGCGGACCTCTGGGAGGAGGTCTACGGGGGCTAGCCGCCCCCCTTTACCTACAACCCCCGGAGCGCCCTCTGCACGTCGGCACGGCGCGGGTATGCCGCCACCTGTCCTGCCGGGTTGGTGAAGGACTCCATCTGGCCGGCACCCGCCTGTCCACCCCACATCTCCCGGAACTGGTTGGCCCCGGCACGTCGCTTCAGGTACTCCCGCATCTTCGGGCCCCCCTTCGCACCCCGCTCCTCCAGCTGGTCGATGACGCGCCGGAGCCGCTCGAATTCTGGATTTCGCGCGCCGTAGCTCGATAGCGGCACGGGGGCGTAGTCGATGGCAACGGCCTGACCCCCCGGTGTGAGCCGCATGTTGTCCGCATGCAGGTCCTCGAGCTTGCGGCCGGGGATGGACTCTGCCACCTCCTTCCGAGATGTGGCGAGACGCTCTGCGGTACCCGGACGTGACATCAGCGCCTGACGCTGCGCCGCCCCCGCCTCGGGGACGTACTCGTACTGCAGGTAGCGCGTACCCCCCCTGCCCTTGCCGAGGCCGCGGCTGTACAGCGTGGATAGGCGTGGCTTGGAGGCCAGTTCGCTTGCTGCTTGTGGGTTGCCTTCATCGATGAGGCGCTGGACCTCACCAGCGCGCCGAACGTCGCTGGCTCGGCTACGCCGGCCCACGTTCACCTTCTCCTCGAGCGCGCTCTTGCCGACCAGCGGGCTCTTGGGGTCGAACGCCTTGCGCACGGAGAGGCCGGGGGCGTCCCTGGCGCCAGCCACCAGGTGCGCCGGGCCCTCGCCACCGCTGCCGAGGAACTTCATCTGGCTCCCAGGACCTGTCTCCTTGAGGGCACCCGTACCCTTGAACTTCCCAGCCAGCTGATTGGCACCCGGGAGGTTGCCCTTGCTGATCAGCGCCTTGACCATCTTTGCGCCGCGGCGAAGGGCAAACTTCTCCATCGTTGAAGCAAGCGCCGCCTGTGCTGTCTTGATCATCTTGCTACCCCACGGCTTGACCTTGACACCCTGTGGCATGATACCCGTTCTACGGCGCAAGAAGGAGGGTCACATGGGTGATAAGAGGGGTAGAGAGGAGGACACTATGATCGGCAAGGACACCTACTGGTCCCCGACGCCCGAGGAGAAGGAGGCCATCCTCAAGGCCTTGGGGCCTCCCGTCCCGGAGCCCGCTCCCAAGCGTGGGCTCCTCTACCGGATCTGGTCGTGGCTGAAGGGAGCCACGGAGTAGGGCGAAAGCCCTCTCTTAGCCCCGAAGGGGCTGCAGCCCCGGCATCGTCGGAGCCTCGGACGTGGGGGTGGGCTTGAACCGCCTGTTGAGCTGGCTCTGTGTCCCTCCCGGACCCGACTGGAGCTTCCCGGACATCGCCTGCGTCTTCATGGAGAGCGACCCACCAGCTGGAGGGTTCCCAGGAACCGTTGCGGTGGCACCCGACGGTGCCTTGCCCCCAGGCTGTGTAGCCTTGAAGAACTGACCCGTAGAGGGTGCCGGAGAGGCCGTGGCAGTCACCGCCTGCGCACCCCGTGGCTTGGCGTACCCGTGCTGTCGGTGGAAGCGCAACGCCTCCTTTGCCTCATAGCCCTGAGCGACCGGAACCCCCTGCTGTCGGTAGACGTTGTCGAGGTCCTTCAGCTTCCGGGTGGCCGCCCGCGTCTTCTGCCACTGACCATACTGCGCCTGAAGGCGCTTGAGCAGATTGCCCTGTCGCGTGGCCATCGTGGGCATCTTGGTTGCTGCCAGCTCCTCCAGTGCAAGTCCGCGTGTAGCAGCACGCACGCTCTGAGTGGGAAGCGTGTCCACGACTCCGGGCACGAACTCTGGCACGCTGGACCGCCGCACTCCCGTACGCTCAAACTCCGACAGCTGCGGGCTGCCCTCGCGTAGGGTGTTGCGCTGCAGGGTCTTCGTCTGCAGCCTGTTCGTGAAGCGCGAGGCACCCGCGTGCGCGGCGGGGTTGGTAGGAACCGCAGCCCCCTCGGCCGAGCGCAGGATCTGACCCTGAGCATCCCGGGCATAGCCAAGGTCTGCATCGGAGTACCCACGCTTCTTGGCCCAGGCCTTCATGATGCGGCCCTGACGGTCCACCTCCTTGGTGGCCGCCTCCCCACTGCCCAGGGGGGTACCCCGTGCCTTGCTCGTGGATTGCAGCTCGTGCTCGAACTGGGCACCGGGCCCCGTCCGGGTCATCCGACCCAGGGGCTGGACACCCTCCTCGATGCCCTTCGGCAGAACCTTCTGACCCTGCTCACTGAGGACGTCCGGTTGGACGCGGCCACGGGGCTTCACGGCCCCCCTGGCCACGAGCTGCTCGTGCAGCCGGGTCGCGTTGGAGGCCATGTCATCGGCCTCTCGCATGAGCATCTGGCCCACCTGAGCATCGGCTCCCGGGAGGCTCATCAGCGTCTTGGCCATGGCCTTCTGCTTGGCCGCCTGCCGCAGTGCCTTGAGCACCTGCTTCAGCCCTGCACGGAGCGCCGTCTTCTCCAGGCCACCGGTTGACACCACCGCGCGTGCCCAGGAGGCCACCGCTTCCTTCTCCATGTCACTGAGGCCCGAGGTCTTGTCCATCACAGTCTTGTACCCCCTGGGCTTCTGACCGGCGTCCAGCGCCTGCTTGAACTTGCGCACGTGCTTGCAGTCCCCACCACCGTGCGATTTCTTGTAGTACCAGTCGGGGCAGGTGCACCCCACCCTACCGGACTTCATCAGCTTCAGCTGGTATCGCTTACCGGGCTGGGTCATCGACGGCGTCTGACGGACGTGCTCCCCCGTCTGTAGGGAGCCGATGGCCCGGACGTGCCGCTTGAGCTTGTCGTCCGCCTCGGGGTGCAGCAGCACAGCCTGCCGGAAGCCCTCAGACCGCTTCAGGCGCTTGCGGTACCAGTTCCAGTCATCCTGGGTCGGGGGTGTTCCAAGCAGCTCATCGGCCTGTTGTAGATGGACTGGCTTGGGGATGGCCACAGCTGACATCGGCGTGTTGGGCGCTTGATAGGCCACCTTGGCCATGGCCGCTGTCGCCTTCTTGAGCGGCAACTCGTAGCCGATGAAGAGGAAGCCTCCGTCCCACTGCTTGAGGAACTCCTTGGGGTACGCCGCCGGCGGAGCCCCCTTCGGCACGTCAGGCCCCTTGTGCTTCTTGCGCCAGTGCTGGTAGTCCCCATGAACCAGTCGGCGCTCCTCGGGCTGGAACTGGATGCCCGGGATGCGTGACCATGCGGCCTTGCCCTGCTCATCGGCCTGCAGCGTGATCTTCTCTACACCGAGGTCCCGTGCTGCCTCCTGAAGTGCCCCAAGCGCTGCAGAGCCGATGCCCTTCTTTCGATACTCGGGCTTGAGGTAGAGCGCGTTCCCCTCCATGTCCCAGCGCTTGCGGAACAGCTTCTTGCGCAACGAGGCATCGATGGTCCCGTGGCTGAACCCCTCGTCGCTCACCGGGTTCTTCCCTTCGGGGTCACGGATGGAGACGTGGGCATGTGGATGGAACACGCCCAGTGGGCGCTTCACCTTGACGTCCGTGACGGTGGTTCCGGGGATGGCGTCCGTGAAGGCCGTGCGGAGCGCCTCCTCCATCACCTGGGGGCGCTCACCCCACTTGGTCTCTTTCAGTTCGGAGGTCTTGCCCAACTCCCCCAGTTGGTTCCCAGATCCGACCCCAAGCAATGGGGCTTCTCCTGCAGTCTTCTCAGAATCGATTCTCCGGAGGACCTCCACCACCTCCGGCGCGTACTGGCGAGCGCGCGCTGCCTGCATGCGGCGTGCAACGTGGTACAGGATGCGAACCACATCATCCGCGTTGGCCACGAGGGCTGGGTCGATGTCTGTCACTACTCCTCGCGGCTCCTCAGCGACCACACCCTCATGGTGCTGGCCATCGCCTGCTTGGCGAGCATGGGGTCCGCGGCCTGCGCACCCTCACTGTCCATCTTGGCCTTGGCCATCTCAGCGTAGGGAGCCACGCGGTCCTTGGGCAGAAGCCCGCGACCGGCATAGCCGAGCAGCGCTGCCCCGCCAGCGGTGCCCGCGACGCCACCAGCGAAGCGCGCTGGGTGCTGCCTGACATACTGCGGCAGTGCGCGTAGCTGCCGCAACAGCTGCCCCTTGTTCCCCGCACCACCTCGGATGTACTCGGGGGGGATGGCCTCCGTAGACCGGGCGGCCACGTTCTTCTTGCCGCCCATGTGTGGGTCGGCCTCGAACTTCTCCCACAGCTCGTACGGCATGTCCGCAGTGACGACCCCACCGCGGCCATGCTTGGGGTTGAAGACCTGCAGGGCCTTCTTCGGGTCCAGGCCCTCAATGTGACCCGCTGCGATGTCCTCCATCATATCGGGATACTTCTTGCTGTACCCCATGAGCTGGGCGTAGAGGCGGGCGGTAACATTCCCAGGGGCAACGTGCACCTTGCCCTTGGAGGCCGCCATGAACGCAGGGTCACCGACGGCAGCGCCAGCTCCAGTGCCTCCGTGTTGCGGCTGCAGCCCCTCCTGCTTGATCTTCTGTACGAGAGCTGGGTCTGTGCCATGGTAGACGCGCTTGTGACCGAGCAGAGCACCGCGGGCGGTGTTAGAGGACAGCAGCACTGCACCGGCGGCACCCGCCAGCCCCTCATCAGCCATCGAGGTGGGGTCGAAGCCACCCTCGGACGGGGCGCTGGTCTTGATGAGGCCCTCGGTGATCTTCTTGCCCCGCACATCCCGCCGGCGGAGCAGCTTGCGGAAGTCCTCGAAGGACATCGTGGTCATGGAGCCGAAGAAGCCGGGGTTGTTGAAGTGCACGAGGTAGGCTGCCTTGGCCTCCTTGGCTGTGTGGAAGCCCAGCATGCACTTGTCTTCGTCGTACCTCTTGAAGTCCGGCGCCTTCATCTGGTGGACAACGTACACAACGTCGGAGTCCAGGTCCGGCCCGACGTAGACGTCAACCGGATCCCCATCCGGGCCCAGCGTCCTGCGGATCTCCCCGTAGTGGTGCACCATCTTGGTGCTGCCCTTCTCTCCGGTGGCACCGTCCACCCACTCTCGAGAGCTCCCACGCTTGTTCTCCACCAGGATGTGGAGCCCGCGGTAGTCAATGGTGCCCTCGTAGGGGAACTCCTTGCGGTTGCGAGCCGGCGGGGCGCCCAGGGTCACCGCCCGTGACAGCTTCTCCGTGAGGTACTTCTTCCACTTCGCACGCACAGGAGCACCAGTGGTGTCGTCCACGTCGATGACGGGCGGCGGAGCACCGGCCCATCGGTTCAGCCCGGGGAGCCCCTCCGTGAGCAGGTGCATCGGCTTCTTGTGCAGCTTCGAGGGGTCGTGTCGGTCCTGGTGGGCGAACCAGTTGCCCTCATAGCGGTGCACATGGAGGCCCTTTGGGCCGCGGTAGCTGCGCCCACTGAGCCAGCGCTCCCCGGGGAGCCGGATGTAGGACCGAGAGGGCTTGAAGCCCGGGATGATCCGTGTCGGGTCCTCTTGCTTCGGGAGGGCCACCCACCCACCAGGAGTGGACCGGATGCCACGGATCAACTTCCTCTGTGCCGCCAGCGGGTCCTCGTCAGGCAGATCCTGCATGGCACGGAAGGGCTTGCCGAGCATGACGGCATCCCCACCGAGGCGCACCTTCCGGTACTGGGCTGTGCCACCAGTGCTGCGCCTCCAGGGAGCGCTGCCCTCTACGGGGGCATCCAGGTCCGCTGCACCCGCCTTGTAGATGGTGTCCCCGGGGTCGCCCTGCGCCGTGGACTGCTCTCCCAGGTTGGCGCCAGCGTTCATCTGGTCTTCACTGGCCTGCTCCCGCCGATCCTGTGCGAGCCTCTCCCTCAGCTTCTTCTGGAGCTGGGGGTTGTTGAGCGCCCCGTCTCGGAGGTAGTCGTACATCACGCAGTCCCTCGAGTGAGGCCACCCGGCAGCAGACTCGCACGCTGCATCGCCCGAGAGGTGTCACCGATGTCCATGATGCCCCACCTCGGGGAGCCGGCGACCCACTTGCCCACGCTGTAGCCCAGGGGAAGGCCCAGCAGGGCGCCCCCGTACAGGCCGGCCCTCGGCGCAACCCTACCGATGTCCCTCCCAAGATGCTTCAGCTGTGCAGCCCGCTGCAGCAGCCGCTTGTCTGCGATGCCGCCGCGTGCTGCCTGCCGCAGGATGTCCTCTGCCTGTTGCAGCACAGACGACTGAAGGCGTTCTCCGACAGCACCACCCAGCGCAGACCCACCCGCAGTGGCTCCCAACCATGCAGCGCCTCCACCCACGGCTCCCGCCAGGGGTCCGACGGGCTGCCGGTACTGCACATCTGCAGGAGCCAGCGGGGAGAGGATCTGGGAGTTGGAGTAGGCCGAGGTCTTCCGCAGCCCCCCGAACACGCGACCGGACAGCCGGTCACGGATGGCATCCTCGGCCCCACCACGGATGTCCTCCTGGAGGGTCCGGACCGTCTCATCCAGGCCCCCCAGAGCCTCCGTGGCCTCTCGACCGAAGCCCTCCCGGTCGAAGGGCACCCCCTGCTGTCGCGCCTGCGCCGCCAAGTCACGCGCCTTCTGCACTGTGGCGTCCGAGTGGCGTCGATGCGCCTTGTAGGCCATGAGCTGGGCGAGGGACTCTGCCTCCTCACGAATGGGTGCAGCGCGACGAGCTGCTGCGGCCGCGCTGACCGCCGGCGCACCCACAGCCCCGAGGGCACCACCCACCAGGGCACCTGGCACGGTGTTGGGATAGTCGCCTCCCGTCATCCGGCCCACGCCCGCACCGAGAGCTGCACCCAGCCCACCACCAAGAGCTGCCTCGATCAGCCGTGCTGTCACAGGGTTCATGTGGTTGCCTCCAGCATCCGGCACAGCGCCTTGGCGAAGCCATCGGTGACGAGGACCAGCGCACTGCCCGTCCTCCTGCCGTAGCCTGCCAGCTTCACAGCCCAGCTGTCCATCTCCTCGGTGTAGTCCCCCGAGGCATCGCTGGAGCTGCCGAGCACCTCCGTGAAGGCATCGCCGATGGCAGAGCGCATGGTCTCCTCGGGGGGCCAGGCCGGCAGGTCACGCCGCCACAGGTGGTAGACCAGGTCGTCCCCACGGAAGACGAAGGTGATCGCAAGTGGGCCGTACCCCACGGTGACCCGTCGGTGCACAGTGGCCTCGAAGGGGTCTCCCATGGGCTGCATGGAGACCCACTCACTCGTCTCGGTGGTACTCACCGTCTCCCTCCAGCACGTCGGAGGTGTCGCTGTACGTCCCACCCGAGCTGGTGTCCACCACCGATGCCATGGGGGTGACCTTGTCCTGGTCCGTGTCCAGACGCAGCCGCTCGAACTCCTTGAGCAGATTGCGCAGCTCCTGCTCGCTCGTGGCGACCTGCTTGTGGATGGATAGGGCTGCGTTGGACAGCCCGATCATCATGGCGGCCTTGTCCCGGCTGATGGGGATGCGCTCGTCCACCTCCACGAAGTTGAGGTAGAGCCGACGCTGCATGTCCTTGAGCATCGAGGTGGACTCGATGGACGTCTTCAGCCCCATCCGATGGAGGGCAACCCGGCCACCGCAGGTGAGCGCAGCGAGCTGCTGGTCCTTGACCAGATAGGGCATCGAGGTGCCGGAGATGGTGTCCGCCCACTCCTCGAGGCTCATCGTCCGAACGTCCCAGAAGTAGTGCTCGTAGGCTCGGACACCGTCCGCGGTGAGCTGCACCTGGTGCTTGCTCCGGATCTGGACCGCGATCTTCTTGTGCGGCACCCGGCCCAGCAGCCCCATCTCCACCGGCCGGCGGATGACGAAGTCCGTGAGGATGGCGTTGGCCTCTGCCACCTCACGGTTGGGATGGTGCAGCGCGTAGATCAGGTGCCGCTTCAGGAAGGCCGAGGTCTTGGCAGCACGTGGGTCCTTGGGCAGGAAGGGCTTGGGCAGGTCACGGAGCAGCTCTTCGCGGAGGTCGTCGAGGTAGCCCTCGCTGGCCAGGGGTAGTCCATGCCGCGTCAGGGCCGCCAGCACATACTCATTGCTGCACTTCCCAGGGTGGCCCTGGGTGAGCAGGTACAGGATGAACCGCTCACTCGGGTGCCGGCGGGTCGCTACCTCGGTCACTGCGTTCGTCATGTCGCCTGGGACAGCAGCTTCAGTCCGTTCACCACCTCCTCCAGGGAGAAGAGGGCCGTCCGGACGGAGTTCTCGTTGAGCACCTTGCCCCCGAGGCGCACCTGCAGCAGCAGGTCTGCCAACCTGTTGACGGTATCCTCGAGGTACGGCAGGTACGACACGAAGACCGCCGTGGTCTCCGGGGTCAGGAAGCCAAGGGAGAGCACCGCATCCACCGTGGTGGCATCCCCCGAGGAGATCTCCGCGGCCTCCTTGATCAGCAGGCGCGCCTCCAGCCCCGCCTCCTGCAGGGAGTCGTGGATCTCCTCGGCGGTCTTGACCGAATCCGCATACCACTCCGCGAGGGGCACGATGTCCCGCAGTCCGGACAGGCTGGCCGCACCACTCTTGTTGGTGGCCGCCTCGGCCAGCTTCTCGCGGGCCACGTCCGGGAGCAGGCCCGCGGACACCAGCATGAACTCAGCGTGGTTGCGGTCGACGAACTCGTAGAGCGGCTTGGCCAGCTTCTCGAAGGCACCCCCGCGCAGGCTGTACACCATACCGTCGGAGACGACCTGCCCACTGCGTCGGACCTCCAGGGCCTCCGCCACCTTCCCGAAGCTCTCCTCATCCCCCGCCAGCTTGATGAGCGCCCCGTTGATCTGGAGGAAGCCGAAGTAGTCCGGCACGACGTACTCGCCCTCCCCGATGGCCTCAACCGTGCGCAGCCCGGGGGCGAAGTAGAAGGTGACCTGCTCCCCGAGGTCCGTCTCCGCATGGTACGCCGGCGTCCCATCCGGAGCCTCCGAGGAGCCCGTGATCGTGATCGGGATCATGGCACGGGCCACGCCCTCCGAGACGTAGTACAGACACCCGTAGCCCTCGGGCAGGCAGTGCGGGAGGTTGGCACCCATCCCCACTCGGCTTCCGACGATGGCCTCCTGGAGCCCGAACTCGGACCCGTTGGTGAACAGCGCCAGCGGCACGGGGCTCGAGTCGAAGTTCATCAGGGACGGGAAAACCCAGCCCAGGACCGTGCGTCCGTCCAGCGTGTTGACCTTCCACTCCCCGAACTCGGTGATGGGCTGAACCTCCTGCTCCGTCATCGACTGCCCACCACCCTCCGCATCCGTGGACATGGTGGCGGCGTCCCCGGGCTCCATCTCCTCGAGCTCCTCCTCGGAGCCCATGATCTCGCCCGCCTGATCCGGTGGGAGGCCCTCCTCCATCTGGGGCTGGAACATGTCCGCGTTGGCCCACTTGATGTTGTAGCCGCCGTCCGAGCGCTTCTCGAGCTGCACCGTGTTGGGGCGGATGCGCGCAGCGAGGCTCTCCCAGATGTCCCCCGCCGAGGCCTTCTTGATCATCGACGACCCCGCGATGTGCCCCAGGGCCTCCGCCGCCAGCGGAGAGGCGCGGAAGCGCGCCTGCAGCGTCGGGTCCTCCGCAACGATGGAGGCCACCTTCTCCACGGTCTCTGTCTCCATGAAGGGGGCGAGCAGCTTGAGCAGTGGCTCCACTCCCGACTCCTTCTCGAGGTGGGGCTTGATCTTCTTCTTGTACCCCTCCGAGTCGAGCCAGTCGTTCGGAGAGACCTCCGGGTGCTCCCGGTGGAGCTTGGCGATGTCCGTCGCGGCCGAGTCCTTCTCCATGACAGCCGCGTTGCCGAAGTACCCACCCTGCTGCCCCGTGAAGGGAGGCATCAGGTCACTGCCCAGGATCTTCTGGGGCGGGGCCACGCGCACGGCGTCGAACTGCTCCGCTCGGAACATGGCCTGGCGGAAGCGCCCCTCCGTCAGTGGGTAGCTGCGGCCACCCTTGAGGAAGAGATCCAGCGGGGCCAGCTGGAAGCTGCGGATGATGACGGGAACCCGCGCGTGGTTCACCGCCTCCCCCACCAGCTCCTGGCCCGGCGTCCGATGCGTGGGGTTCTTCACCGCGACGTAGCCGATGGCGAACCCCTGCTCCGGGATCTGTCTCGTGATGAACACCTTGACGTCGAACTCGGACAGGAAGGGCAGCTGTCGGTAGGCCTCCTGGAGGACCTGTAGGTCCCAGCCGTCCGCGTTGCTGTCCATCCGAGCGATGGATGCCATCGCCGTCTTCTCCGGCTGATGGTCGAGGAAGAGGTCCATGCAGTGCCTCCTAGCTCACGAAGCCCTTGCTCGACAGCATGTCAGGGGGAGGCGGCGTTGCCGGGGCACTGGCAAGTGTGCCCGTCACCGGGTGCGTGTGCGACGCAAGCCAGTTGTAGGCCGTGGTCCCCTTGACCATCGGCTCACCGGCCTTGCCGTTCACGTACACCGTGCCGCTCGGGTCGACTGTCACGCCGACGCTCCCGTCTCTACTGCCGATGTTGATGTCGCCCTTGGCGATCACAGACACCGGACCGCTGCCGCTCTCTATGATCACCCCAGTATCACCCGATAGGGTAGCCTCTTGCGCCGAGTGCAGGAGCATGTCCTTCCCAGCGCGAAGTTCAATCTCCTCGTCCGCGTCCACCGACCACTTCTTCTTGGCCGTCCACGCCACGTTCCCGTCCTTGTCCACCTTCAGGCTGACCCGGAGCTCCTGGGAGTCCGTGCCGTCACTGTAGATGTCCAAGGCGAGGGCCGTCGCATCATCGTGATGCCCCGCCGTGAGCTTCAGCACGACTCCCGAATCAGTGGCCTTCTCCTTGGCCTGGATGAGCAACGTGGTGGTCTTGTCCCCCTGCTCGTTCTTCTCCGGCCGCTCCACCAGCCAGGTCAGATCACCACCGAACGTGTGGAGCTCGTAGTTCTGGCAGAAGTCTCGGATGAGGTTGTTGATCGGGATGTAGAACCGCTTGGCCAGTGGAGTGGCCTGGACCTCGACGACACCACCCCGTCGGATGGTGATGCCATTCCCGTCACGCGTCCCCAGGTAGATGTCGCCACCGCCCAGGCCCTTCCGGTTGCCCCGCCAGGAGCCTCCGTCTCGGTCGAGCGCAGCGCCATACCCCAGGATGAACGGGTGCTGCCCGTCGCTGGGCCAGCAGACCCAGCACTTGGCCCCGACCTCGGGCATGATGTACACACCCTCGCCGTACTGGTGGTGGACGTAGGGGGACGAGAAGGGGACGCCGCCGTAGTAGCGGTAGTTGAAGTCCGTGACGAAGTCCACCGAGTACTCCGCCGCGTTCACGCTCATGACGGTCGCACCCTCAATGGCCGCAGGGGTGTACGCACCCGTAGCAATGGGCGCACGGGGGGCACGAGACGTGAGGAGCGGGGAGGGTCTGGCCACGCGCTACTTGTTGTGGAGCGCCAGGCCTGCAGCCCCCACGGCACCCGCCGCGGGCACGCCGATCCCCAACGCGCCCGCAATCTGCGGGTTGTCATGGATCAGATCCGCGATGGACGTGAGCCCATGTCCAGCGCTGCGGCGCATCCCCTTGGGGACGCCGCCCTTCAGCAGCTCGTGGCCTCCCAAGCGCGCCCAGTTGCCCAGGGCAGTGCCCACGCGACCGAGGACGGCCACCTTCTCCAGGTCCGTCAGACCTTGGGTGTCTGCCACCTTCTCCAGCTCATCGAGGAACCCTCGCTGGAATGCCTGGAACTGCTCAGTCTTCTCGATCATCTCGTCCTCCTAGTACCCAACCTTGAACTCGGTGTCTCCGGGATGCTTCCCGAACTCCACACCGTAGGCCACTCCGGGGATGGGGTGCATCCCGTGGATGTCACTCTTCCACCCCTTCAGAGCCGCGTCCACGACGGTATCCTTGAGGTGGTTGTACTGCATGCGCGCCATCCAGTCCGTCTGCATGTCCAGCGGAGTCTGGTTCACCCCCCGCAGAATCGGCGTCCAGATGGCGGGCTTGCTGCGCCCCTTGTTCTTGGCCACCATGGCCGAGACAGAGACGATGTCGTTGGGCAGCAGGTCCTTGTCACCTCCGGCGTCCGTCACCCTCCCCAGGTTCGTGATGGATCGGATGACGGTCTCGACGTTGCGCCGCTGGACAGGACCTGCATCCTCGTAGGCACGGTAGACCTCGTCCGTGAGGTAGTTGCGCACCGTGTTGATGTTGGTCAGCGGCAGCAGCTGGTGCGGGTTGATCGGACCACCCGAGAGGCGCTCGCCTCGCTTCACCTTCGTGCCACGACGCAGCTTCAGGTCCGGATTGACCAGCTGCTCTGGCACGTAGTGCTTCCTGTCGCCCACCCACACGTCGAGTCCACCCGCGTCTCGATTCTTCTCCACCCGGCTGATGGTACCTGTCTGCTCCGCCAGCGTAGCCGCGTTGGCGAGGTTGGCCCGCATCTTCAGCAGCTGCTCCACACGGGTGAAGCGGTCCGTGATCTTGCCACTCTTGGAGGCGGCCACACCGCCCTCGTGGAAGGCCTTCATGGACAGCTGAGTGGCGGGCTCACCCAGAGCCTGGCCGGCCTGGATTCCGATGTTGGTCCCGGGCTCCAGGAGCTTGCCGTCGGGCATCAGCCCGTAGTCCCGAGCGTAGAGTCCGTGGGGGGCCACGCTCTTGAGGGGGCTGCGGACCTGAACCTTGTTGACGCCAGAGTTGCGCAGCCGCGTGATCATCCGGGGGTCCAGCGCCGTGTTGCGGGGAAGGACGTCGCCCCCCTTGAGGGTGACGGGGCGCGCCAGGAAGCGGTTCATTGCCTCCCGGTCATCCACGGCCATGGAGATCCCATCGTCCGCATCATCCGGAGCATCCCCCTCCACGATGAGCTGATTCATCACCGAGTTCACGATGTCCTTCGTCAGCGCGCCCGGCTTCTGGACCTCCTTCGTCTTCTGGATCATGCCCTTGCGTGCGCCGTGCATGGCCGTGAAGTAGCTCGCAGAGTCCAGGCCCTCAGCGTAGCTCCGCGTCACGGGGACAGGAACGATGCGCTCGGCCGCGTCCCGCATCAGCATGGGTGCGATGAGGATCTGCCGCAGCTGATCCCAGTTGCCTCGCGCCCCCGAGTCCACCAGCTCGAGCGCCCGGTTGGACTGCCGCGCCAGGTGGGGCCGGATGATCGTGTTGAGCCTGTCCGTGGCCTTGCTGTAGAGGCCCACGATCTGCGCGTCCTTCTGCTCCTGGTTGAGGTCAGGGCGCTTCCGGATGCGGTCGGCCTCCCGCTCTGTACCACCCAGCACGCGTTGCCGCAGCTCCTTCTGCGCCTGGAAGTCGTCGAGGGACACCGAGAAGCCGGATTCGTAGGTGTAGTTGTTGCCCAGGTCCTTCAGCGCGTTGACCGTCGTACCGAACGCGTTGGGGTGCTCCTGCGCAAGGCGGGAGAGGATGCCCTTGGTGGCCTTGCTGTCCATCTGGAAGCCGCGACCATGCAGGAGCTGCGCATCCCCACGCAGGGGCTCGGGCAGCGCCTTGTCGATCAGGAGCCGCCCCAGCGTGGTCTCCTTCCCGCCCACGGTGATGACGTCGTCCATGTCCACGTGCAGGCGGGCTGCCTTGCGCGCAGCCTCTCCGGCGGAGTCGAACCGATGGGAGGTCTTGCGGCCCCACTTGGTCAGCCGGTACAGGCCCAGCTGGGCCTCGTGCCCCGGGGCGTACATGACGTTGCCGGTGGTCGGGGAGAAGAGGTTGTTCGACGGATACATCTTGCGCGCCTCTTCCACTGCGTCCTTGGTCAGTGGAACAAAGGCGGACATGGCGTCCCCATCGAAGTCTGCGTTGTACCCCGAGGTCACCAGCGGGTGGATGCGGATGGCCTTGCCGTCCACCAGCCGCGGGTTGAAGGCCATGATGCCGAACTTGTGCAGCACCGGATCACGCTTGAGCAAGATGGGGCGCTCCTTCATCACCTGCTCGAGCGCCGTGCGCGCCACGTCCGCGTTCTTCCTCAAGAGGTGCTGCGCCTCACGAGGATCATAGCCTTGCTCGACCCGCATCTTCCTCACGACGAAGGGCTTGTAGACCTCCTTGGCCAGCTTGTAGGGGATGCCCACCTCATCGATGGACATGGCGGGCTCGGGGATGATGGTGGACCGCATCGACAGATCCTGCCGACGACTGGTCAGGTGATCCTGGAAGAACGAGTTCTTCGGCTGTGGCACACCCACCATGGTCTCCATCACCCCTCGATGATGTCGGCCGTTGAGGGTGCCCCCCGTCATGGTCAGGGCTCGCAGTGCATCGTAGGTGGAGGCCTCATGAGCGACGCGCCGGGCCTTGCCCAACCCAGGGTCGAACTCCTTGAGCTGGTTGTTCAGCACACCGAGGTTCATGTAGAGGCCGTTGACGTCGTCCTCGTTGAGCTTGCCGTTGTCCAGCACAGAGACCGGCCGCATCGCAGGGGGCAGAACGGGCACGGCCTTCATCATGTAGGCCGACTCGGGCGTCATGTTGTTCGCTGAGAGTGCCTCGAGGTAGCGGATCTTCTTGCGTGCGTCCGAGAGCTTGGCAGCACGGAGTGTGGGGACCTGCTGGCGCAGGCTCTCGAGCTCCCCCGCCACATCCACACGACTGAGCGCATCCTGGATGGCCTGCACCCCAGTCTTCCCGTTGAGCTCCATCGCACCCGTCAGCACCTCCTGGTACTGCTTGTTGGTCAAGCCGGCGAAGGTCTGAATGGCCTTCTCGAAGACCGGGTTGGGCATCGCAGTGGCCAGCTCAATGTGGGACCAGTGCGTCCCATCGATGCCGCCCGTGATGTGCGGGTCGAACAGCCCACCCTTCTCGGGCTTGAGATCCTTGCCCTGGAGCCGCAGGCCAGGGTCCTTCAGCTCCCCGTTGGACATCTTCCGGACGTCCGCGTCCAGCAGGGGGATCAGATTGATGGAGTTGCCCTGCTTCTGCGGGTTCACCCCCATCACGCGCATGTAGCCCAGGAACTTGTTGTAGGCGAACGAGGGGGTGGGTGGCGGTAGCTCCTCCCCCGCCTGTAGCGCGGTCCACAGCTGGTCGTTCCGCTGGCTCTTGTAGGAGGCCATCTCCCGGATGTTGGCCGTGGCCCCATGGGCCAGGAGCGCGTACAGACCGAGAGCATCCAGGGCCTGGGCACCATGTGGGCCACCACCCTTGGGTGTCTGATTGACGCTGTAGGGCATGCCGGCGCCACCGGAGCGCGCGTGCATCTTCTTCTGCACCTGGTGCTTGAGCTTGAACATGTACTGGTTGCCCGTCAGGATCTCTCCCAGTGGCTTCCCAGTCGTCGGGTCCGTGAGCACCTCGGTGTCCGACACCCCGTTCTTCTTCAGCTCCTGCTGCAGCTCCTGGGTGTAGTCCCGGTCCAGGCCACCGAAGTTGTCGACGACGTACCGCTTCCCCCGCTTCTCGGCCAGCTTGCCCGCCGCGGTCTCCAACACCTGACCCAGGTTGATGCGGCCCGGGACACCCGCGGGATTGAGCAGAACCTCGACCGGCTTGTCCTCGGCCTGGGGCATCTCGTGGTCCGGCAGCACCGCCGTGATGACCCCCTTGTTGCCGTGGCGTCCGACCAGCTTGTCCCCGATGGTGGCGGGCTCCTCGGTGGCAACGTGCACGCTGATGCTCTTGCCGTGCTTGACGACGCGCACCACGCGACCGCGGGTGTCCTTGTCCCAGACGACAGGCTTGTCCGTGTAGTCCTGCACCATGCTCTTATGGAGACGCTCCCGCATCCGATTCTCTGGAGTGGGCTTCGACTTGCGGAGCATGCCGATGAGGACATCCCCCTCATCGACGGTCTCTCCCTCCCGGATCACGCCGCTCTCATCCAGCTTGTTGAGGGTGTCCCGCGAGTACTTGTCAGGTGTGGCGTAGGCGATGAACCTCTTCTTGTCGAGGAGGGACCCCTTCTCCAGGACGTCGCTCTTGCGGTGCATGTGCTGCGAGGTCAGCTTCTCCGCAGCCGTCTCGGAGATGACGATGCCGTCCTCGAAGTTGTAGCCCTTGAACGGGAGGTAGGCGACCCGGAAGTTCCGCCCGAGCGCCAGCTCACCATTCCTCGTGAAGTTGGTGTCGGCGATCACCTGTCCACGCGACACGTCGTCACCTGGCTTCACCAGAGGGGTGGAGTGCAGGACCGAGGAGGCTTCGTTCAGTGGGAAGTGATCATAGAGCTGAACCTCATGACTCCGGCCCTTGCCGTCCTTGATGACCACCCCCTGTGGACGCACGGCAGTGACCTTGCCCGCAACCGGAGCGCTGTGGGAGTTGAACTTCCCCAGGATGTCCTCGAAGGTGGCAGCCGTCTCCGTCTTGGACTGGACGAGGGGGGCTTCGCGGCCCACCAAGGCCACCGCCTGCTCCTGCTGTCGAGAGGCGGTCATCGCCCGGTTGCCCTGGTTGTTCTGCAGGAACGGTATGAGGTTGGCCGACATGCCGAACAGGCCCTTGGCCGAACGCATGACGTAGTCCACCTCGCTGAAGGGCACCTTGTTGACGTCCCCACCGACGCTGCTGACGGTCACCTCATCCGCGATGGGCTTGGGCTTCCCGCCGACCCACTTGACCTGGTCCGGGAAGGCCACCGTCGAGTTGAACGCCTTGTGTGCGTCGATGGACTCCAGCTTTCCCGTCCGGACGTTGTAGGCCTTGATGGTGATGTTGGTCCCCTTCTTCTCAACACCCAGGGGGAGCTGCAGGGTGATGCCGGTCTTGGCTCCTTCCGGTGTATGAACGGGGTCCAGGAATCCAACGTGGGTGGGGTCGATGAGGCGCACCTCATCCATGACGCGGTGCGCGCTGCCGATCCCGCCCTCCCCCATGACCGTGGTCTTGGTGTGCCCTGCGATGAACTCGAGCGGATTGATCTGCTCGGGCCGCTCGGACAGGGTCTCCGCTCCCGTGAAGAAGGTCCGGAGGGGCTTGTCGAACAGATCGGGTGTGATGATCTCGCGGAGGGTTTCCTTGTTGTCCACGTTGTTGTTGAGCTTGTACTGCAGCTCTCGGGACCGGCGCTTCATCCGGTCCGCGACGAAGTCCTCTGCGGAGAGCACGTCCTTGAAGAAGAGCTGCTCTCGGTTGTCCCCCTCGTCCTCCCCCCGGGACATCTTCATCAGGCGCTCGGCGGAGGCCAGCAGTGCCTCTCCGGAGACGACGTCGTACTTCTTCCCCAGCGTCATCTTGGTGCTGTCGGGACGCAGCTGCGTGCTCCCCAGCGCGTCTCGAACGTACTTCTCTGCCGTGTCCACGTCCGGAGCAACCTTGCCCGTCCCCGACTTGTAGAAAGCTCGCAGGGCTGCGTCCGAGTTCTCCTTCTTGCCTTCGGTCAGCGCAGCCCGACCGAGCCGCTTCTCGATGGTGTCGTCGTCGACACCCAGAGCCTTGAGCAGGGGGTACAGAGGTGGGTTGGAGGTTCCATACCGGACCTTGAACTTGAGGTTCTTGGGGTCGAACCGGAGCCGGAAGCCGAGGCCCTTCTCAGCGTTCCACTGAGACTCGATCTCCCCCTTGTCACTGATGCGGTGGTAGACCCCCGACTTCAGTCGGAACTGGTTCCCGATCTGATACTCGGAGCCGTTGACGATGTACGAGTAGCGTCGGGTGACCTTGGGTAGGTTGGCCACCCGCATGACCTTGTGGTCCTTGACCTTCCCCGTGGCCTTGTCCACGAGGACGGCGTCCATCATGACGGGGACAGTCCAGGAACGCCCCTTGAGCCGGGCATCCTGCTGGGACTGGATGTCATCGATGTCCTTCGTGTCGTCGACCCACACGCGGCGAACCTCGATGCGGTTCTTGCTGCCCTCGTATGGAAAGACGGCGCCGATGGCCTCGCTGACACTGTCTTTGAGGGCGCCAAACGAGCCCTCTGGGTTCAGCTGTGCCATGGAATCACCTAGTTTTCAGGCTCCAGGCTACCCCGCAAGGGTTGGACTGGCAACTGTCATAAGGGTAGTGAAGGAGGCAACCAATGGGACCCAATGACAAGGAGGAGACGATGGACGAGATCGAGAACGAGACGGAGGATGACGTGGAGGACCGCTCCTCCCCGGAGATCTTCGAGGAGGAGATTGACCAGGCCATCTACGGAGACGACTGATGTGGGGATTGTGCTTCCTGGTAGGGGCGCTCATCGGAGTGTGCCTCTATCTACAGCACACAAGTAGGGAATTCCAACCGTGGATTCCCTAGAGTTCCCGGACGCAACAGTGGCGCTGGCCTACTGCACCGTGCTGGCCTACGACAGCATGGTGCAGTACGGCCATGTCACCAACAAGCTGCAGAAGACCTGTGACCGAGTGGACTGCCGCCGGTGCAACCTGCTCGGTCGGCTGCTCCTGCAGCACAAACCCCAAGGCCTCAGCTGGGTGTGCTCCGAGTGTGCGCACCTCTACCCACACCACGTCGGCTTCTGGGCGGACGGTGCGTGTGACAGCTGCAGTAAAGAATCCATCGTACTGCAGCTGGTGGAGACCGCTGGGACGCTGGTGCATCGGCTTCATCGGATGGAGGAGGATGTGCGATGAAGCGAGTGCTCCGGTACAGCGAACTGCCCATCAACGACGAGAACGTGGACGGCAACGGAGCGTACCGTCCGCTGTGCGCGGTCTGTGGCGAGCCCATCATCCCCGGGCAGATTGGCATCTGTATCACGCAGTTCGACACCCTCTACTCGAAGCGGACGCGAGAGGACGTCTACCAGGATGCGTTCATGGAGGACGGGGACGCCGAGAAGATCTACCACTACGGCTGCATCGCCAGCGTAGTCCCGAACTGGGTCGTCGGAGCGGAGCCTGATGGTTCACTCCTGTGACTTCTGTGAGATCGAACTCGACCTCAACGACGAGGTGGTGATGGTCCTGCGTGGGAGGTTCGGCATCTCCCCCCGCAGTGGCAACCCAACCTTTCTCGAGGACGCTGACCGTCCGGAGTACTACCACGTGGAGTGCCTTGCCGAGAAGGTGCTCTGTGAGGCGGATGGCGACGCGCTGGAGCGCATCCGAGAGCAGATCCGAGACGAGCTGCTGGAGGAGATGCTGGGGTAACAGGTCTGGCCGGACAGGCTGTCCGGTCGGTCAACAGATCTGTTGACCCCCTTAGCCTATACCAGGGCTTCCCCGATGCCGCGCCGTGGCGGCTTCTGCTCGGGGAGAGGCTGCTGCATCGGATTGAGCGTGCTGCGACGTCCCCCATCGCCTTCCGCGAGCAACTGCACCACCAGGCGGTAGAGCTCTGGGCTGCTCATCTTCAGCCGCTGCATGGACTGCTGCATCTCGTGTGGGCTCTCTTGCTCGAGCTGGCGCATGGCAGCGGCCACACGCTGGGCCACGGCACGGATGTCCATCCCACCGAGGCGCCCCGCCGCCATGGGCGACTGCACCTGAGACTCGAAGCTCTGCTGCGCGTTCTCCGGGTAGACCGTGGCGTTGTCGGGGACACCGGGGGCGATCTCCTCCCCCTGCATCGGGCCGCCGGCGGGGCCCTGTTCCATCCCGGGCTGGCCGCCCTCCGCTCCGGGCTGTCCGCCACCCGCCATGCCGGGCTGCGCGCCCTCCATGCCTGGCTGCCCCTCGCCGCCAGGTGCAGGTAGCTGCCCCGCAGGTGCAGGCGGCATGCCCATCGCGCTCTGGAGCTTCTGGGACTGGATCTCGTAGCGGATCATGACCAGGTTGGATTCGCCCTGAGCAGCAGCCTGCGCCACCATGAGGTCCCGGTTGGACTGGATCTGCTTGGCCAGCTCGTCCTTCTTGCGCTTCTCCTCCACCGCCAGCTCCTCACCCAGCTCTCGGAGGAAGGTGGTGTCCGAGATCTTCATGGCCTGGTTGGCCTGGAAGTAGATCATCAGCCGCTGCAGGTCGTCGGCCATGCGGAAGCGCCGGAACCGGATGCCCACCGTGGGCCACCCCAGGAACTCACAGACGCGCCCCATGATGAAGTCCCGGACCATCCGGAGCTGGTCGATGCGGTAGCCGATGAACTGGTTCTCCAGCATCCGCATGGACACGTTGGAGCCGGTGTACTGCAGCCCCCCGAAGATGAACTCGAGGGGGACGTTCATGCCCGCGACCACCTGCTCGGACCAGACGCGCAGCTCCTGGTGCAGGATCATCGCACGGCCGTTGCCCCCAATCATCTCGTGGCCCAGTGGGACGGGCATGATGGGCACGTAGTTGGGGTCCTGACGCCAGCGCGCCAGCTCCTCCTGCACATCATCGCGCCACTGCTGCAGGTTGATCATCGTCGCGGGGTCCGAGGTGGAGCTTCCCGCAGCCGGGAACAGTACGCGCAGCGGGACGATGTGCTCCTGCGCGATCATCTCCTGCCCCTTGCGGAGGATCTGCAGGTAGAACAGATCCTTCAGCACGGGCAGGACCAGGGGCATCCCCCAGCCCTGATCCTTCTGCGCGATGATGGGGCGCTTGAGGTGGAAGATGTTCCCATCGGAGAAGGTGACGGCCTTCCTCTTCCGCACCCCCTCGATGAACAGGTCGGGGACCTTCTCGATGACCGACCTCTTGCCGATGGTGATGCTGTTCCGCAGCTTCTGTGGGAGGTCGTAGTAGTAGACGGGATCCGTAACGCCGTCGTTGTCATCGATCTCGATGCGCTCTGGATCCCAGCGGATGAGCCGGATGCCGCCCGGGCTCTTGATCGTGCGGTCGTGCACGCGAGCGGGGTGGCGGTCTCCACACTTCGGGCAGGTCAGGTAGTACTTGAGGTCCACGAAGCGGTAGTGGTCCCGCAGCTCCTTGATGGGCTTCTCGAAGCCACACTTGTGGCACTGGAGGTGCTTGACGAAGGGGAAGCTGACCGTGATGAAGGCGTTGCCGTAGTTGTAGTAGTCGAGGCCCACCTCGATCTGGAACTTGCGGATCTGGAGCTGGTCCTCAAAGAGGCTCTTGTATCGGGTGCGCACGGACTCCTCGTCCGTGTCGTAGATGATCTCGGTGACGGGATACTCCGCCAGCTTGTAGACCACGGCGTTGATCAGGGGGTTGGTGAAGAAGAAGTAGCGGCACCACCGGAGCATCTGCTTGAGGCGCGCCGGGAAGTACGTCTGTGCCGCGTCGAAGAACGGGTTGGGGTAGCGAACCCCCTGTCGAAGAGGGCCCTGACCCAGGTCGACGGGCCTGTGCGAGAACCGAACAGGGCTGCCACCGGAGGTGATCCCGCTGAAGCCAAGGCCTGACATCTATGCTCCCTGCCCCGGCGGCGCCGGCTGCCGGCTCACGAGGCGGTCAAGCCCCTTCCCCACACCACCCATTCCGCGTCGCCCGAGTTCCGAGGCGGCCACGCTGCCCAGGAGAGAGGCAGGAAGGCCCGCCACGAAGCCGACCTGCGTTCCCAGGTGCTCTCCCGTGCGCTCGAAGCGGCCGCGCCCCTGACCGTAGGGGTCTTCCTTCCCCACCGCGCCCGGCAGCAGCCCCACGCCGAAGCCCGCGGTCCAGGACTTGCCGCCCACCGGCAAGTACTTGGTCGTGGCACCCTGCCCCGTCCAACCGCGTCGAGACAGCTCCTCTGCCAGCGCTTTGGGGTCACGCCACACCTGCGCCAGCGGCTGACTCTCCTGGGTGAGGTGCCCTGTGCTTGCAGCAGACCGCACGCGCTTCAGCTCTGCGTTCCCGCCCGTACCCCCCAGCATGCGAGGCCGACCCCTCAGCCGACCACCCGATTCCGCCGCGGCTGCCTCCATCCCTGGGAGCTTCTGCTGCGCCGCTCGGGACTCCTCGAGGATCTGAAGGCGCATGGCCTCGCGGGGGTCCTTCGGGAGCTGGTTCTTTGCAGCGAACTCCTCCCAGGAGGTTCCGGACTGCCGCAGCTTCTGCAGCATCTGGTGGGTGCGCTGCTCCAGGGGCTCGAACTGAGCCCACCCACGGGACAGGACCTTCCCGGTTCGGCCTGGCACCAGCAGCTCGCCGGCGGACATGACCCCACGACCCACGCCCCCCACCTGGTTGGTCATGAAGCGACCGAGCTTCCCCACCAGCTCTACGCCTGCGGTCTTCGACAGCTCGTCGGTGAACGCGTCGAGGCGCTCCGGGCTCAGTGCGCGAGAAGCCATGGCCGCATCACCTCCATCTGCTCGATCATCTGCTGCCGCCGGAGGTTCATGTAGTCCCGAGCGATCAGCAGGCGCGCCACGCAGATGTCCACCTGTGTCTCCTTCAGGTCTACTTCCTCCAGGGGCATGCCCGCAACCTGATCGTAGCGGATGCGCACCGGTTCGGGGTCGTTGAGGAGGAACCTCTCAATATTCTTGCCCTGGCCCAGACGTGCCGCCGGTGAGTCCGGCTCCGTCTTGAGGTTGAGCTTCCCCTCGAACCTCCGGCTGCACTGGTCACAGGTTCCGTCCGAGAGGTCATCCTCATCCTCGTTGCCACAGTCCGGGCATCGGTACATGGGCCTGGAGGCCCTCTCCTGCGCGAACTCCAGGGGGGCAGGGAGGTACCACACCCCATCGCTGAGGCAGCAGGCGGCCACGTAGCTCGCAACCTCCGCAGAGAAGGGCTTGTCCACCGCCTGGTTGGCGATATCCACACCCGCCAGCAGCTGCGCCGTGGTGGGCTCCTGCAGCACTGCGAAGTCCGGGATGTTGTTCACCAAGGGCTGCAGTACCACGGTGAAGACGTTCCACGACTTCCAGAACCCGTCGCTACCGTGGAGTGTCCGGATGGCCTGCAGCTTGTTGCGCGTCAGCTCGCTGATGCCAACGGTCCCACCCTTCGTGAGCTGGGGTCCGAAGTGGTAGCTGATGGACTCGTACAGCGCCTCATGGTCCCACGACCACCAGTCCTTGCCGAAGGCGGTCACCATCAGGGTGTCCAACACGATGGGGTGTGCATCGTGGTGCTCGAAGAACTCAGGAGGACGGATTGCGGATGCAACCTTCTCCTGACCACCCGCAGCGGGGCTGCTACCCATGCTTCGGCGCGAACCCCGGGAGGTCGTTGGCCATGCGGGCCAGGACCAGCTTGACCGGGTCTGGCATCGACTTGAACACCGCGACGGGGTCCTTGATGAAGTCCATCAGGAAGGAGTCGCCGAACTTGTCGCGCAGCGTGCCCTTGTCGTTCAGCGCCAGCCCCTCGAGCTCGCTCTGCGTCACGCGGTCGTTCCCCTCCGCCCAGACCACCCCGTCCTCTGCGGTCTTGATGTGACCCAGCGTGGCGTAGAAGGGGTCGACGATGTGGTGGTCCCACAGGTGGTCCAGCTGCGTGTGCTCGTCGAACATGCACAGCGCCTCTGCCACCTTCTCTGCGGGCTCCTCCCCGAGAGCAGCCGCGAACTTGTCGAGGTACTGATGCTGGTCCTCGGGGAGGTACTGCCGGCGCTGGGCGATGAAGTCCTCCGCATCGGGGGCACACTCGAAGGATGCGTACTTCTCCACGACGGGGCTGATGACCACCCCCAGCTCCTCCGCGCGGTGGGCCAGCTTGATGGCGAACTCCCGTCGCTGGCGGGGGTGCAGACGCAGCACGTTGTCCCCGAAGAAGTCCGAGGCCATCTTGACCTCGTCGTAGGTGCGCACCGGGTACTCACCCAGGATCAGGTGCTCCGCGGCCACCTTCTCCTGCGTCACGCGGACCGGCACTGGCTCCCCCGTGATGTTGACCAGCGGCTGCGCAATCTTCTCCGCGTCCTCATCCCGCATCTGCATCGCCACCTTCACCAGCTCCTCAGGCATGCGCATCCCGTAGTGGTCGTGCCCATAGAGCAGCCTCGTGGCCACCTGCGCCTGGGCCAGCTTGGGCATGCTGTCCCGCTGGGTGAGGAAGTACTTGGTGTGCAACCAGATGTGGGCCGGATCGACCATGGCGTACTTGCGCAGTACGTGGTCCCCATCAACTGCCGCCAGGGCGAACGCCTCGTTGGCCAGGCGCTCCAGCTGTTCCGGCTGGAGGGTGGAGGACTCCTTGACGAAGTCGGGGATGTCCTCGAAGGGGACGAGCTCCTTGAGCAGTGCTCCCGAGTCGTCGTACATGTCCAGGATGGCGCCGGCTGTCCGCATTCGGAATCTCCAGGAGGGTGCAGGGCACAGACAGTCGGAATCGTAGCGGCCTCAACGCAGATGGGTCAAGCGAAACGACCAGCGGAAAGCTGGCATAAGAACAGCAAGATAGTAGCAGCTATTACCTGCTGGAGGGCAGACATGAACCACCGGACCATCCGTTTCGCGGACATCGATAAGCAGCAGCCGTCCACACCCGGGGTCACTCGGCCGTCCTGCTTCGGCAGGCACTATGACGTGCACGCTGTCGAGTGCAAGCACGAGTGCGCCCATCGCGCCTCCTGTGCCTACGCATTCAGCAACGGCTCAGGCACCATCGCCGCCAAGTCCACTGCCGCACCCTCCAGGGTGGGTGGTGGCAGCACGGACGTCATGGCAGAGGAGCCACTCCCGGACATCGTCGAGGTCCCAGCTCCCGACGAAACGTTCTGGTCCAAGCTGGGGTACAACATGGCGCTGCAGGCCCTCACTGCCTTCATCCGCGAGGGGCTATTCGCAGCGCAGAGCGTGCCGCGGAAGCAGTACTTTGACCACGGGGAGAAGAAGTGACATGGGCATCGCCACGATCTTCCAGGACCACCGCCTCTCCGCGGGGTTCCACAGCCAACAGGCGCTCGCGCTGAAGCTGCACTGCTCTGCGGAGTACATCCGTCAGATCGAACGGGGGCTCAAGATCCCCAGTGACGACTTCACGGAGCGCTTCCTGTCCCTCGTCAGCGTCAGTGGGCCCGCAGCAGAGCTGTTCCAGCGGCTCGTGATCGACACGCGCATCCGACGCAAGCACGGGACCAACATCAAGGACTTCGTCGGGGCCGAAGATGTGGCGGCGGCCGTCTGCAGAGACGCACGCACGGTCCTGCTGGAAGAGATCGGGGTGTCGGAGGAGGATGTGGAGTACTTCATCACCGGCCTGCAGCAGTCCATCATCTCGGAGCTGCGATGAGGTTCCGGTGCCTCGACCCCGACAAGGCCTACCGGGGGTCCATGCTCTGGATCCCGAAGAAGCTGATCCCGGATGGCACGCTGGATGCCGCGCTCACCTACTGGTTTGCCGAGACCCCCGAAGGTGCTTCCGAGCCTGTTGCCCGGAAGGTCAGCGCCTGGCGGGAGGAGACGCATCATGTCGTGGTGCCCCGAGAGTTCCCGAGGGAGCAGATCCCCTGCGAGGTCGTCGACCTGTCCGGGGACACGGCCCCCATCGATTTCCACTCCGACATCCGGCCTCGTGATGACATTCAGAGCGCCGCCATGCAAGCCCTGCGTGCCTCACGCAGCGGCATCCTCTGCCTGGGGTGCGGCCGCGGCAAGACGGTCATCGGTCTGGACCGTATCGCCCTGGGCCAGGGACCTGGCTTGGTGGTGGTGAACAACGGGGGGCTGCTCAAGCAGTGGAAGAACGAGGCACAGGATCATCTGAGGCTGTCCGAGGACGACATCGGAGAGGTCCAAGGGGACACCGTGCAGTGGGAGCAGCCCCTCGTCATCGCCATGGTGCAGACGCTGTGGCGGATGGTGGAGAGCGACCGAATCCCTGAGCACGTCCGGAGACGCTTTGCCACGGTCATCTTCGACGAGGCACACCACATGAGCGCCATGAAGTTCAACCAGGTGGCCTCCGTATTTACGGGGGATCGTTTTGGCCTCACAGCCACCCCCGAGCGCGCCGATGGGAACGAGCGTTTCTACCTCTACCACCTGGGTCCAATCCTCTATCGGAACCTCGAAGTGGACGTGCCCCCGATGGTATACTTTGCCCACACGGACATCGTACCAACGCGCAAGGAGCGGGACTCCTTCTACGCTGGGGGCCAGATCAACATCGGGAAGATCCGGCAGTGGCAGGCCTCACTGGCCCGCCGCAACGCGGCGATTGCAACCCTCGTGAAAAGCTCTGCGAAGGATGGGCATAAGGTGCTCGTGTTGTCGCACCTGAAGGACAGCCATATCCCGAAGCTCCAGCGTGGGCTCAAGGGCTGTGGGGTGATCACGAGCGGCGTCAAGGGGAGCACCCGACTCACGGAGCTCCAGAAGGACGTCGTCGTCGCGACCATGGGCGCTGCCGAGGAGGGGCTGGACCGTCCGGAGCTGAGCGTGTGCGTTGTCACCACGACCTTCTCCAGTGACAAGGAGTTCCAGCAGTCCTCCGGCCGCCTCACGCGGCCCACCCCCGGCAAGACCGGCGCGGAGTACATCGTGGTGGTGGACAACGTGCCCAAGTGCATCAAGCACGCCAAGAAGATCGAGCGGTCCGCGAAGAGTCGCGGGTACGCCGTCGAGCACTACAGATTGGAGATCCCGTGAGCAGCATCATCGTGTCCGCCACCTCCAGTAAGCTGCGCGAGCTGGAGGCGATGCTCGAGAGGGCAATGGAACATGCGCAGGACGTTGCCGTCGTCCCCATCTCCCCCACCATGGGCTTCCTGGGTGTCCTGTACAGCGCGCAGACCGAGGAGGCGTGCCTCCGGAACGCCGTGATGATCGCCCACGTGCAGGTCCCCCCATCCGTCCACGGTGGCCCCGCCGGGATGGCGCTGGTCATCGACTCCATCGTTGGGTCCCGCAAGGGACTCGTCGAGGTCCTCTCGCTTCCTCGGGACCACACCTTCTACCGACTGGACGCCCTCTCGGACGCGGACCGACTCACGGTCTTGGAGCTCTACTATGCCGCGATCAAGCAGGCTGCTGACCGGAGCTGAACTCGCGAAGCGTGATGCCTGGGCTCGTACGCGCCTCGATGATCTGGAGCGATCCTACAGCCGCTGCACCCAGTGCCGTGCCCTGGTGGACACGGGGTGGTGGCAGCGACAGAACATCGTGTTCGGGGAGGGCTACGCCAACGCGGACATCCTCATCGTGGGCATCGCACCCGGAGAGGACGAGGACGTCCTGGGCATCCCCTTCGTAGGTAGAACCGGGAAGCTGCTCGACGAGTTCTTGCTCAACCTCTGCCCCGACACCGCGGAGCTGGACACCTACCGCAAGGGCGCACTCACGAACGAGGACTTCCGGGAGATCCGGCGCATCCTTGTGGAGACAGAGCGCATCTTCTACACCAACGCGGTTCTGTGTCGCCCGGTCAAGCAGGAGTGGAACGAGCGCGAGGAGCGGAACGACCTCCGCAACCGGGACCCGGCCGATGGGGAGTGCAACAACTGCTCGCTCCGGCTGCTCCAGACAATCTACATCACAGACCCCACCATCATCATCTCGCTGGGGGCCCCCGCGTTGCAGGCGCTCCTGTCCCTGGACACCGCACGGGGTCGGCGCCGGGCAGGGGTGCTGGACAAGTCCGGGGAGATCCTGGACCTGGAGATCCCCGGGCAGGTGATGGACATCCGGTACCCCATGATGGTGCTGCCGCACCCAGCATTCCTGCTGCGGTACTGGGACGAGAAGTCCCCCAAGGGCTACGTGGCCAGCACGGTACGACATCTACGACATGCGCTGCACGTGGTGGACATGGTCCGCTACGAGATGCGCGGAACACTCATCCCAAGGAGGTAGTGAATTGGACTCCGAACTACATGCACAGTTGACTGCAGAGGCGCAACACGCCGTGGAGACCTTCCTCAAGGCCGAGGAGGAGTACAAGACGGTGCTCGCCGAGCTGGAGGAGGAACTGCCCGAGGGGTTCGACCTGCTCTGGTCGGCGCTCGATGCGCGCAACGCCGCAGTGGTGGACGCCCGCAAGAAGGTGCGGGCTGCGCGGGCCAAGTTCAAGCCGTTCAGCACCAGTGTCCGAAAGTCCCTGGTCTTCGACACGGACACCTTCGTTGGGCTCGCCCGCGAGCTGGGGTGCTACCAGGACCTGCGGCAGGCCGGCGTCATCAAGTACACCGTCTCCGCCTCGGACCTCGAGGAGCGCGTGGAGCCACAGGTCCTGGAGCGCCTCAAGGAGACGGGGCGCGTCGTTGAGACGTCCGTTGCGGTCTACGGACCGAACGAGCTGACGAGGCTGAAGTGATCGCGATCCGGAGACGAGGGCCCACGCTCCTGATGGAGCGCTGGGCGTGCCCCAACAAACAACGGCCCCCAGTCACAGAGTCCTGGGACGGCCATCCCCCACAGGAGGTAATCGCAATGCTCGACCAGTTCTGTCCACCCGACACACAGTCCCCGGCCCGGCTGAGCCTGGGCAACGACCTGGGCTTCAAGGACTTCGGCACCGGCTGGGGTGCCAACGTGATGATCAGCTTCGACGTGGCCCCCGATGTGGACATGATCGAGGCGGCGCGCGCCGACGTGGGCGCGTGGGTCCGGGACATGCTCGGCAAGCAGTTCGCCGAGGCCGAGGATCTCTACAACGAGTTGGTGGCCCCCCGCGTCAAGAAGTGATGTGCCACGATAGCGGGCCGCATGAGGAGGTAGCGTGGCGCATCCAGAGATCATCCTGCTGACCAAGGTCATCGAGGAGTGCGACTTCCGTGCCCTCAAGAACAATGGCATTGACCGCGGCTTTTTCGCCACCATCGAAGGGAAGGGGGTCTACGACTTCATCAGCCGACAGTTTCACAACCGGAACAGCTGGGGCAGCACCCCCTCGATGAGCATGGTGCAGCATGTCGTGAAGACATTCACCCCAGTCCACACGACCGACGACATCGATGGGTTGATCCAGTTCTTGCTGCGGGAGAAGACGCGCCGGGACTTGCTGAAGCTCAGCGACGACATCCACGACATGGTGCACGGCACCGAGGTCGAGACCACCATTCAGCACATCGCTGGGAAGCTCGGGGAGCTCTCCAAGATCCAGAGCCAGTCCCGGGATCTGGATCTCGCGGCCAACGTCAGCGTCATCAAGGAGCGCTACCTGACGGTGGCCGCCGGCGATGGGGTCCTCGGGATTCCCTTCCCGTGGGCTCCCATGACAGAGGCGACCCTGGGGCTGCAGCCCGGCCAGTTCATCCTCATCTACGGCAGGCCCGGACAGATGAAGAGCTGGATGGCGGTCGCCATCGCCGTGCACGCATACCTCTGCGGGTGTCGCGTTCTCTTCTACACGAGGGAGATGACCGAGGAGGAGATCCTCATGCGGGTGGCTGCCACCATCGCGGGGGTCAACTACGACGACTTCCGCAAGGGGCAGCTCCCCGAGGCCGTGGAGATCGAGACGTTCGAGATCCTGGATGGGCTGGCACGCGACGAAGAGGTACTGGCCGGCGTAGATGGGCGGCAGCGACAGTGCTTCAAGGTGAGCACCGCGGGTGAGCTTGCCTTGGGCAACACCGTCGAGGGTATCCGCGCCAAGGTCGAGGAGTACAAGATCGACATCGTCATCGCCGATGGTGTCTACCGGATGGGAGACAACCGCACGCGCAGTCACAAGATCGACTGGCAGAACGTGACGCACGTGGCCCAGGACCTCAAGGAGCTGGCCAAGAAGCACCGCATCCCTCTGGTGGGGGTCACCCAGGCCAACCGCAAGCACGAGATGGCCTTCGCCGACGCGCTCCTACAGGAGTGCGACTTCGCCTTTCGGCTGGTCCTCCACGAGAAGGAGAACACCCTCAACATCATCACGGGCAAGCTGCGTGATGGCCGACTACGCGCCTTCGCCATCAACGCCTACCCCGCAGCCAACTTCACCCTCAAGGAGGAGTTGAGCGAGGAGGAGGCCAACGAGCTGACCGCTCGAGAAGATGCACAAGGTCGGAACAGCGACAGCAAGCGTAGGGGTGGTGGGAACGACGGCGGAGGTACCAGCCGTGTTGCGCCGAGGGTCTTCCGACAATGAGTCGCGCTGTACAGGACACGGTGGTGCAGGTCGTCGAGCGGTACATCGGCAAGTGGCGACGTGCTGGCAACCAGAACATCGTCGTGGGCTGCCCCTTCCACGAACAGGCACCCGGGCACCACACCTTCACGCTGTCCATCAGCACCACGCACGGCTCCTGGCTGTGCTTCTCCTGTGGTGCCGGTGGTGGCTTCCCGCTCCTGCTCAAGGAGCTGGGCGTCGAGAAGCATCTCCGAGACCTGATCCTCGAACCCGTCTGGGATGAGATGCGCCGGGGCTTCCGGCCCCGAGAGGTCCACCTCAACACGGACATCTTCCGTGCGGAGCATCTGCTCCCAGAGGCCGTGCTCGGTGTCTACGAGTACTGCCCCACATCTCTCGTAGCTTCAGGCTTTGACGAGGGCCTGCTGCAGTCATACGACGTGGGCTTCGACTACAGCCATCAGCGTATGACCTGGCCAGTTCGGGATGTCTACGGCGGACTCGCAGGCATCTTCGGCAGGAACCTGACGGGCGGCTTCCCCAAGTACAAGGCGTACACCATCAAGGACTTCGACTTCGAGGTCCAGGCGCGGTACCCCCACTACGAGTTCAAGAAGTCCAACCACCTCTGGAACCTCGACCGGGTGCACTCTCGGCTGTACCACAGCAGGGAGCCGGCCATAGTCGTCCTGTGTGAGGGGTTCAAGGCTGCACTCTGGTGCATCCAGCATGGATGGCCCTTCACGGTGGCCCAGATGGGCACCTGGACGAGCTACATCCAGGCCGAGTTCCTGCGGCGCATCGGTGGAACCGTCATCCTCTTCCTGGACAACAACCCGGCAGGCTTCAAGGGTGCGCTGTCGGCCTACGAGATGCTTCGACGCTCCAACACCGTCTACTTCGCGCAGTACCCATGCGACGAGGACCTGCAGCCGGACAGCCTGGCCGCAGATGAACTTGAACAAGCCATTGAGGCACCACTGACCAGAAACCACTGGATTCACGAGTCGCCGCTACGACTAGCGGCATGGAGGGAACATGAGCTTCAGAAGGCACGCCGGACGAGAGAAGAGGCCCGACCGTAAGGGGGGCCGTGGGTCGTTCCGCAACCAGTACCGCGTCCCCAAGGGTGACGTGGGCTCCCCGATCTTCTTCATCGCGGGGGAGTACCCCGACCCCCGGCCGGAGGAGCGCGACGCGCTCGGCCGGCCCACCAAGAAGCCGTACTACATCTCCAGGGAGCACCGCAAGATGGTGAAGGGCCAGAAGTGGCCCGTGACCGAGCTGTGCGCCGCGGGATGGGACCCGGCCAACCTCAAGCCCTGCGTGCCCTGCCACGAGCGCAGGCAGGGGGACACCTCCATCGATGGCAAGGGAGGCAACCCTCGCAGCCTGTTCACCCTGAACATGGTGCACCTCGTTCCATACCACCTCGTGCCCCAGGTGGACGGCACGACCCGCCAGCCGCGCATCAACCCCGCGACGAACCAGCCCTACCTGGCCAAGACCGCGTGTGAGGGCCGCGGCTGCCAGCACTGCCGTGACGGCGCGGACCTGCTCTTCGGCGCCAAGAAGTACCTGCAGGTGGGCACCAACCACCTGGCGAACCTCAAGCAGATCGACTCGGACATCTCCGGGGCCTGCCTGAACTGCCGCGAGGGGGAGGTCAAGACGGCCTCCTTCGAGTGCCCCGACTGCGGTCACCTCATCATCAACTGCCAGGACAACGACTTCAGCGAGGACGAGATCGATCAGTTCGCCATGGAGCAGCTGACCTGCCCGAAGTGCCGCAACACGAACATCCTGGTCGAGACGCTGGAGTGCACGCACTGCCAGGACCCGCGGCGTACGACGCTGTTCGACGTGGTGCTGTGGCTCCGCCGCACTGGGGAGTCCACGGACAGCATGTTGAGCATCAAGCACCCCTCGCCGAAGCACTTCGGCTGGTGCTGGCTCGACGACTTCCTCGTCAACGACGACCCGGCACGCCCGCTGGTCCAGCCGTGGCCGTGGAAGGAGACGGAGGACGGCATCCTCGTCCCCGAGTTCGAGGCGGAGGTCGCCAAGATGGCCAAGCCGTACGACTTCGACGACATGCCCTCGGTGGGCAAGCCACGGGACCCCCAGGGTCAGGCCGAGCGCCTGCAGATCCCGAATCCCTTCGGTGCCGGACAGGCGCCGGCGCGGGACTACGGTGGCGGCCCGCCCCGGTCGACGTCTCGGATCTGATCCCCCAACCGGTGGGCGTCCCTCCTTCGGGAGGGGCGCCCGCCACCCGGAGAGCGTTGATGCCAGTGTTGAACACCGGGCTTCCGCCCGCGCAGTACATCGAGACGGAGGAGCAGGCGAGAGACCTGCTGCGCCACGTCATGAAGCTCGACTACACCGGGCTCGACACCGAGACCACAGGCCTCGACAATATCCGTGACGTGGTCGTGCTGTGGTCGCTCAGTGACGGCAAGGGCCGCTGGGCCATCGACGCCCAGTTTCTCGACGTCTTCAACCCCTACTTCGAGTGCGAGACCAACACCAAGATCCTCACGAACGCCAAGTTCGACAAGCACATGCTGGCGAACAGCGGCATCGATCTGCGGGGCACCCTGTGGGACACCGTCGTGATGAGCTGGCTGCTCGACGTCAACGGGCGGCACGACCTCAAGAGTGACACGACCAAGAAGTACCGGCTGCTGCCCCCCGAGGCAATGCCCTCCTTCGCCGCCACCTTCCTGACCACGATAGATTCCAAGACGGGCAAGCCCAAGAAGCGCAACATGAAGGCGGGCGAGACCGTTGGAGACATCGTCGTCTCCTTCCTGCACGGCACGCCCGAGCAGCAAGAGATCGCAGTTGACTACGCCTCCAAGGATGCCTGGGCCTCCTACGAGCTGGCCTGGAAGCTCAAGGCGGACCTCGAGACGCTGTACTTCGGCGAGGACTGGACGGCGTGGGACCACTACGTCGACATCGAAGTCCCCTTCACCCACGTTCTGTGGCGCTGCGAGCGCCGCGGCATCACGGTGGACGCAGGCCAGCTGCTGGACATGAGCCCCAGCTTCGTCAGCCGAATCAATGGCATGGAGCGGGAGTTCGCCAAGCTGGCCGGGCACGTGGTCAACCTCAAGAGCCCCGACCAGCTGCGCGAGATCTTCTACTTCTACGACGAAGAGAAGGACGAGTGGCTCGACCCGTGGTGGAAGCCCTGTCGCTTCTGGACGCCGGGCGGGAAGTCCGGGGTGCGCAAACCCTCCACAGACAAACGCACCCTGGAGAAGTGGGCAGACCAGGGGCTGGAGGAGGCACAGCTCCTCATCAACCACCGCAGCTTGAGCAAGCTGTACGACACGTACATCAAGAAGCTGCCCCTGATCCTCGACAACGAGATGAGGTGTCACACCAACCTCAACCAGGCTGGAACCGGCACGGGCCGCCTCTCGAGTAACGACCCCAACCTGCAGAACATCCCGGTGCGCTCCGAAGAGGGCGCCAAGATCCGTGAGGCCTTCGTCGCGGCCCCTGGAAAGCGCCTCCTGGTCTACGACTACAGCCAGCTGGAGATGCGCATCCTGGCCCACATGGCGGAGGACCAGGGGATGATCGAGTCCATCAAGAACGGGCTGGACATCCACTGCGACACCGCGGCTCGGATCAACCGCCGCCCCTACAGTGAGTACGCGGAGGCCAAGAAGGCGGAGCACCCCACGCCGGAGCAGGTCAAGCGCCTGCGCGAGCGCTCCATCTGCAAGAACGCGGGCTTCCTCATCGTCTACGGAGGCGGCCCTGGCAAGCTGTCCGTCACCGCGGGCATTCCCGTCCAGCAGGCCAAGACGGCCATCGAGGAGTTCCGTGCGGCGCGCCCTGGGATCGACCGGTACACCAAGGAGATGGTTTCGTTCGCACGCAGGCACCGCTTCGTCGAGACACTGGCAGGGCGCCACAGGAACCTGCCCTTCATCGACAGCGACCAGGATCAGGGCCACTCCAAGCGCGCCGCGGTGAACACCCCCATCCAGGGGAGTGCGGCCGACATCATCAAGGCGGCCATGCTGAAGCTGGCGGCCAAGGAGGACCCCCGGTTCCGGGAGACTGCAGAGGAGCTGGAGTCCTACGGCTGTGAGATGCTCATGCAGGTCCACGACGAACTCATCTTCGAGATCCCGGACGACGACGAGGTGGAGGCCGCGGTCACCCCGATCATCATCGACGCCATGGAGCACCCGTTCAACGAGCCCCTCTCCGTCGCGCTCACCGTCGGCGGCGGCAGTGGCTACACCTGGAAGGACGCGAAGTGACCACAGGCACGCTCAAGATCGAACGCATCGAGCTGCACGTCGGGGAGGGGTTCTCTCCAGAGATGTGCCCCTTCGAGCACGACAACATCCAGTTCCTCTACCACGTCACACCGACTCCGGTGGAGGACCTACCCAAGGTGTGCACGTGTGGGGCACCCCTGACGTACCACCCAGACGGCGTGTACTTCATCAACGTCGACACCAGCGAGGAGGACGCGGGATGAAGTACGACAAGCTGCCAGAGCCACACGAGGTGCTGCAGATGGACGAGGACACCATCCTGGAGTGGCTGGACGTCTTCTACGGGCTGGACCCCCACTACCACGCCCTGAGTGGCGTCAACGCCACCAGGGAGCAGACGATCCTGTACTACATGCTGCTCCACCAGGACCTGCAGGACCGGCTGATCCGACTGCACATGTCGACGCCGCCGCTCGTGGTGGTGGCCGACTGGGAGACCCTGGACCCGAAGCCCATCACGAAGGAGGACTTCCAGAAGGCGCGAGAGCAGCTCCTCAATCAGATGAGAGGGATGAAGCTCGAGTTCGGCAACGGCAGCAAGGTCACCGTTGACCCGGACCCGGAGCAGTCGGTTCGGGGGTGCGATGCTGCGGAGGCATGTGCCGAACTCATCCCTGGACTGCGGGAGGCAGGTCAGGCCATCGTCGATGCTCCCCCAATCAAGGAGTGGAAGTTCGCGCACTGCGACCAGTGCGGTGGGTTCAAGATCTACGACGGAGAGAAGCTGGCCTGCCCGGACTGCGAGATCCCCATCGAGAAGCTGGCACCCCGGCGGGAGGTGGTCGATGACGAAGATTGAACTCATCCACGAAGTCGTGCGGCGCTGCCGCGCCAAGAAGATCCGTCTGCCGCACGGAGTCGCTCGCCCTATCATCGAGATGGCCCTCGAGGTCATCGTCGATATCGTCAGCACGGGGGAGCCGGTCGAGCTCATGAACTTCGGCAAGTTCTCCATGGAGGTCCGAGCCCCCAAGAAGGGGTACGACTTCAAGGCGGGGGTCACCGTCGACTTGCCCGAGGCGCAGGTCGTGGTGTTCACCCCGTACCGGAGGTTCCGCAATGCCGTCCGAGACTAACGTGCTGCGCAGGGCCGTTCTGAGAGCCCTGCACATCTACGAGAAGGCGTACGTCAGCCGGCGGCTCATCGCGGCAGACCTCCGCGGGGAGAACATGCCTCGTGCACTCAAGGAGGTCTGCGGCATCGGCGGCTCTGCGAGAGAGGGCTTGTCGGTCCACTACGAGTCACGTGGCATCCGCATCCAGCACCCCATCGAGCAGATACTGTCCTGGCCAGCGGCGTGGGACATCATCAACCATGAGGCGCTGCACCTGCAGTGCCTCTTCCAGGAGCACCCCCACCTCGAGTGGAGGTTCCGAACGGAGAAGAGCGATGCCAGAAGAGGAAGGGATGGACAAGTACTCGGTGGTGACGGACGAGGAGCACACCAAGACGGGCGCGCCGGGGGAGTGTCCCCAGTGCGGGTCTGAGCTGGACAAGAACTCGAACGTGCCCCGGTGCCCGAAGTGCGGGACAGCCCCCTTCGAGAGGGTGCCGGAGCGCTCGAGTGATCGCTGAGCACGTTCTGCTGAAAGTGGGGGACTCCGTTGCCGCCACCGACATGGACGCCAAGCTCAACGTCCAGCACACCAGGAACGTCGTCGGCTCCTTCTACGAGGCGCTGGCCGCCTTCCTGTTCGACGCCGTTCGGTGGAGGGGCGGAGAGGTGTACGCGTACGAGAAGGACCGGGGCTACGAGGGGCCGATGGGGGACGCCGACGACCCCCCGTGCATGTCCCCGGACCTGGTCCAGCGCACACGTGCGTCGTTCATCGAGGTCAAGGGGGGCAACGCCTGGAGCCAGTTCAAGATCTACCGGTGGCAGGCGCTGCTGTACGACAACATCCGGTGCCACGGGACCTACCCCATCTATAGGCCACGGGTCGAGTACGCCATCTTCGTCCACAAGCTGCAGCGCATGACGAAGCGGCTGAAGACTCCCCGCAACCTCATCGCCGGTCTGGCACAGAACACGGAGTGCTGCCTGCTGGTCGACCTGGACATCCTGCTGCGGTTCCACAAGCTGGTGGTGCCTGTCTCCTACGGCGATGAGCACAGCCGGAAGTACTACCCGACGTTCTACCCAGTGACGGCCAAGCACATCCGCCGCATCATGTCGGAGCCGTCCGCAGTGCTGACCGAACTCGAGCTGAAGCGCAACCAGTTCAGCATCACCAACTACCTGGGCGGGGAGTCCGAGGCCCCGCTGTTCGAGCGTGTGGCCGTCGGAGACACCGCGCTCACACCGTTCCCGGTGGTCACCATCCGCCGGAAGCGACACCCGCGCGCCCCCTACACGGGGGCGGTAGACCCCAGCTGGCTGACGCACGTTCGGCAGGAGACCCTGTTCCCACCTGAGCGGGACCCCCTGGACAGGCTGGCCGGTGACATCAACTACGAGCAGAACGAGGACGACTTCCCGTTCTAGGAGGCAACGTGGCAGCGAAGAAGGGGACGAAGAAGACCGCCAAGAAGCCGGAGAAGCCGGAGAAGAAGGAGCCGACGCGCGATCAGCAGCTCGATGCGCTGCAGGCCAAGATCAACGCGGCCTACAGGGGCAAGGGAGTGATCCGCAAGGCCAGTGAGGTGGTGCTGCCGTACTACTACCTGCGTCGCCCGTGCGGGATCATCGACCTGGACATCGCCACCGGTGGTGGGCTGCCCGCCGGCGGCCTGGTGGAGTTCATCGGACCCGAGGGCTCGTGCAAGAGCTACCTCATCAACCTCTACATGCGGCGGCAGCAGGAGATCTTCGGCAAGGACTTCGCCGGCGCCATGGCCATGACGGAGATGCTGTACGACAAGCTCTTCGCCAAGATGCACGGCCTGCGTGTGGCGTACCACGTCGACGAGATCGCACGCATGGAGGCCCTGGAGGGCAAGCCCTTCACCAAGGAGGAGTCGGACTTCCTGAACGACCAGATGGGCCGCTTCGACATCACCATGGCTGAGAGCGCCGAGGTGCTGTACGACATCCTCCTCGACCTCCTGTACCCCGACCTCTACAACATCATCGGCATCGACTCCTGGGGGTCCATGCTGACGATGCTGGAAGAGGGGAAGGGAATGAAGGACAAGACCCGCGGCGGGTCCGCGAAGGTCAACGCCGAGTTCATGCGGCGCTACACGTCCATCATGATGGGGGCTGGCGGCAACAGCCCGGTGCACACCACGGTCATTGGCATCAACCAGATGCGCGACTCGATGGACCCCAACAAGAGCTGGGAGATCCAGGGTGGCTGGGCGCTCAAGCACGGCAAGTTCATCTCGATCATGCTGAACCCGGGCAAGCCCCTGTACCAGAACGCCAATGGGGAGATCACCGAGGGTGCAGGGGACGAGGGCCTCGCCAAGCTCACGAAGGTGGGCAAGGTCATCAAGTGGCGCATCCTCAAGGGCAAGGCCGGCTGCCACGACGGGCCAACCGGGCAGTTCCGGTACTTCTTCGCCACGGGTGCCGACCTCGAGCACGCCCTCATCCTCGAGGCCATCAAGTGCGCCGTCATGTCGATGGCGGGCTCCTGGTACACCTTCGACGACATCAGGATTCAGGGCCGGGACGCGTGGGTGATGGCACTTCGTAATGACCATGATCTCCGCCAGAAGATGGAGGACGCAGTGATGGAGGCCCACGGTGTCCAACCCAACTACTGCTGACGCAACCCAGGGGAACCCCTGTCCCAGCTGCGGGGGCACCCAGTGGGCCTTCTACGTCGGCCGAGCCCGGTGCGTCATCTGTGGCCACATAGCCTGGCGCAAAGAGGTGGAGGCCATCAGCAAGACGCGGGAGTCACGGAGGGAGGTCTACGTCCGACGGCAGCTCCGCAAGGACAGCGACCGGTCGGAGCGTGCCCATGCGGCACGCTTCGGCGGGCGCACCACTCGAGGCTCTGGCTGTGGCCACGACAAGTCCGACGTGGAGATCCCATCGGAGCTCCACGAGTTGAAGGAGACCAGTGCCAGCAGCTACCGGCTGCAGCTTGGCGACTGGCTCACGGCACAAACCTACGCTATGGCACGGGGACTTCGCCCCGCCATGGTGATCACGTTCATCCAACCCGCGAAGCGGACACAACTTGTAGTCCTGGACATCAACGACTACGAGGCACTCAAGGAGGCAGCCCATGCAGCTGCAGACGATCAGTGACCTGAGCAACTACCACCGCACGGAGGTGGAGGCCTTCGTGCACGGCATCTCCCCCCTGCGGGAGCTCGAGGACTGGCTGGAGACGCGGAACGACCCCGAGATGGAGCTGAAGTACCAGATCGTCCAGCGAGAGCGTGCGGCGCGTGCGGCTCTTTACGAGCCGACGCTGCGCTCCACGTTCCGCATCGAGCCCAGCTCCATCCACCAGTGCGTGCGCAAGCTCTGGTACCAGCTGATGGGTACGGAGAAGCACGAGCACATCGACCCCGGCCTCCGGCGCATCTTCGACACCGGCCACGCGATGCACGAGCAGCTCCAGACCTACTTCGAGTGCATGTGGGGTCGAGACGAGTTCGTGGACGAGGTCAACATCATGATCGAGGACCTCTTCCTGTCGGGGCACACGGACGGGAAGCGCACGACGTCGCAGTTCCGATTCCTGCTGGAGTTCAAGACCATCAACCACGACGGGTTCACCAAGCTCGGGGGCAAGCCCAAGAAGGAGCACCCGCAGCAGTTCCACTGCTACATGAAGGCCGAGGATGTGCCCCTCGGCTTCATCATCTACATGGACAAGAACAACTCCATGATGTCGGAGTTCCCAATCATCTTCTCGCAGCCCCTCTGGAATAGCCTGGAGGCGCGGTGTCTCAACGCCATCGAGACCGATGAGGACGGACCCACGTCGGATCCAGCCAGCCGATTCGTCTGCGCAACCTGCGCCTACACCTGGACCTGTCCCCAGAAGCTCGGGAGGTACTGATGCCCAAGAAGCTCCTTGTCCAGCGGCCCATCGACGAGGCAACGGAGTACTACGACGTCATGGATGACGTGCTCGGCACCATCACCGGAGACCTCAAGGTGACACTCCCCGACGCCCCGACGTGGAAGGGCGATCTGTACCTCGGCCAGCTCCCTCCGAACATGTCCCACCTGTCCGACATGGAGCTCGGAGAGTTGCTGACCATCGTGACCCAGTGGAAGAACTACCTCCGCGTCAAGCTGTCCTACTACAAGGGCTACCGCGACGACTGTGAGAAGCAGCTCCGGGTCCAGAAGGCCTACCTGCGCAAGCAGTTCCGTGCGGCACCTGCAACCACGGAGGATGAGGCGAAGTTCCACGCAGTCAACGACCGCATCGAGCTCGACAAGCGGTTCCAGGACGTGCAGCGGGACCACCTGTACTACGGCAACCTCGTTGAGATTCTGGATGCGGCCTACTCGGCTGCGGAGTCGGACTTCAATGCTGTGAGCCGCGTGATCACCTTGCACGGGCAAGCCCGTGGTGGTGAGCAGCGCGCCCATGGCGCCCTGGGTCGTCGTGTCGGCGCCCTGGATTGAGCCGGCGCGCCTGCTGGCGATCCAGTACCCCACCCTGCCGCCTTCGGCCAACCACATCTACTACAACCGGCCCGGGGGCGGACGCGGCAAGACCGCCGAAGCCCAGGCCTGGGAGAACCGGTTCATCGCCGCGGTGAGCCAGCATCATCTCTTCACCATCCGGTCGATCCAGGACCACGCAGACCTCGGAGCCGTGTTCGGCTTCGACATCACGCTGCTGATGACACCCAAGGAGCTCCTCAACCAGGGGTGGCTCTCTCGGTACAAGAAGGACACCTGGATTGGGAAGATCGGAACCCCCGCTCGGCGCCTGAAGCTGGCGGGGCAAAGGAAGGCAGAAACTCGATACAAGAAGATCGATGTTACCAACCGATTCAAACTCGTAGAGGACGCCATGGCAGCAGCACTCGGCATCGATGACTCCAACACCTTCGTCGTCGGTGGGAAGAAGATGGTCTTCTCCGACCAGCCGGGTGTGTTCGTCACTGTCTCGATAGACGACCCGCGCGCCTTCGGCGTCCCCGAGGGATTCCTGGGGCCACCATGACCATGGTCAAGTGTCCAGAGCGGCCGCACGAGTGTCGCATCAGCCGACTGTTCTGCCTGCTGATGCCATACGACTGGTGCATGCGCTGTGACAACCGCAACTTCCAGGTGGTCTTCCCACAGCTGCAGAACTCCATTCGATGTCCCGTCACGGAGCTGGCGCTGCAAGCATCGACCAGTCCTGTGATATACGAGTTGCGAAGCACACACCCTACACTGGCCAAGGACGTCTCCGTGGCGCTCACCGGTGACCTTGCTGGGATGAAGGTGGAGCGGCAGATCTGTCGAGTGACGCGGCCGTTCTACACGTGCATCTCCTGCAGAGGAAGGGAGGGCTATGACCCACTCAAGCGATGACATCCTCGAGGATTGCAACATCACGGAGCTCCTGTACCTGGCGGAGGCACAGGGCCTCGGGCTCCTGAGTTCAGCGCGGTCGCGCCGGCGCCTACAGAGCATCGTCCGCGGAGAGGTGGAGCCGAAGCCTGACGACATGTGCCCCTCCATCCCGAGGCGACAGCAG